>Ga0247727_10001830_pt1 | contig 49408 bp, 43 predicted proteins | sample WisWelCaveWW1625_FD_202498 | JGI IMG/M metagenome (GOLD analysis project Ga0247727, IMG submission 202498) | Biofilm microbial communities from Wishing Well Cave, Virginia, United States - WW16-25 | ecosystem: Environmental > Aquatic > Deep subsurface > Groundwater > Cave microbial mat | place...
TTGATGTCGAAGACCGCGTGCGCGCTTCGTCGATACTCGGCCATCTTTCCATTCTCGCAGTCGAGCCGGAGTCTGGAAGGAAGACCGCCTGAAAGGCGGTGGGTTTAGACCTTGAGATGGATCTAAAACTCCACGCGGAAGCCGAACTGGATCCAGCGGCTCCCGGCGAAGCGGTTCGGCGCGATGAACTGGCTGGTAATCACACCGAAGGCCCGGGGATTGGTCAGGTCCATGCCGGGGTTGTTGAAGTCCACCTTGTTGAAAATGTTGAAGAAGTCGAAGCTGAACAGCACGTTCACACGCTCGTGGATGGTGGTCCGTTTGCCGAGCGAGAGATCCAGGTTCGAGCGCGGCATGCCGCGCAGCGGGTTCGAGCGCCCGGCGCGGCCGTCCTGGCCCACCAGCACGCGGCGGAAGCTCTTGAAGGCCGACTCTGGATCGGCGAACAGGTTGTAACCGGTGCCGCCGCGCCCGGGGTCGCTGTTGACGCCCGTATCGCCCGACCCGACAATGCCGGACCGGGCCACATTGCCGAAGATCGAGGGCTTCACCGTCGGGATGGCCGCCGAGCTGAAGCCGAGGAAGAGGCTCCCGCCCCACACCTGGCTGCCCTGGGTCACCGTAATGGGGTCGCCGCTGCGTGCGGTGACGATGCCGGAAACGTGCCAGCCGCCGATCACTTTGTTCAACGGCGCGAACGAATGCCGAAACGGAAGCTCGTACAGCCAGTGGGCGTTGAGGATGTGGTTGAGGTCGAATCCGGAAGGTCCGTACTCGGCGTTCAGGTCGAAGCTGTTCGGCATCACGCTGGCGGCGTTCTGGATGGCCCCGACCTGGTCGAACGAGCGCGAGAAGGTGTAGCTGATGTCGTAGAACAGCCCGCGCGACATCCGCCGGCGTAGCGTCACCAGCATCGCGTTGTAGTTGGACATGCCGACGCTCGAGCGCAGGAACAGGGTTCGCGCCATGTAGTTGTTGAACGGAGCCTGGCCGGCCGCCATCCGCCGCAGGTCCAGCGTCAGAAATATCGAGTTCAGGTCGCCGTTGATGAAGTTGGAGCGCGCCGCCGCCACCAGCGCCGCCGTGCCGCCGGGCACCTGGTTCTCAAACCACGGCTGGTTGGCCGCGGCCCTGCCGTCGCGGAGCGATGTCGCCACCGCGTCGAAGGCCTGGGCGAAGGTCTGGCGCGAGGCCGGGTCCACCTGCATGTAGGGGACCTGCCCGAAGTTCATGCTTTGCGGGAGCTTGCGTGCGTGCCGCGCGACGTAGCTGATCTCCATCAGCATGTCGCCGGGAATCTCGCGCTGCCAGGTGATGTCGATGGCGTGGTTCTCGCCGACGCGTATCCGCGGATCCACCTGGAAGGAGAGAATCTCCGGGAACAGGCACCCGACCTGGCCGGTCTTGCACCACGGCGGCGCCACCGGCACCGACTGCTGCGGCACCACCGGACGCGGAATCACGCCGTCCTGGCCCACGCGGAAAGCGCTGATCGCCTGGTTGGCGCTGCGCGAGTCGCAGCCGCGGCCGCCCTGGCCGGTGGAGTTGCAAAACGGTGCGCTCACGTTCAGAGTCTGCGCGAAGGCTACTCCCAGCGAGGGGATGATCACGCTTTGCACGGTGTTCTGCCGGTCGAAGATGAGACTGTAGCCGCCGCGAATCACCGTCTTGCGGTCCCCGAACAGCTTGCCCAGGAACCCGCCGCTGAAGCTCGGGCTCCAGGCCGCGGCCGCCCTCGGGGCGATATTGCCCCGATCGATCTCGAACACCTGCCTGCCGCCGGCATTGTTGATCGGCAGGAAGGCGAAATCGGGGTTGTAGATCCTGCCGGCTTCGGCCGCCTCCCGCCGCGCATTCAGGTACGGCGCCGAGGACATGAACTCACCGTTGGCGGGGTTGATTTGCAGCGTGTAGCGCCCTAGTTTTTCCTTGGGCGGAGCCTGCCAGCCGTAGTTGACACCGAGCGTCAGCGTCAGCGACGGCCGCGGCCGCCACACATCCTGGAAGTAGAACTCCGGCGCCCACAGACCCGAGGTATCGGACTCGATAAGGGAACCGTAGGGCAGGGGCTTGAAGGCGCCGTCGCGCACCGCCAGTACGCTGACGTTATCGATGATCCCCAGCGCCGAGGCGTAGAGTCGGTTCCACTGGCGCACGTCGGCGGCCGCCAGGCAGTTGCTGGCGATCGCCGCCGAGCAGGTGGGCGGGGCGATACTGGACGGCAGGCGGATAGCCCCCAGGTCCGAGTCGATCTGCGCCACCAGCGCGCCCAGCGCGCCCACTACCTTGTCGTCACGAAGGTGCAGCGTGGGCAGGTAGCGAAGGTGCGAGCCGAACTGGAACGCGTGCTTCCCCTTGATCCAGTTCAGGTCGGCGTTGAACTGGTAGATGCGGTTGTCGTTGGCCTGCCGGCGCGCCACCTGCGTGCCGATGTCGATCGGCTCGGTCAGCAGGTTATAGGTGCCTCCCAGGGCGCCCAGGTCGAGCCCGATGGGACCTTCCGGCGTGTTCGCCTCCGGGATCGCCAGCCGCGCCGCGGCGGCGTTGGGTCGCAGCACGTCCTGTGCCGAGCGGAACCGCACCAGCCCGAAGCGGAAGTCGGCGGTCAGGTTCGGCCGAAACAGGCCGCTGACGCCGACGTTGCCCATGTTCTCGCGGATCGGCGTCTTCCACAGGCTCTGCACATCGCCGTTGATAATGGAAAGCTGCGCCGCCTGGCCCACCAGGTCCCGGTAGTAGCGATAGGAGGCGTCGAGGCGCCAGCTATTGGTGAGGTTGTGGTCGATGCGCGCCATGTAGAAATCGCTGTTGGTCGGATGCTGCACCGTGCCGCGGAAACCGACCGTGTTCAGGCCGTCGCCCAGGCTGGTGTCGTTGCCCGCCGGCAGCAGCGTCCACAGCTTCGAGACGGCCGGGCTCAGACCCAGACCGCGCGGATCGCAGAGCTCGTTGCCGGCCGAGCCGCACAGGCTGGAAGTGGCCAGCGGGTAGGTGTTGATAGTGCCCGCCGCGTCGCGGAACCGCAGGTTCCCCTGGCGAAGCGAATCGCTCGGCACCTCGCGCGAGATCTCGCTGCTGCGCGGGAACTTCCGGCCGTCGTAGTTCACAAAGAAGAAAGTCCTGTCTTTGATAACGGGCCCGCCGACGCGGAACCCGTACCGGTTGTCCTTCAGCTCCGGCTCCTTGATCCGGCTGCGGTTGTTGGTCCAGGAGTTGGCGTTCAGGTTGTCGTTCTGGTGATACCAGAACACCGCGCCGTGGAGGTTGTTGTTTCCGCGACGACCGATGACGGAGACCTGGCCGCCCGAGCCTCGTCCGAAGTTGGCGTTTGGATTTGCCACGCCGACGCGAAACTCCTCCACGCTCTCCACCCCCAGGTACATGTAGGTGCCCAGCCCGCCGACCGACTGGTTGGTCACGTCGATGCCGTCCAGCGCGAAGGTGCTCTGATCGCCGCGCGCGCCGGTCACCTCGCCTCCTGGAGTCACGCCGGGCTGCAATGCCAGCAGCTCGTTGGCCAGCCGCGTGATCGTAGGCAGCATTGGCAGGGATTTCCCCGAGAGGGTGTTGCCCACGGTCGAGTCGATGGTCTGCAATTCGGTGCGCACTTCCGCGCTCACTTCGACTGTTTCGGCCACCTCGCCCACCTCCAGCCGGAAGTCCTGTATGTAGCTTTTGGCCACTTCCACCTTGAACTGCTGCACGCTCGCTGTGCGGAAGCCTCGCAGGGTCGCCTTGAGCTGGTAGTCGCCCGGCGGCACGCTCGGGAAGATATACTGGCCGGCGACATTCGTCGTTTGCTGGCGAGTCGCCTTGGTGCCGGTTTCCACAAACTCGACCACCGCGCCGGGCACGACCGCGCCGGTGGAATCGGCCACCGTCCCCGAGATGACGGCCGTGGTGGCGCCTTGCCCCCACAGCATGGCGGCGGAAGCGAAACAAAGGAAGACAACAACAAACAGGCTGGTGGGCCTTCGCATGGTAATCACCCTTTCCCCTAAGTGTTCCAAGCAATAGCCCCGTTAAAAGGGACTATAGTCTGGGAGCGATTATATGCTCGGCGGATTCGGAGTGCAAGCAGCCCACGCTGGCGTAGATGTTAACAACCGCTCCCAGTTAGGCCGGCGGCTTCGGAACCACCCAGAGATAGATCGTTCGCCCGTTGATCTGGATCTGTTTATCCGGCTTCCAGTCGCCCATGTCGAAGCTGTGCGAGACGATGCGCGAGCCGGGCTTCAGCTCCTTGAGCAGCTTGGGGCGGAGACGGAGGTTGAAATCCGGCAGCAGGTACAGCGTCACCACCGAAGCCTCGCGGATATCGGCCGCAAACAGATCGCTTTCGATGAACCGGACCCGGGCCGTCACGCCCGCTTTTTTGGCGTTCTCGTTGGCTTCCTTGATCCGTTCGGGGTTGATGTCCACGCCCGTGCCCCGAGCTCCGTGGGCCTGGGCGGCGGCTACCACGATCCGCCCATCCCCGCAGCCGAGGTCGTAGACCACGTCGGTCTTGGCGACCTGTGCCAGCTTCAGCATCGCTTCGACGACATCCGGCGGCGTCGGAACGTAGGGGACGCGGTCGAGTTCATCCTGGCACCACGTCAAGGTCCCGACCAGCAGCAGGCCTAGTGGAAGCCGTATCAGACTCCGGTATGTTTGCATCATTGCAGCCACCTCGTCAGGACAGACTATCACAGTCAAGCGCATAATGGAGCCATGGCGATTACGGGGCGCTTCGCATTGGCCGCCGCGCTGGTATGCGGCGCGGCCGGCGGTCTGGCCGGCCAGTCCGCGACACCTCCTGGCGAGTGGACTTCGATGTTCGACGGCAAGTCCCTCCAGGGCTGGAAGGAAACGCCGTTCCGTGGGCGCGGCGAGGTGCATGTGAAGGACGGGATGATCGTGATCGGCAAAGGGCACATGACCGGCATCACGTGGACAGGCGAGTTCCCCCGGTCTGGCTTTGAGATCCGATTCGAAGCCGCGCGGTTGGAGGGCAGCGATTTCTTCGCCGGAATCACGTTTCCCGTCGGGGATTCGTTCTGCTCGTGGATCAACGGTGGTTGGGGCGGCTCCATGGTGGGGCTGTCGAGCCTGGATGGCGATGACGCCTCCGAGAACGATACCTCCACGGTGCGGGATTTCGTGAAAGGACGGTGGTACGCTTTTCGACTGGCGGTGACGGAGAGCCGGATCCGAGGCTGGATCGACGGCGAGTTGGTCATCGACGCCGACATCACGGGACGGCAGGTTGGGCTTCGTCCCGGCGAGATCGATCTGTGCACACCTCTCGGTTTTGCCTCGTACTCGACGGTGGCGGGATTGAGAAAAGTCGAGTACCGGCGTCTTGCCCCCGAAGCGCGCCAGTAGCCTCCACCGCTGCTTCCCGGCCGCGAAGCTTCCTGCTATATAATACCGTCAGCAGCGGCTGGGTTTGCCGCGCACACACAGGAGATTTTATGAACCGGCGTTACTTTCTCATGAGTTCAGCGGCGGCCACCGCCACCCAGGCGATCCGGGCTGTTGCGAGTCCCAATGACACCGTGCGCGTCGCCGTGGTCGGATGTGGCGGGCGCGGCAACAGCCACATGAGTGCCTGGACCTCCCAGCCGAATGTCGAGCTGGCCGCGCTGGTGGACGTGGACGATTCGCACTCGGAACGGTACATCGGAACCCTCCAGCGGGGCGGGAAGAAGCCCGTGCCGACCTTCCGCGACATCCGCAAGGTGCTCGACGACAAGAATATCGACGCGGTCTCCATCGCCAGCCCGAACCACTGGCATGCCTTACAGAGCATCTGGGCCTGCCAGGCCGGCAAGGACGTCTATGTGGAAAAGCCGTGCTCGCATAACGTATTCGAGTCCCGGCAGATCGTCGCGGCGGCGCGTAAATACGATCGCATGGTGCAGATGGGCAGCCAGAGCCGTTCCTCGCCCGCCTTGCAGGAAGCCGTTCAGAAGATGCGCGCCGGCGAATTCGGCGACGTCTACATGGCGCGCGGATTGTGTTTCAAGGCGCGCAATACCATCGGGAAAACCCCCGTGGAGGCGGTCCCGCCCGGCGTCGATTACGACATGTGGACCGGGCCGGCCCCGTTGCGTCCGTTCACGAAGAACCGGTTCCATTACAACTGGCACTGGTTCTGGGATACCGGCAACGGCGACCTCGGCAACCAGGGAATCCACGAAGTGGACATCGCGCGCTGGGGACTAGGCGTGACCCATCCAACGAAGGTGAGCGCGATCGGCGGCAAGTTCATGTTCGACGACGATCAGGAGACGCCCAACACCATCAGCGCATCGTTTGAGTTCAACGTCGGCGGCAAAGCCAAAATGATGACGTTCGAGGTCCGGCACTGGTACAGCAACCACGAGGCCGGCATCAATGGCGAGCGTCCTGGCAACACCATCGGCAATACCTTCTACGGTTCCGAAGGGTATCTGGTGATCGACAACTACAACAAGTACTACAGCTTCATGGGCCGGGATCAAAAGCCGGGGCCCGCCAGGACCGAGCGCGACCAGCACTTCGCGAACTTCATCATAGCGGTCCGCAGCCGCAAGCGCGAAGAGCTGAATGCCGAAATCGAGGAAGGTGCGATCTCCTGTGTGCTGATGCACCTGGCCAACATCTCCTACCGGCTGGGCCGCACGCTGCACTGGGATGAGAAAACATGGACGGTCAAGAACGACTCCGAGGCGACCAGGATGCTCACGCGAAACTACCGGGCGCCGTATATCGTTCCGGTGAAGGTCTGAGGGAACCGCGCCCAGGCCGGCTTCACGCTAATTCACGAAGCGCACAGACGCAGTGGGCGGTAGCCCGAGCTTCAGTTGCACTTCCACGCCTCGGAACCCCACTGCGGCGAGCGGCGCCTTCATGTGAGATGCGGCCTGCAAGGCGCGAAGGACCGCCGTGAGGAGATCCTTGTCATGATTGCCGTCGATCAGTTCCTGGATCTTGGCCGGATCCACCGCCTCGACCGAGCCGGTCAGGGTCGCCCGCACCTCGGGGAGTACGCCCATCTTGAAGTCAACATCCTTTATGGATAGCCCAAGCGCCTTCAGCGTGGGAATCGCGTCATTGAACTCCTCCAGGAGTTTGTTCACCGACCCGCCCGCCGCGTCCTTGAGCTGCTCGGCCTTATCCTTGATCTTTTCCGCCGTTTCCAGGAATTTCCCAAAAGCCATAATCTTCCACGCTGGTTACTCCGGATTATACCTGGACTCGAATCCCGGCTGGGGCTGTCGTGGCGCGGAATCGCATGAGGCACAAGACACGGAACAAACGGCCTGTGGGGAGCGTATAGCCTGACATGGTCATCGCGCAGACCGACGAACCGAATCCTCAGAAGCCGCTCCGGCTGTGGCCCGGCGTGGCCCTCGCGGTGCTGCAGTGTCTGGCCTGGTTTATCCTGCCCCTCGTGTTGCCCGATGTCCCGTTTTACGGGGTGATTGGCGCAGTCGTGGGCGCGTTGGCTATCGCCGTGTGGTGGGCGTTTTTCAGCCGGGCGCCTCGGTCCGAGCGTTTGGGCGCCGTCGTCCTGATGATCGTCGCGCTGTACGGGACATCGCATATCCTCCACGTGTCGGTGGCGAAGGCGGGGCAGGGGATGCTGTTCTTCGTCTACGCCATCCCGCTGCTGAGCTTCGTTTTCGTCGTCGGGGTGGTGGCCAGCCATCGCCTCGCGGACCGACCTCGTCGCGCGGCGATAGTCGCGACCATCCTGCTCGCGAGTGGAGCGTGGGCGCTTGTCCGGAGCGGTGGCATTAGCAACGCAGGCGGTTCGGATTTCGCGTGGCGTTGGTCGAAGACTCCCGAGGAGCGGCTCCTGGCCCAAGCCGACGAGCCGGCGGCGGTCCCGTCAGCTCCGGCCGCAGCGGTGACTCCCAAGGAACGGCCCATGGCCCGCGGCGACAAGCCTGCGGCGCTTCCGTCGGCTCCGGCAGCAACCCAGACAGGCGCCGACTGGCCCGGCTTTCGCGGACCCAATCGCGACGGCATCGTCCCCGGCGTGCGGATCGAGACGGACTGGTCGAAGTCACCGCCGGTCGAGCTATGGCGCCGGCCGATCGGACCGGGCTGGTCGTCCTTCGCAATCCGCGGCGACCTCCTCTACACCCAGGAGCAGCGCGGTGACGACGAGGTCGTGGCCTGCTACAACCTGAACACCGGCGAGCCGGTGTGGAGACACCGCGACGCGACCCGGTTTTGGGAGGCGAACGCCGGCGCTGGCCCGCGCGGGACGCCGACCCTCAGCAAGGGGCGCGCATACACATTCGGTGCCACCGGAATTGTGAACGCGCTCGACGCCGCTACCGGAGCCGTGGTGTGGTCGCACAACGCGTCGTCCGACACCGGCACGAAGGTCCCCTACTGGGGCTTCTCGAGCTCGCCATTAGTTGTCGATGACGTGGTCATCGTCGCCGCTACTGGCCGGCTCGTCGCCTACGACCTCGCCACCGGTGATCGGCGCTGGGTGGGCCCGGCCGGCGGCGGTGGCTACAGCTCGCCACATCTATTGGCGATCGACGGAGTCGCCCAGGTCCTGTTGTTTAGCGGAGCCGGCGCGATCAGCGTCGCGCCGGCCGACGGCAAGCTGCTTTGGGAGCGCCCGTGGCCGGCGGGCGTCCGCATCGTGCAGCCGGCCCTGGCCTCGGATGGCGACGTCCTGATGAGCATCGGCGGCGAGGGAATGGGGGGGGCCGGCCTGCGCCGCATCGCGGTCGCGCACGGACCCGGCGGATGGACCGTCCAAGAGCGCTGGACATCGACCGGGCTGAAGCCCAACTTCAACGACTTCGTCGTACACGATGGCCATGCCTTCGGTTTTGACGGCTCCATACTCGCGTGCATCGACCTGAAGGACGGCAAGCGCAAGTGGAAGGGCGGACGCTACGGCAGCGGCCAGATGGTCCTGTTGCCCGATCAGGACTTGCTGCTGGTGCTCTCGGAGGAGGGTGAGCTGGCGCTGGTTGGAGCGACCACCGACCAGTTCCGGGAGCTCGCTCGGTTCCCGGCGATCGAGGGCAAGACCTGGAACCACCCGGTGCTGGTCGGCGACCGCCTGCTGGTTCGCAACGGCCAGGAGATGGTGGCGTTCCGACTGTCCCTCGCGCGCCGCTGACGGAGGTTGTCCTCGCGGCCAGGGCGGCGCGCTTGACAGGAAGTACTTTGTCTTATAAAGTATTCTCCATGAGCGTACCGAATCAGCCGTGGTTCCAATCTGGGCGACGCCACTGGTGCCCGCCGGAGATGATCCGACCGCCCCACCTCGATTCCACGATCCCCGCAGGGCCGCTACAGCCGCGCTATGCGCTCCTGATTAATCCCTTCTACCCAAAAGATCCAAACGCGAGCTTCGGAAAGCACGTGCTTACGCCGACCCTCGCATTGACCAGCCTCGCGGCGACGACGCCGGAACATTGGGAGGTTCGGTATTGGGACGAGAACCTGCTGGACGGCCGGCCCCCCTTTGCGCCCATGCCCGAGGTGGTGGGAATCACGGTCCACCTGACCTTCGCCAGGCGCGCCTTCGAGCTGGCGCGATGGTACCGAAGTCGCGGAAGCAAGGTCGTGCTGGGCGGACTGCACGTGCTGTCGTGTCCCGAAGAGTGCGCGCCGTACGCCGACGCGCTGGCTGTGGGCGATGGCGTCCAGCTTTGGCCGCGGATCCTGGCGGATGTGGAGTCGCGCTGCTTGCGGTCGAAATACACGGCAACTTATGAGAGTGACTATCGTGAGGATCCGGCGCCCAGGCGATCGATTCTCCCGCGAAGGAGCTTTCTCACGACCACCAGTCTGATTGCGACGCGCGGGTGTCACAACAGGTGCGGGTTCTGCTATCTGGCAACGGATGGCTTGCGTATGCCGTATCGAATGCGAGATCCCGACCAGGTCGCCGCGGAGTTCCTGGCGGATGTGCAACCGTACGCTGTCTTCGTCGACAACAACCTGGGATCCAACCGGGAGTACCTGCGCGAATTGTGTCGGGCCCTGCGACCGCTGAACAGGATCTGGAGCGCGGCAGTCTCCATCGATGTCACCGATGATCCGACCTTGATCCGTACCATGGCGCTCGCCGGATGTACGGGAGTGTTCGTGGGATTCGAGTCGCTCACCGATGAGAATCTCGTCGATGCAAGGAAGAAAACGCCGAGAACCGCCGACTATGCTCGCCGGGTCCGCATGCTGCACGACAACGGCATCCAGGTGAATGGTTCGTTCGTGCTGGGATTCGATCACGACCGGAAAGACGTCTTCCTCCGGACGGCCGAATGGGTCGAGGAGAACCATCTGGAGTCCGCTACGTTTCACATTCTTACACCATATCCGGCGACGCCGCTGTTCCGGCAAATGGAAGGGGAGGGGCGTTTGTTGCATCGCGATTGGGCTCTTTACGACACGGCGCACGCGGTGTTCCGTCCAAGGCACATGTCACCGGAGGAATTGGAACAGGGTTATGCCTGGATTTACGAGCGTCTTTTTTCACATGCCTCGATATGGCGACGCCGGCCCACGGATTGGCGCTCCGTCCCGCCGTATCTGGCGATGTCCTACCTGTACAAGCGCTCCAACCGGTTCTGGCGGCTGCTCATCAAACACCACCTCGTCCATGCCGTGTGGCGACCGCTGGTCGAGCTGACGCGACTCCGGCATCTTCGGTTTCGACGGGAATTGTCCGCCACCGAACCGCTCAGCCGGCCGGGAATCAGTGTTGTGGCCGCCGGCGTCTAGCAGTCCACCGGCCGGCTGAACGTGATACCCGCCGGTAGCCGCCCGGCGTTAACCTCGGATGGCCGGCCACACCACCGCAGCCCTGCGAATGGCAACCAGAACCGGAGGCCTGAACCGAAGGCTGGCGATTCACACCTGGAATGTGTATAATTACGTGCTGGGGTACACATATGCGGACGAACATCGTGATTGACGATAAGCTGATGCGGGACACGCTTCGCGCCACCGGCCTGAACAGCAAGCGCGAGGCTGTGGAAACGGCGCTGCGGACCTTGCTGCGGCTGAGCAAGCAGGGGGACATCCGCCGATTTCGCGGCAAACTGGACTGGCGGGGCGATCTCAACGCGATGAGGAGTGACCGTTGATTCTTGTCGACTCCAGCGTGTGGATCGATTACTTCCAGGGAACGATCACGTCGCAGACGGAGCAACTCGACAAACTGCTTGGCCACGAGCCTTTGGCCATCGGCGACCTGATCCTGACGGAGGTCCTGCAAGGCTTCGAGGAAGAACGCGACTTCAACGAAGCCCGGAAAATGCTGACCTCGTTGCTGGTCGTAGAGTTGGGCGGGCAGGAAATCGCGATTCAAGCGGCGAAGAATTTCCGGGCGTTGCGCGTCCTCGGTGTGACCGTTCGCAAGACCATCGATACCGTGATTGCCACCCGGTGCATCGAAAGCGGGTATGACTTACTGCACAACGACCGGGATTTTGATCCCTTCGTCAAGCACCTCGGCCTACGCGTAGTCGCCTGAAAAACGGCTGGCACCTTCCAGCATCTCCTTCCAACCGGCCGCATCGAAAAGAGCAACTCTAACGGCATGCTGGACGAAAGCGGAAACGCTGGCCGCCCCTCCGGCCGTGACAAGTGCGCGAATCTCGTCCACCTGATCATCCTGAAGCGTGATGGTGATCTTGGTGGTTGCCATACCAAGCACCACACCATGCAGACGCAGGTTGGGCGCCCCGGTTTGGATGCATTCAGAACTCTTGTGCCATAGAATGGGGTAACGATCAGAACCTCATCCCATCCGACCATTCTCCTGCTGGCATGTGCGGGGCTCTTCTGCGCCGCGCCGGCAACCAGCCAAACTGTGCCCGCTCCCAAGGACTGGACCACCGCCGCGGACCATCGCAACATGATGGAGCAAATGGGAATCAAAACTCTTCGTCCGGGCCCCAGCGGCAATGAAGCGGCTCCCAACCACGCCAACTACGACGAGTCTGCCGCCAACCCGTTTCCCGATTACCCGGAGATCCTCAGACTGAAGGATGGCCGACCCGTCACCACCCCGGAGATATGGTGGAACAAGCGCCGGCCTGAGATCGTCGAAGATTTCGAGCGCGAAGTGCTGGGTCGTGTTCCACCGAACCCGCCCGGAATCACGTGGACGGTCAATCAGACCGTGAACGACAAAGTCGGCCCATATCCCGTCATCGCCAGGGAACTCACCGGACACGCGGATAACACGGCCTACCCCGGAATCAATGTCGATATCCGGATGGTTGTGGTCACGCCGGCTTGGGCCCAAAAGCCCGTTCCTCTCATGATGATGTTCGGGCGCCCGGCCCTGCCGTCGGCCCCGGTGCCGGAAGCCTTCGCGCGATTTGCGGCCCTGGCCGGAACCGATCCGCCGGCGCCCCTGCAACTGGTGGCCGCCGGATGGGGCTACGCCCTGCTGAATCCCGGCAGCATTCAACCCGACAACGGCGCGGGACTCACCAAAGGCATCATCGGCCTCTCTAACAAAGGACAGCCGCGCAAGCCGGAAGATTGGGGCGCTTTGCGCGCCTGGGCGTGGGGCGCATCGCGCGCTCTCGACTACCTCGAGACCGATCCTGCCGTCGATGCGAAACACGTCGGCATAGAGGGCGTCTCGCGATTCGGAAAAGCCGCCCTGGTCACGATGGCCTCCGATACCCGCTTCGCGCTCGTGCTGGTCGGTTCCTCCGGCGAAGGCGGCGCCAAGCCGCATCGCCGGAACTTCGGCGAGGCGGTCGAAAACCTGACTGGCTCGGGCGAGTACCACTGGATGGCTGGAAACTTCCTGAAATACGGGACCTCCGAAGCCTCCTTTGGCGCCAAGAACGCCGGCGACATTCCGGTGGATTCGCACCAATTGATCGCGTTGTGCGCGCCGCGCCCCACCTTCATCAGCTATGGCATACCGGAAAAGGGGGATGCCAAATGGCTCGACCAGCAAGGTAGCTTTATGGCCGCCGTTGCCGCCGGATCCGTGTTTCGACTCCTGGCGGTCAAGGACCTCGGTGTGGCCGGCGACTATCGCACCGCCAAGATGCCGCCCGTCAACACCAGCCTGCTCGATGGCCACCTCGCCTGGCGCCAGCATGACGGCGGTCACACCGACGGTCCAAATTGGAAATACTTCATTCCATGGGCCACCCGATCCATCCGATACACCGCTCCGACGCCCCCGCCCATAGCCGCCGATATTGCCATTCCCAGAACGGACGCGAACTCATTAGTCGCCCACGCTCAGCTGATGCAAAAGGCAAAGCAGGCCCGCATCGACATCTACTTCGAGGGCGATTCCATCACCCGGCGATGGGGCGCCACCGACTACCCTGAACTGCTCGCCAACTGGAAGCGGAACTTCTTTGGCTGGAATGCCGCCGATTTCGGTTGGGGGGCGGACCGAATTCAGAATATCCTCTGGCGCCTCAACAACGGCGAGTTGGACTATGTAAATCCCAGAATCGTGGTTCTACAGGCAGGCACGAACAACATCGGCAGTGTCATTCCCGCAGGCACCCAGGATGCCTTGGTCGCGGACATCACCAGGGGAATGCAGGCTCTGGTATCGGCGATTCGAAACAAAGCGCCCGAGGCCACCGTGATCGTCACCGGCATTTTCCCACGCAACGATAACCTGGCCGTCCTGCCCCTCATCAGCCAAATCAACGACAATCTCGCGAAGATGGCGGACGGAAACAAGGTGCGCTATCTCAACATCAACGACAAGTTAGCCGACGCTCGAGGCCGGCTCTTCGACGGCATGATGAACGCCGACAAACTCCATCCGGCCGAAAAGGCGTATCAGGTCTGGGCGGACGCTCTGAAGCCGATCTTCCGGGAATTGCTCGGCCCGCCCGGCGCCCAGGACCACGCGCCGCAGCCCACCGGCGATCCGAGCGCGCAGCGCTAACTGAAGTCGGATCGATTACGGGGATCAGTCCACTGGTCACTTGCGCGTGACAACTAGCTCACCGGTGTTGACGCTCTCGAACGAAGTGACCCGCACCCGGTAAGTTCCTGTCGCGCTGGCGACCCAGTCCAGCCCGGCAGCGAGGCCGTCAAGGCATTCCGAAAGGTTGGATACGAATTCGATGAGCAACACGGCAGCCACATCATTCTTCGACAGGCCATCCCACCGTATAGGCGCACGTTCCCAACCATAAAGAACTGGCCCAAGGGGCACTTCAGCGGTCCAGACGGCTTTCCAGCGGATTCCAACACTTGCGGTTGCCTGATGAGGCGTGCCCGGCGATTCCCGTGGTTGGTATGTCGAGATAACGAAACATCGTCCGGCCAGAATCGGTGCCGCGGGAGGGAGGAAATGGATTTGAGCAGGAGCTTTGCGGATTCCGCCGTCGCCTCCACACCGGCGCGCAGGTAGAAACGGAAAAGCGCGCCTTGCGTGATGGGGCATGTTGCAAACCGGTGCCCCTTGAGGAACCACGCCGCCGCGCGCGCGTTCAGACTGTGTTCGGGCGTCGCCAGTGCGATGAGAACATTGGAGTCGAGCAGGTAGACCTTACTCTTCGTCATCGAGAGCCTTGACGTCTTCGCTGGTCGCGGGCCGGGCGCAACGGAAAGTGGGAAAACCGTAATCACTCATCTTTATGGATGCGCCTTTCGCCCCTTTCGACGATTGCAGAATGAGGTCGCCAACCACTCGTCCCAGGCTGCGGTTCTGATCCCGGGCGATGGCCTTGGCGATGTAATAGGCCTCATCTGAAATGTCCAGCGTAGTTCGCACAATAACACAATAGCACAGACGCACAACCTCAACCCGGCAATCCACGAACCGGGATCGGGACGGTGCACACTACCTCGATCGCGCCGCCTTCAGGCGATCACCGCGTCGACCACTTCCCCGTGCACGTCGGTGAGCCGCATGTCCCGGCTGTTGAACCGGTACGTCAACCGCGTGTGATCCAGCCCGAGCAGGTGCAGGATGGTGGCGTGCAGGTCGTGCACGTGCACCTTGTTCTCGATGGCGTAGTAGCCGTACTCGTCGGTCGAGCCGTGAACGATGCCGCCTTTCACCCCGCCGCCGGCGAGAAAGATGGAATACCCGTACGGGTTGTGATCCCGGCCGTTGGCACCCTGCGCCATCGGCGTGCGGCCGAACTCGGCCGCCCAGATGACGAGCGTTTCCTCGAGCAGTCCCCGCGCCTTCAGGTCTTTGATTAATCCGGACACCGGCTTGTCGACCGAGGTGGCGTTATGGAGGTGACCCTTGTAGAGATTGTCGTGCTGGTCCCAGCGGTCCACCCCGGGCGGCGCCAGCGGCGTCACCACCTCCAGGAACCGCACGCCACGCTCGACCAGCCGCCGCGCGAGCAGGCACTGGCGGCCGTAGGTCTCCGTCTGCGGCTCGCCGATGCCGTACAGGCGCAGCGTGGCCGCGGACTCGCCGCCCAGGTCGATCAGGTCCGGCACCTCGGCCTGCATGCGGAAGGCCAGCTCGTAGTTGGCGATGGTGGCCTCCAGCTCGCTGGTTGAGCCGAGCCGGTCCATCACTCCGCGGTTGAGCCGCCGCGCCAGTCCGAGCTTCTCTTTCTGAATCGCGACCGATGACTCGCGCGGCTGGATGTCGGCCACCGGCCAGGGACCTTTGCGGAACAGCGTGCCCTGGTAGGATGCCGGCAGAAAGCCGCAGCCGAAGTTGTCCATGCCTCCCGTGGGCACCCAGCCGCTGTCCAGCACGATGAACCCGGGAAGATTGCGACAGGCGCTGCCCAGCCCGTAGGTGATCCACGACCCCATGCTCGGCCGCCCCTGCATCGAAAAGCCTGTGTGCATGAGGTAGTTTGCCGAAGTGTGCTCGGAGTTGTCGGAAACCATCGAGCGGATCACCGCCAGCTCGTCGACGCAGGTGGCGATGTTCGGAATCAGATCGCTGACCTGGGTTCCGCACCGGCCGCGCGGGCGGAACGTCCACGGCGAGGGCATCACCGTGCCGACGTTGTTGAACTGCGTCGGCGGAATCTTCATCCCGATCGGCCGGCCGCGCTCGCGCTCCAGCCGGGGTTTGTAATCGAAGGTGTCCACCTGGGACGGGCCGCCGTCCATGTAGAGGAGAATTACCGATTTGGCGCGCCCGGCGAAGTGAGGCGCGCGCACGGTCAACGGATCGGTCGCCGCCGCGGACGCCGAGGCCTCCTCGGCCGCCATCGCCGCCAGCGCCAGGCCGCCGAATCCACCGGCGCACCGCGAGAGCAGCTCGCGTCGCGTCAGGTCTTCCATTTGCATTCGATGGCGCACGCGTCGATCTCCTAACGCACGAAAAGGAACTCGGTGGTGTTGACCAGGGCGTGCGCAACGTCGGCCCACAACTTCTCCGGTGAGACCGCTTCTCCCTGGGTCCGGTAGGCATCCCGGAGCCGTGCCAGCGCCGCCAGAATCTCGGCCTTTTCCGAAGCTTCGGCCGGCCGGGCGAAAGCCTCGCGATACATCCGGTCGATCCTGGCCTCCTCGCCGGCGACAGTCGCCACGAGGCGCCGCGCCCAGGCCTGTGCCTGCTGGTGCACGAGCTCATTATTCATCAGCAGCAGCGCCTGGGAGGGGACGGTGGAAGACCCGCGGCGGCCGATCGCCGAGATCGGCTGCGGGAAGTCGAACGCCAGAAACATTGGCGAGAGGTAGTTTCGCCGCACCTGGATGTACAGGCTCCGTCGCAGGTTGCCGTCGAGCGGCCCCGAGACCGGCTTGCCGCGCTTGTCGCCTTCCATGTAGGCGCTGATGTAGGGCGTCACCCCGGGCCCGTGGATAGTGCGGTCGAGCGTGCCGGCCACCGCCAGCAGGTTGTCGCGAACGGTCTCGGCCTCCAGGCGCCGAACGGACATGTGGTGCAGCAGGCGGTTGCCGGCGTCGATGCTTTGGGCCCGCTGGGGCGGCCGGCCCGACATGCGCCAGGCGCTCGTGAGCAGCATCCGCCGGTGCATGGCCTTCACCGACCAGCCGCTGCGAACGAACTCCGCGGCGAGCCAGTCAAGCAGCTCGGGGTGGCTCGGGGCTTCCCCCATCCGGCCGAAATCGTCGACGGTGGCCACCAGTCCGCGGCCGAAATGATGCTTCCAGATGCGATTCACCATCACACGGGCTAGCAGCGGAGCGCCCGCGCCCGTGATGCGCTCGGCCAGCGCCAGCCGGTCGCTGCCGTCTCCTACCGGCGGCTGGTTCTCACCCGCCAGCACGGCCAGCAGCCGCCGTGGAACCAACGCCCCCGGATTGCGATGGTCGCCGCGGATGTGCACGCGCACATCGACCGGCTGATCGTCGACCATCGCCAGGCCGTAGGAGGACTCCGGAAGGCTCTCTTCGATCTCACGCCGGCGCATGCGGAGCGCTTCCAGCGGCGCCGGCTCGCTGGTGGAGACGGCCGGCGCATCCTCAACCGGAGCATCCTGGGCCGGCGCATGCTGGGCCGGAGGCTCGCGCCGGTCGGAGAACACAATCGCATCCACGGCCACAGAGCCCTTGGGATCCAGGTCCGAGATCTCCACGTACGCCTTGCGGCCCATGGGGAATTGGCCGTCGATGGTCTTCCACGCCCAACCCGGGCCTCCCGTCACGCGCCGCCCCCTGTCCTTGTACTCATCCACCGCAAGGCTGACCAGGCCGGTCCCTTTCAGCCGCACGTGGATGTAGCGCTGCTGGACGACGAAGTGCGGCGAGACCAGGATGCCGGTCAACCGTTCGGAGTACCGGCCCGACCAGACCACGCCGTCCACGGGACCATCGCCGAAGGCGTGCCCGGCGGCGAGCCATTTGCCGAAACCGTCCCGGTCAAAATCATCGAAAACCGTGTAGGCCGCTTCGAAGTTCCTGGCCGGCGGCGCGGCGGCCAAGGAGCGACCCATTTCGCGGTCGATGGCCTCGATCCGGCGCAGGGTGTCGCGGATGGACTCCGCCTGCTTCGGCGAATCGATGCACGCCTGCCGCATGCGCGCGCTGTAGAGGAATCCCGCGATGGCGTAGTAGTCCTCGGTCGAAATGGGGTCGAATTTGTGGTCGTGACAGCGGGCGCAGCTCACCGTCAGGCCCAGAAAAGTTTTGCCGAACACGTCGATCTGGTTGTCGACGCGGTCGGCGAGCGCCTTTTCGGAATCCACGGCGGCGTTGAGCACCTCGCCGAGCGTCCAGAAACCGCTCCCGAGCGCCGGTTCCTGGTGAGTGCCGTCCGGGTTCAGGCGCGTGGTCGGCATCTGGTCGCCGGCGATGTGCTCGCGCACGAAACGGTCATAGGGCAGGTCCTGGTTGAAAGCGCGGATGACGTAGTCGCGGTACCGCCAGGCGTTGGGCTTGTCGACGTCGAACTCGTGCCCGTCGGTTTCGGCGAAGCGCACCAGGTCGAGCCAGTGCCGGCCCCAGCGCTCGCCGTAGTGCGGCGAGGCGAGCAGTTTGTCGACGACATTCGCGAACGCGTCAGGGCTCCTGTCGACAAGGAACGCCTGTACCTCCTCGGGCGACGGAGGAAGGCCGATCAGATCGAAATAGACGCGGCGCAGCAGCGTGGCCGGGTCGGCCGGCGGAGCCGGGACGAGTCCGTTCGTCTCGAGCTTCGCCAGCAGGAACCGGTCGATGGGCGACCGCGGCCATCTCCGGTTGTTCACCTCCGGGAGCGGCGGCGGCTCGAGTGGCCGGAAGGCCCAGGACCCTCGCGCGGCCACAAAGTCGATTTTCGGCCTGGCGGATGCGGGTGTCGCGGCCACCACTCCCGCGCGTGGATCCGGCGCGCCCATCTCCACCCAGCGCACCAGGTCCTGGATCTGGGCGTCGCTCAGCCGGCCGCGCGGCGGCATGCGGAGCCGTTCCTCGCCGTATCGCACCGCGCGAATGAGCAGGCTTTGGTCGGAAGCGCCGGCGACGATAGCCGGGCCGCGATCCCCTCCCCGGCGAACGCCGTCGGCCGTGTCCAAACGCAGGCCCGCCTGCAAGGGCCGGGCGCTCTCGCTATGGCAGGCGTAGCAGTTTTCGACAAACAGCGGCCGAATCCGTTTTTCGAAGAACTCGACCTGCTCCGGCGTCGGTTGCGCGACGGCGGTCGCGGCGAGACAGCCGAGCAGAAGCTGTCGCAGCCGCAAGCGCGCCTTCTTCATGCAATCCAGATTCGCAGAATCAGAGCCGGGATTCCAGCCCGTCACCCTGCGCCCGAGGCGCAGCCAGCCGGCACAGCGGGTCGCCCACTACCACGTTCATCCAGCTCAACGCGGGAAGCGACAGCCAGTAACTTTCGCCCAGGGTGCGCCCGTCCAGGTACGCGGGGAAGAGGTGGTCCGGCCGGGCGACCTTGTCGAGGTATGGTTCGTAGACGTTCCCCGAGACTCCCGTCGCCCCCTCCTCCAGGTAGTCGGCTGCCAGCGATTGCGGCGAGCCGGCAAACCAGCTCGACGGCGCCCGCCACAAACCCAGCGTCCAGTTCTTGGGCGGTCTGAGGAACGTGCGTGCACTGTAGGACACGTAGTCGGTGGCGATGGCGCCCGGCAGCCACTGGAACCCCAGGAGGCGCCGGCGGCGACCGGGGTCGTTCGAGCCCCATCCCGCGTATCCAATCACGTCCCGCTGCCCGTAGATCACCTCGCGTGACTGGTCGATGAGGACACGGTCCCCCGGCAGGCGGATGGCCGTGTCGCGAAGCCAGTCGTTGCCCATCTGGTCGTCCTCGGCGCGCAGATCAAGCACGACTTTGCCGCGATTCACCGCTTCGAGCGAGCGGTCGATCGACGCCCGAACCAAGGCGAAATCGTATCCGTCCAGGCGCGTGACCAGGTAGATGGGAAACCGGGCCTGGGCAAAGGCGGCCCGACGCTGGCCGAAGAACGGATTGGGCACGGCGCCGGCGGTCGGGTAGCGACGGCCTTCCAGCTTCCCGTACAGCAGCGTTAATTCGGAATCCACCGACGCCCGGTCGCCGTTGGTGCCGTCCGAGCCCGCGATCTTCAGCGGCACTCCGGCGGTGGTGACCAGAAAGGTGATCTTCTCCCGGATCCCGCCCGCGTTCAGACAGGCTCCCACCGGCGCTTCGATCGAGTGCTCAAAGCCCGCGCGCGTGATCTCCTCGCCCACTGGCGCCTGGATCCGGCAGAGGTTCGCCGGCGGGATCGCTCGGCGCCTGGCGTAGTAGTCGCCGATATGGGTGGAAAGCGGCGAATTCCGATTGACGACCACCAGAACGTTTTCCGGCGCCTGCGCTGCCAGCGTCGAGGCCAATATGACGCCGCACGCGGCTCGCCAACGGAATGCTATAATCTTTGGCACCTTCCCCGCGTGTTCCGGAACCGCAATGGACCTGGACCAGCTTCGCACATTCCTGGAGATCGTGAGGCTGAAGAGCTTCTCGAAAGCGGCGCAAACGTGTTTCCGCACGCAGCCGGCCATCAGCGCCCAGGTTCGCCAGCTCGAGCAGGAACTGAACGTCCCCCTGTTTGACCGCCTCGGCACGCGCATCGCCCTCACCGCCGCCGGCAAGATCTTCGCCGAGTACGCCGGGCAGATCCTGGATCTGCGCCGCCGCGCCCAGGACGCCATCAACGAGCTGGACAAGGCGCCGCGCGGCGCGCTGGTGATCGCGGCCAACGAGTCCACTTGCATTTTTGTGCTGCCGGAGGTCTTCTCCGAGTACCGGTCGCGCTTCCCCAATATCCAACTCCTGTTGGAGCGCACCTACGGCAGCCGCATCACCGAGATGGTCCTGGACAACCAGGCCGATTTCGGCATCACCCAGCTCCCGGTGGCCGAGAAGAAACTGCAAGTGGTCAGCATTCACTCCGACGAGATCCGGCTGCTGGTTCCCCCCGGCCATCCCCTGACCGCCCTGGCGCAAGTCGGCTGCAAGGACCTTCTGGGCCATTCGTTGCTGGCGCCCAAGACCGGCTCCACGCGCGCGCGTCTGAACCAGTGGTGGGAGCTGGTCGAGGACGATCTGCAACTCTCCATGGAACTGGATTCCACCGAGATGACCAAGCGGTTCGTTATGGCCGGCCTGGGCGTATCGTTCCTGGCCGCCTCGAATTGCCGCGAGGAGGTCGCCGCTGGCCGCCTGGCCACCGTCCCGCTGGCGCCGGAACCCATGATCCGGCGATTGGGTTTAATATATAGGAAGGACAAGGCACTGTCGAAAGCGGCGCTCGGCTTCATCGATGTGACGCTGCGGAACGCCGGGGGGCCGGAGTCGGCTTCCCGAATTTCCCGCGCGGCGCAAACATGAGGATGCTATGGAACGGATCATCCACAAGACGTCCACCGTGCTGATCTCGGTCGGGGACACCACACGGGTTTACCGCGACCTGCGGGAAGTGCCCCCGGGCCTTTGGGGACGGCTGGTGAAATCCACGCGCAGCGCCAACGCCGGAACCATCATCATCGCCGACGAGAAGGGCAGGGAGGAAATCCTGCGTACGCTGCGCGGGCTGCCGGAGAGTACCCAGGCGCGGCTGCGCGGCGCGATCACCGGCTACGACCAGGCTGCCGAATCGGTGTGGTCCTCATTGGGTTTGACCTGGGTGGACTCGGCCGAGATCCTGCTGCTCGCCACGACCTCCTGCCTCATGGCACTGCTTGTGTTTCGGTAGGTGTAGCTCCTCACCGCCTTATGCGGTGATAGGACATTTCTTTCCTCTCAACGGTGCAACGCTTGGGCCCGCGACGGTCGATATTTCTACTTCTGGTATCTTGCCGTCGCAACCATGGAGCGAAGAAGCGAACCACGAGTGGAGGCCGACCAGCCGGTGCAAGTGACCGTTCTGGGATCCGAGGAAGGCGCGTTTTCCGGCCGTATCGGCAACCTCTCCGGCAGGGGAATGCGATTACTGCTCGACCGGTCCGTGCCGCTGGACGCCGCGGTGCGCGTGGAGTGGAATGATACGCTCGCCCTCGGCGAGGTCTGTTATGCGAAACGCCATGGCGACGTCTGGGCCGTGGGACTGATGCTGGAGCATTCCTTGCCCCAACTTGCCGAGCTGGATCGCCTCATCCACAGCATTCTCGGCGAGGAGTCGCCATCGGAGCAGCCCGCCGAGGTTCCGAGCCGCGCGCGTTAGCAAGCGGTGGCGGACGCCAACCCGGTCGCGCACCGTCCTCGGGACGCGATATCTTAGCGAGTGGATGTCCAAGCGAGTCGCTGTATTCGGAGGAGCGGGCCAGCTCGGCGCCGAACTGGTCCAGGAATTCACTACTCGCGGCTACACGGTCACCGGCCTGCCGCGCTCCAGGGTGGATATCACCGACGGCGCGCAAGTCGAAAAATGCCTGGCCGAGCTGGACCCTGACCTGGTGGTGAACGCCGCGGCCTACAACATGGTGGACGTCGCCGAGCAGGAGCCGCAGGCCGCGTTCCTGGTGAATGCGCTGGCGGTGCGCCACCTGGCCTACGCCTGCCGCCAGATCGACGCGCGGCTGGTGCACTTTTCCACCGACTACGTCTTCGACGGCACGGCGAATCGGCCCTACGTCGAGGAGGACCCCACGCACCCGCTGGGGGCCTACGCCGTTTCCAAGCTGGCCGGAGAGCTCTACGCGCAGGGCTATCTGGAGCGCCCGCTCATCATTCGCACTTCAGGCGTGTTCGGCCCCGCCGGCCTGGGCACCGCCCGGGGTAACTTCGTCGAGCTGATGCTGCGGCTGGGGGCCTCCCCGCAACCCATCCGCGTCGTGGAGGACCACGTCGCCTCGCCGACCTACGCCCCGGCACTGGCGGCGCGCACGGCGGATCTGGTGGAACGCGGCCACGCGGGAGTGATCCACATCGGAGGCGGCACACCCATTTCCTGGTTCGACTACGCGCGCCTGATTTTCGAGCTGGCCGGCCTGGCGCCCGAGCTGCGTCCCACTACCGATCGCGAATACCGGACGGCGGCGCGACGCCCGAGGTACTCGGCGCTGTCCAACGCCCGGATGGAAAGCCTCGGCCTGGCGCCTATGCCGACGCTGCGGGATGCCGTGGCCGCTTATCTGGCCGAGCGCCGGCGCCGTCTTCAGCGCTCCGGCTTGACGGCGTAGTAGCCTCTGCGCGCCTGCACCTTCACGTCTTTACGGTTGGTACGGATCTCGACCCGACGGAAACTACCGTCTTTGGCCGGGTTAAGCGACGAATAGCCGATGGCGTACTGGCTCCGCATCTCCTGCTGAATCTCGGCGAACACTCTCTCCAGGTCGTTCCTGCGGTCGACGTGGAACAGCCGGCCGCCGGTCTCCTCCGACATCTTCTTCAGCGCCGAATCGCTCACGCCGAAATAGCCGTAGCCGCGTACGTCGACGTAATAGATGCTGTAGATGATGACGTCGGACTTCTGCGCCGCCTCCACGGCCTCCTCCAGCTTGATGCGGCTACCCACGTCCACGCCGTCGGTGATGAGCACCAGCACCTTGCGCCCCACTTCCCGCCGCAGCTTCTCCTGGGCCGCCAGGTAAACGGCATCGTAGAGGATGGTGCCGCGTTGCAGTCCGCGGTTCGGCACCGGGCCGGGATGCAGGCCTCCCACGGCGGCGTTCAGGCGCAGATCCTCCAGCGCTTTCTGCAACAGCCGCGGCGAGTTGGTGTAATCCTGCAACAACTCCGCCTCCACGCCGAAGCTGATCAGGAATGCCATGTCCTTGGGCCGCAACACCTGGGAGAAGAACTGGCCGGCGGCGCGCCGTTCCACTTCGATCAGCCGCTCCTGGCTCTTGCTGACGTCCACCAGCAGGCCGATCGTGAGCGGCAGATCCGTTTCCCGCGTGAAATAGCGCACCTGCTGGGGTTTGCCGTCCTCGGTGACCGTGAAATCCTCTTTGGCGAGCGTACCGAGGAAAGCGCCCTTCCTGTCGCGCACCGAGCAGAACAGGTTTACGACGTCGACGTCCACCTGGATCACCGACGACTGCTCCTCGGCGGCGGGTTTCTGTTGCCCGGCGCCGGCAAGCCCCGCCAGGACCGTCGCGACCAGCCAGAGGTGCCTCATACTCATACGATGCCATACTGGTAGATGCATCGCGCTGCCTTCCTGTTCCATGCATCCGGCGATCAATCACCTGAAACAGTCCGATGCCGTCCTCAGGCGTCTCGTCGAGCGCCTCGGCCCCTACCGCATCGAGTACCGCGAGCCGAACTTCCCGACCCTGGTCCGCTCGATTGTCTTCCAACAGTTGAGCGGCAAGGCGGCGCGCACGATTTTCGACCGCCTGGTCGCGGCTTGCGGCGAGCCCGGGTTGACGCCTGAGTCGATCCTGCGCCTGCGGCCCGTCCAGATGCGGCGGCGCGGTCTCTCCTCGCAGAAAACCGCCTACATTCGCGACCTGGCGCGCCGGGTTCGCTCCGGGGAGATCGACTTCGCCGCACTGGCACGCTGCCCTGACCAGGAAGTGATCGAGCGCCTGACCCGGGTCAAAGGCATCGGCGTGTGGACCGCGCACATGTTCCTCATCTTCGCCCTTCGCCGCCCCGACGTGCTGCCCGTCGGCGACCTCGGCATTCGCGCCTCCATCCAACGCGTGTACGGGCTGGCCGAGCTTCCCTCGCCGCGCCAGATCGAGACTCTCGCCCAACCCTGGCACCCGTGGTGCACCGTGGCGAGCTGGTACCTGTGGCTGAGCCTGGACAACCAGGCCGGCCTCTAATCGCGGGCTTTCCGAAACGGCTCGGTCTTCGGCAAGGTCTCGTTCCACCGCGGCGCCTCCACGCTGTCGGCCAGCATCAGGACGCCGAGCGCGATCATGCGGAGCACGCGTTCCATGTTTTCACAGTCGATCTTCTCCCAGTGGTCGCCGGGCTGATGGTAGTCGGCGTATTGGTACGCCGTGGTCAACGTGTGCGCGGGAACGCCCAGGCGCGCGAAGCTGATATTATCGCTGCGGCTGAAGTAGGTGTCGTTGTTCTTCTCGTGCCGATAGACGCGGATGCCGGTGCGCTCGCCGGCGGCGGCGAACACCCGCCCGATGTCGGAGTAGTCGAAGCCGGTGAGGGAGGCGCTCGCGAGTTGCGGCCCCTCGCTGGAGTCGGTGCGGCCCACCTGCTCGATGTTCAGATTGGCGATTGTCTTCGCCATCGGGACCAGCGGGTGCCGAACGTAGAATCGCGAGCCGAGCAGCCCCCGCTCCTCGCCGAAGAAGGCGAGGAACAAGACCGAGCGGCGTGGTTTGTGCTCCAGCGAGGCGATCGCGGAGGCCAGCTCGACGACCGTCGCGGCGCCGCTGGCGTTGTCGTTGGCGCCATTGAAGATGCGGTCGCCTTCCCCGGAAGCGAGCATGCCGGTGTGGTCGTAGTGCGCGCTCAACACCACGGCCGTTTCCTTCAGCGCGGCGTCGGACCCGCGCACCAGGCCGGCCACGTTGCGCAGCGTCACCGGCCGCGGAACGGGCGCCTTCCACCGGGCGCTCACGGTGAGCGAGGCGCCCTCGGCCGGCAGGGAATCGAGCAGCTTCGCCACCGCCGGGTCGCGCACCACCACTGTGCTCGCGGTCTGGGGAGGCGGCGGCCCCTCGCGATCGATGAGACGAGCGCGCGGCATCAGGCGGGCGAGTCCCCACCCGCGATCGAGGAGAATCACCAGCGCCGGCTGGAGCCGCGAGGCCGCGCCGGTCACGGAGAGCACCGAGCGAATCAGCGGGCGAGTCTCCGACGGGGGACCGAAGTCCACCAGCAGCACCTTGCCCTGGGCCTGCTCGCGCGTGACGCCGCCCAGCGGGCTGCCCAATTCCGGGCGGATCCGCAGCGCGATGGCGCCGGCGAGCTCCCCACCGCTGGTGTTGAACAAGGACGCCTGATCCGGCGCGACGCGCACCGAAACATCGCCGCCGGAGAAACTCAGCTCGAAGCCCTCCAGGTCCGGCTCGCGCATGTCGAACGTCGCCGTCTGGAAGTACCCGTCGTCGCCCGCCGGCTCCAGGCCCGCGCGGCGAAACTGCGCGGCGATGTAATGCGCGGCGATCTCCAGGCCGCGCGAGGGCGTGTCGCGCCCCTCGAGCAGATCGGAGGCGAGAAACGATAGGTGCCCGCGCAGCGAATCCGCCTGGATGCGCGCCAGCGCCGGCTGCCACGGCGGCGGCGGCGGCTCCGGCTTGTTGTTGTCCTGGCCAAGGCAGCGAATCGCGGCCACGGCCAGCAGAAACGGGACGGCTCGGCCCATAAGCACCAGTTTAGCCGCGCAGGCGGACGAAGAACCACACCAGTCCCACTGCCAGCAGCAGCCCGGCGGCGATCCGCACCGGCTGGAGCTTCGCCAACAGGCGATGCGCCCGGGAAAACACCCAGGCGAGCAAGCCGATGAGCGTCCACTGCGCCCCTGCCACGCCGGCCAGGACGTAGCCGGCGCGATAGTCGCTGGTTGCGGCGAAGATCGCGAAGTAGAGGCCGTGGAACAACCCGAGCACCGCGACCACCAGCCATCGCCGGCCTGCCTGGGGGAGCACGAGGATCTCCACCGCCAGGTAGGCGATGGTCAGCGCGGCGGCGGCCTCGACGAACCGCGGCGCCGGATGCCATCCCGTGAGAGGAACCACCAGGCACGCGACTGTCTCTCCGGCCACCAGCATCGCCGCCAGCACCAGCAGCTCGCGCCGGCTCCGCGCCGCCAGCACCAGCGCCGCCAGGAACAGCAGCGGCGCCGCCCCGCCCACCGCGCGCATCATGCCCGCGCCGGCCTGACGCCAGGCCATCTCCGCCGCCGTCGGCGGGCGGAAGCGCAATTCCGCGCGGGGGAACGAGAGATCGAGCACCGCCTGGTCGGACGCCGCGCCACGCACCGCGCGCAGCAGGTGGACGTGGTTGGCAACGGTGACCGAGGGCAGCGTGCTTTCCACGGTGACCCGCTCCACCTCGGCGGCGAACTCGTAGGCGGCTTCGCAGAAATACGCGGCCTGCAACTTCTCCTCGCGGCAGCGGGACTCCACCATCCGCGCCGGCGCCCCCGCCGACGAGAAGCGCAGGCCCGCGAGCAGTGCCCTCTCCGGCTGGCGCACGTGCTGGATCTCGTAGAGCGGCATACGCAGCTCGAAAGCGGCGCGGCGGCCGTCGATGCGCAGCTCGCCCGTGCTCATGCTGATCATGTGCGCCCGCGCCGCCGGCAGCGCCAGCGCCAGAATCCAAACGAGGCGCTTCATGAACGCGCGCGGCGTCCCTTGCGGAACCGCACGTAGACCACGCGCAGCGTCGCCAGCACGGGAATCGAGAGGAACATCCCCGTCACCCCGCCGATCTGCTCGCCCGCCAGCACTCCGAAAATCACCACGCCGGGTGGAAGCTCGACGCCCGATCCGAGCAGGTAGGGCTGCGCGACGTAGTCCTGAAACAGCCGGAACGCGACCAGGAACACGACGATCCACAGCAGGTGCGGGTAGCCGGCAAAGCCCGCGACCACCAGGATGACCAGCGCGGCCGCCAGCGGCCCGGCCACCGGGATGAAATCGAGCAGGCCGGCGACCACCGCCAGCAGCAGCGCGTACGGTACCCCGATCACCGCCAGAAACAGCCAATAGACCGTGAAGGTCACCAGGCTCAGCAGCACCAGCGCGCGCATGAACTGCGCCAGCAGCACGTGCACGTCGGTGAAGATGTCCTCCACCAGCCGGCGGGGCGCGCCGTCGGCGAACTGCTCGAGGATCAGCCCGCGGATATCCCGGGAATCCTTGAGGAAGAAGAAGCTCAGGATCGGCACCAGCAGCACGAAGACGAGATTGCCGAACACCGCCAGCAGCGTCTCGCCGGCCTTGGCCAGCATGGGCACGACGTCGCGCGCGTGCGATTCCAGTTGCACCCGCAGCGTTTCGATCGCCGCGTCCTTGTAGGGCTCAAGCCACGCCGGGATCGGCAGCCTGGGGATCGCCTGCGGATTCTCGAGATACTTCGGCAGCGTGCGGGCGAGGTTGGAGGCTTCGGCGCCGATGCGCGAGCCGATCGCCGCCATCGAGGTCGCCAGCACCGCGATCATCAGCAGGTAGACCACCGCCAGGGAGAGGTTGCGCGGAAACCGCTTCGCCCGGAAGCGGTCCACCAGATCCACCAGCGGGCTCAGCAGGTAGGCGAACAACAACGCGAAGACGAAGATCAGCAGCGTGCGCCGGATCAGGTACAGCCCACCGGCAAGAAGGACGATGAAAATCACCGTCCAGGCAGCGCGCGCCGCCCGCGCATCCAGACCGAACATGCCCGCTATCCTATCGCAGCAGCGACCCTTAGCGGATCGCCTCCACGCGGACCCCCAGCGCCAGAGAGCGCCACGATCCGTCGCTCGTCAGCACAGGAAGACCTAGCGCCCGCCCCAGGGCCAGACAGGCGCGGTCGCCAAGGGAGAGGCCCGCGCCCCGTGTCAAGGGACGCAATCGCGCCACATCGAGGGCTTGTTCCTCGCTCATCGGGCAAACGACGAGGTTCCTACCCAGAATCTCGCGCTCGCGCAGCTCTTCCACCACCTTCTCGGGATCCTCCCCCACTTCGCTCACCTTGGAAAGAACCTCCGCCCAATTCACGATGCCGATCGCCGCCCTCCGCCGCAACGCCTCCTCGACCCGATCCGCGCCCTCCTCACGGCGCAGGAAAGCGAGCAGCGCCGAGGCATCCAACACCGCGGCCGGGGGACTATTCAAGACTGGCCTCGCGCCGGCGGTCGGCGATCAGTTCCTCGGAGAGGACTCTTTCCGGCTGAAGCCGGCCGAAGGCTCCTTTTACGGAAGCGATGCGGCGGCGGGTGGCGTCGTCGTCCTCCGGCTGGTGTTGCTCCAGCCACAACCGCACGGCCTCCACAAGGGCTGCCTGGAGTGTCTGGCTTCGCTGCAAGAGGCGAAAGCGGAACTCATTGTAGAGGCTTCGATCCAGGCGAAAGGCAACGTTTTTCGGGGTGTCCATGGTCCCATGATATCATGCATGACCACATGGACCTGGGCGCCCGGTGCCGGTCACCCGAGTACTTCCAAATGTGCGGGCCTGGCGTCCGGCACAGCCTTCAGCGGAATGGATCGGTCGAACGTAACGAGCCTGCCATTGTGGTGGACGGCCAGGCCCAGCAGGTAGACGTCGGTGATCTGCTGCGGGCCGGGGAAGCTCAGCCGCCGGAACCGGCGTTCGTCGAGCAGGGAGATGCCTTCCTTCCAGAATTGATGCTCCGGCGCGGCGCACAGAGTCCGCAGGCGGTCGGCAACCTCGGCGGCGGTCGCCTCGAAGCTCGGATAGGCGGGGCTGCTCAACACGCGCACGCAACCGTTGACGGTGAGCGGGCAAGTGGCCCAGCCATGCCGCCGATGTGCGCCGAGCCAGGCGTGCGCCTGCTCATGGTTGAGATGGGCCGGGTCGAATAGGGCCACCAGGACGTTGACGTCCAGCAGGGCCGCGTTCACGCCGAGCCATCCCGGATCCGGTTGACCAGGGCCAGGCCGGGCTTGGGCGCCCCGGCTTTCGGCACGAAAAGCGCCACGCCATGGCGAACTCGCGGCGGCTTTCCCGGCTCCAGCGCCTTGCGCACCAGGTCCGAGATCACCTTACCGGCGGTCTGGGCGCGCTGTCGCGCAAGCTGCTTGGCCACCAGCAGCACGTCTTCATCCAGATCCAACGTGGTCCGCATCCAGGTAGCATACCACATCTGACATCAGATGTTTGATGCCTGATGCCTGGCGACGCCGGCCACCTACCCCGAGCCTCAGTCCCGTTTCCGCGCCGCGGGAATCGGACGCCCGGCTACGCCGGTGTACTCTTCGTAGTCGATCCCCAGCAGATCGAGCATGGTCGGTGCGATATCGCGCTGGAACGAGTCCGGGGTGTTGGCCGCCTCACCGGTGGCAGGTGTATCGGGTCCGAACACGGCCGCCCAGATGCGCTCGGCGCCGGCCACCTTGGCGCCGTGCCCGTGCCAGTCCTCCAGCGTTCCGCCGCGGCCGTGGTCGCCGGTAATGACAATCGAGGTCGAGCCCCGATACGCCGGCAACGATTCCAGCGTATCGATCAACTTTTCGAGCCAGCGGTCGAAGATGCGTATGGATTCGAGCACGCGGTCGTAGCGCCGGCTGTGGGCCCAGTCGTCGGTTTCATCGAGCGCCAGGCAGAGGACGCGCGGCTGGACGGATTTCAGATAATCGAGCGCCATCTCGTAGGTAATGGCGTCGTGGCGCGCAGCGTCCCAGGGCGTGAGCAGCTCGAACTGGAGCCGGCTGAGCTCGGCGATGCGCGGTGTGACCCACCGCCCCTCGGCGGCCTGGTAGCCGGCATTGATGAAGATGGACCCCGGACGCCGCTCTCCGATCCAGCGGAACACTTCCCAGGAAGCGAACAGGGCCACCTGCGAGGGCTCCAGCGCCAGCTTCCGCCGCAGGAACTCGAGCACGGTCTCGGTAGGGTTCTGGATCTTGGCGTTGCCGCGGATCACCTCGTCCTGCGCGCGGCCGGTGAGGATCTCGGAATAGCCGGGATAGGAGACGCGGTAGGCGTTGGTGACCGAGACCGCGCTCGAGCGCGCCGGGTTGCCGAGCACCACCCCACGTCCGGCCAGCCGCTTCCAGAAGAACGGCATCAGGCGCTCCCGACGCTCGCGCGGGTCGGCGTGCCAGAGCTGCTCGCGCAGCGCCTGGGCGTCCCTCATGCCGGTTTCCTTCTCGTTCATCAACGCGGCATCGATGCCGGTGAACAGCTCCTGCCAGCGGAGACCGTCGAGGGTCACCAGGACCAGGTTGCGGGTGCGCGCTTCGGCGGCCGCCAGGGGCAGGACGGCCCACAGGAACAGGGTGAAGCATCGCAGGAGCATAGGCTGATGGTAACAGGCGGGCGAGAACAGGGTCGGGCGCCGGGCGAAGGGCACTGCGCCCCGCGCCCGCCCGGAACCGGAGAGCCCGTCGAGCAGCCCAGCCCACAAAGCAGTTGGTAGAATGTAGCTACGAGCGTAGCCACATATGAGATATGCGAGCGTCCGTGACCTGAAGAACCGAACCTCCGAAATTATTCGCCTGGCATCGCGTCACGTCGTGATGATTACGGTTAACGGACACCCCGTGGCCTGCCTGCTGCGCCTGGATCCGCAGGGTCGCCCCGTTCTGACCGGGAGCCGGCAGGACGGGACGCGGCTGAGCCCGCAGCAGAAAAAGCGGATGTTGGCGCTGGCGGCGCGGATCTGGAAAATCAAACCCGGGAAGGGCAAGAAGTGGATCTCCCAGCAGCACCACGACGAGGTCCTCTACGGCTCGCACACGGAATGATCTTTGTCGACCCTGGAGCCTGGGCGGCCTTTCTGGTGCCCGCAGACCCGATGCATCGAGCGGCGGTCGAGTGGATACAGGAAAACGACGAGCCGCTGCTGACCAGTACGTGGTCGACGAGCTGCTTACCCTGTTGAAGGTGCGTGTGGCTGGCGCCGCTGCCGTCGAGGCCGGCAGGTGGCTGTGGGCCGAGAAGTTCTCGGAAGTCGTGTTTCTGTCAGGGGCTGAGATTCGCGAGGCGTGGCGCATCTTCCAGTCGCACCGGGATAAGAAGTGGAGTTTTACGGACTGCACCAGTTTCGCCCTCATGCGGCGACATCGGATCACGCGGGCCTTTGCGTTCGATCACCACTTCGCTCAGATGCCCGGCATCCGCCGCCTGCCCTGAGCCCGCGGAATGGCAACCCGGTTAGCGTACTACCTAACGCTGGCGATGGAAGCGGGGATCTCGGATCACGTTTGGGATCTGCCGGAACTGCTGGCCTGAACCTGGGGCCTCTTCGCTTGTGTTTTGCCTGGCAGGGCGATATGATTGGCCCGCAGCGGAGGGGAGACTCCAGTATGAGACGCGGCGACTTGGTCGGCATCGTACTAATCAGCTTTGCCTGCGGAATGTCAATGAAAACGCAGGTCCCGGCGGACGGCGATTATCTTGGTTGGTTCAGAATCATGGCACCTTTCGCATTGCTCTTTTTGGTGACAGCGATGGCATGGAGAAAGTTGGGCAAGCGGCGGCCATGATGAGAAAACTCGCCGGCCTGCTGGGGTTTGCGCTCGCCTGCGCGTGGGCGGCGGAGCGCCCCCGAGGAAAGATCGTCAACGGGCTGGAGCGGTTGCTCTACGTGACCGACAAGAGCGGCATCAGCGTCTACGACATCCACGAGGACCACCGGCTCCAGCGGCGCATCGAGATCCCCGACTCGGGCGCCTACAAAGGGATCAGCGTGAGCGTTCCGCTGGAGCGTCTCTACGTGACGTCGAACCTGCGCGACGAGCTGATCTCGATAGACCTGAAGACCGACGCCGTGGTGTGGCGTCGCAAGCCGGGCCGCTACGTCGACAGCCAGGCCATCACGCCGGACGGGAAGCTGCTGTACGTCCCGATCCGCGACGAGGACAACTGGAAGGTCGTTCGCGCCGAGGACGGCGAGACCATCGCGACCATTCCCGTCGGGCGGGGCGCCAACTACGACGATTCGCCGATCGGCTCGATCGGCCCCCACAACACCTGGATGCACCCTTCGGGCCGTCGTGTGTACCTGGAGGTGCTCACGCTGCCGTGGGTATTCATCGTCGACACGGCCACCAACCGGATCATCGGAAAAGTGGGGCCGTTCGCGAAAGGCGTTCGGCCGTTCACTGTTTCCGACGACGAAAAGTATGTCTTCGCCAACGTCGATGCGCTGCTCGGATTCGAAGTCGGCGCGGTGAAAAACGAGAAGGACGAGTGGGGCGGGCCGAAGCTCTACCGCGTCGAGGCCGAGACACCCGCCGAGCGGCTGGCGCAGATTCCCAACCCGCCCAAGCGAAAACCCCACTCGACGCCGAGCCACGGAATCAACATTCGCCCGGACCAGAAGGAAGTGTGGGTTGTGGACGGCGTCTACGGGTATGTCTTTGCCTACGACGTGACCGTGATGCCGCCGCGATTCGTGGCCGCCGTGGCGCTGTTCGAAGATCCCGCCCGGCAGCCGCACCCGGGCTGGGTGTCCTTCAGCCTCGACGGCCGCTGGGCCTATCCGGACGGAGGCGCGGTGATCGACGCGCATACCAAGAAGGTGGTGGCCCGGATTCCAACCAGCGAGAAGCTGCTCGAGATCCAGTTTCGTGACGGGAAGGTGACCCGCGCCGGTCACCGTTAGCGCCGGTAGCGCGACCCACTTGCACGCCGGGGCGAGCTCGCGTCAAAATGGTTAGGCCTTTTGCAAGGCGAGGAGGCTGCATGAAGAAACTATGTATTGTTCTGGCGTTCACCGCGTCCCTCTGGGGCCAGGATGCGCCCTGGCAGGCCAGGCTGCGATATATCGAAGCCTGTTCCTGCAACCTGTTCTGCCCCTGCTACTTCAACCGCGCGGCTTCTCACAAGCACACCGGGGAGCCCAAATGCAATTTCAACATGGCAACGCGCGTGCTGGCAGGCAAGCACGGAACCCAGGACCTGACGGGAATGAAATTCTGGCTCTCGGGCGATCTCGGCGCCGACTGGGGCACCAAGGGGCAGGCGGACTGGCTGGTGGTCACCTTCGAGCCGGCGGCGACCAAAGAGCAGAAGGACGCCCTGGTCGCCATTCTGACCAAGCTGTATCCGGTGAGCTGGAAATCGATGCAGACGGATGTCTCCGAGATGACCTGGACTCTCTCGCCGGACCAGAAGAAAGCGCACGCGAAACTGGCGAACGGCAAAGGGGAGATCAGCCTGACACGGTTCGCGGGCGCCGATCCGAGCCGCGCGTCGCAAGTCGGAAACATCCGCTACTTCGGAGCGAGCTGGAACAGCCCGTTCGACCTCTACCATTCCGACCATTACTACAAGGGCTTTGGCAAGTCGTACGATCTGAAGGAGGCCAACGGCTTTATGGTCACCGTCGAGATGACCTCGGATGGAAAGCGGATCGCCACCACGACCAAGAAGACCGATTAAGTGCGTTACTGAGCCGCGACCGAAGGGAGCGCTTTGCCCACTGACGTGGGTCCATACGGACGAGGAACTTGGTGCAAAGGGGCCCGTGGCGGCAAACCGGGAGAAGCATGATGCGGAGCGAGAAAAGCGCTTCACGGAGAAACTGAAACGACAGGCGCAACAACGCGGCTACAAACTGGTACCCATCGAGGAAAAGTCCGCCGCGTAACCTGTTCTATCCAAATGACCGGGTGAGTAGTTCCTCAAGAGCGGATTTCTGCCACTGCGCTATTAACGCAGCGTGACGGTTTTCCTCCCGCAGCGAAGTGTCGCCCCGGCTGGCTTGGCCCAGGCGTAGCGCATCGTCGCCCGCACTGTAAGCGCCGCCGGCCATTGAGGCGCCCGGCGAAGGCTCCACCTGCCGGCCGCGCCGGCGGCGATCACGGCGGCTTCCCGATGGAGACGGCGGCCATCGGCCGCCAGGATTTCGATTACCACGTAGGCCCGGAGCGGCGATTCGAGGCCGACCTCGACGAGCGGCGCTCTCGCGATTTCAAGCGCCAGCGTATATGCGGGCTGCGCGTCGGGGTCCTCCCGCGCGCCTTGCGAGATCCAGCGGCCTATGAGGTCGATGGTGCGTTTCTCCAGCGGCGGCGCCTGAAGGGGCATGCGGTGCGATTCGCCGCGCCGGCCATCGACAAATTCCATCAGCACGCTGCGATCGGGATCGCCGGCAACCACCGCCGGACCCAGGTTGCCGCCCGCCCGAAGCGCGGACCAGGAAGTCGTGTCCAAGCCGGAGGCGACTCCCTCGTCGCCGTGACAGCGGTTGCAGTGGAAGGCGAGAACGGGTGCGATATCCCGCGAGTAGCTGGCCGCGGACTGGCCGGTCGCGGCCTGCATCGCCAGGGTGAATGCGATCGTGGAGCGCAGCGGCAATCTGCCCAGCTATTATCGCAGGCCTTCGCCGCCGGCGCGGTCAGGGTTGCTTCCGCTGTCGGTAGACTCGCCAATGGGCGTGGTCATACACCAATCGATAGCCGGGCGCTCCCGAGGGATACAGGTCAGGCAGCGCATTGTTGATCGAGTCCTTGAATCCATCCCCATGCCGGGGATCGGGCACGGCCACCTGGGGAACAGAGAGACGCCGATTGCGGATAGTCTGCTGAAATCCCTCGCTGTAAGGCAACAGCAGGCCCTCGGCATTCCCGCGCGCCACCACGGCCGGGTAGGCGAGGCGATCGTCAATCATGGTCGGCTGCCGGTTCTCCCGTAGCCAATCGCCGAGCGCCAGCTCCGAGGTAAAGCGGGCACTCGGCGTTTCCCGATAAAACAGGGCGCTTCGCCATTGGCTCTGTTCCTGGGTAGGAATCCAGGTAAAGACCGCCCATCCTCCCGGCAAGCCCAAAGCCAGTGTTGCGAGAAGAGCCCAGTTTCTCGAATGTGTATTTCGGTGCGCCTCAAGCGAAATCAGGGCCATGGTGTAGGAAATCGCGACAAACGAGGTTTCGAGTGGATGGGTAAGAGTGCGTGTGGCCGTTCCCAACGTCGTAGTGCCTACGCCGATGGCCATGCAGACCAACAATATCTTCCGGAATTCGCGATCCTGGCGATTCCTCCAGGCCAGCAACAGGATGGCGGGGAACGCGAGCACAAGCGTCGCCGCCGCAACTCCCAACGGCGCCAGGAACTGCCCGCCGTATTGGCCCAGCCAGGGTGTGAAGGGCGCCTGTTGGAGGGCCGCGCCGAACTCGCTTTCCTGGCCGACCAGAAACTGCCAGGCATCGCGGTAGAAGACCCAGTTCAGGTACGCCCAGGAGAGGAATGAGAACAACATCGGAGTGCAGGCGACCACGTAAAAGGAAACCGGGGATTTGAGAAGCATCCTCCTGGGCATCACAAACGGCATCAGGGGCACCAGGAGCAGGAACACATAGAGAAAGCGCTCGTCGGTCAGGAATCCCATGACCAGCACAAAGGCGAAAAGGATGTGCTGGCGTCCCTCCAGGCCGGAGATAATGCGGGCGAGCAGAGTGGCCAGGGCGAAGTGCAGGAACAAGCTGATGATGAGCTTGCTGCCGGAGGTCGCCAGCCACAGGAAGAACGGATGCGCCGCCACCAGGAGCACGGCGACGCACCGCGCCCACCGAGGCACCGCTCGGCGCGCCAGTTGACCGTACCACAGAGCCAGCAGCAGGGCGCCGAGCAGGCAGGAGAACAGGTACGGCGCCGCCCCTTGCCGCAGCCCGGGGATGTAGTAGAACGGCATCAGCAGGTGCACGGGCACCTGCGGCGACATCACGCCCAGGTTCTCGAACCGCCCGGCATCCGAGACGGCCAGGCCCAGCACCTTGGCCCAGCGCGAGAGCGCTTCGGCGTTGATGAAGCCGGCTTCCAGCACACGGATGGTCGCCCAGGCGAGCAAGCCGGCCAGTGGCAGCAGCGCCAGGACCGAGCGCCAGCCAAGGATCGGCCTAAGCTGCTTTGGCGCGCTCGAGTTCAGCGGCGGTTTGCTTGCTGAGGCCATGAACGGTCTTCTCCCAGAAGAACGGGTTGTGCAGCAGTTGCCAGAGCGCCTTGTATCCGGCGATCGACATCAGGCCCCAGTAGAGCGGCATGGTCAGCGCGTACGGCACCAGGCGGTAGAGACGTCGCTTGAACGCACCGAGCATGCTGACGTAGGTCAGAGTCCCGTTGCCCACCAGCAGGCTGAACATGCTCAGGTAAAGGATGAGCGGCGGGAAGAACACGTCCAGAATCTGCGAGCGGGTCAGCAGCCAGAAGGTGTAGGTGCCGACCAGAATGGGAAAGACCAGCGCCGCGAAGAACGTGCCGCCGATGAAAAACTGCAACCCCCAGAAACCGGCTCCTCCCACTGCCCGGTAGAGGCGAATCGGGTTGCGCATGTGCACCAGGTAAGTCTGCATGTACCCCTTGATCCACCGCGAGCGCTGGCGAATCCAGTTCGGGATGCTCGTGTTGGCCTCCTCGTAGGTGGTGGAGTTCACCACCCCGACCCGATACCCGCGCTTGGTGAGCCGCAGGCCCAGGTCGGCGTCCTCGGTCACGTTGAATGGATCCCAGGCGCGCACGTCGCGCAGGATCGTCGTGCGGAAATGGTTGGACGTCCCTCCCAGTGGGATCGGGATGCCCAGCACCTCCAGCGCCGGCAGGTAGACGTCGAACCACTGCGAATACTCGAGCGTGAACATGCGGGTCAGCCAGTTCTCCTCGGAGTTGAAGTAGTTCAGCCGACCCTGGATGCAGGCGGTGTTGGCGGGCGCTTTCTGGAATGCGACCACGGCCTTCTTGAGCTGGTCGGGCTCGGGCTTGTCCTCGGCGTCGTAGATGGTGAGCAGGTCGCCGCGCGCGAACTGGATGGCATAGTTGCACGCCTTGGGCTTGGTCTTGGGGATCGAGTAGGGAACGCGGATGATCTCGAAGAAAGGCTCGAGGTTGAGCTTCTTGGCTGCTTCGATGGTCACCGTGTCTTCGGTCTCCAGGACGAGCTTCACGTCCAGCTTCGAGAGCGGGTAGTCCATGCTGCGCAGCGCGTTGGCCAGAATCGGCAGCACGTCCGGCTCCTTGTACATGGGCACCAGCACCGTATAGGTGGGCATGTCCACATCGCGCAGCGCGCGAACCTCTTCGTCGGTGACTTTCGCGTCGACGGCATCATCGCAGCCCACCCAGCTCAACGCCGCCCTCAGGCCGAACGTCAGGGTCAGCACCACGGCCAGAAAGAAATTGACCGCCGTCAGCGCCATGATGGGGTCGAGCGCCAGCCACACCAGGAACCCCAGCAACAGGACCCAGCCGAGCGCCAGTTGGGCGGAGGTGAAGACCGTGGCCGCCGAATGTTGCGCGTCGAAGCGCCGCAATGCGTTGAGCGCATAGTCGGCGAAATGCTCGTCGGCCAGCCGTTGCAGTTGCCAGATGATGTCGAACTTGGAAGTCACCGCCAGCCGAACGTTGGGACCGCAGAGACGGCGTGCCAGGTCCCAACTGGACGGCTCCGGTACGGCGGTGACCACAACGGTGGTCTCACCGTCCCGGCGCCAGGGAAGGAACAGCCGGGTGGCGTAGGTTTCCAGGTGTTCCTTGCGCAGCAGGGATGGATCGGGCGGCTCTTCCATCAGGTTAAGGAACGGGAGGCGGAGCTGGGTGGCGAGGGCGCGCGCCAGGTCGATGGCCTTGATCCAGCCCTTGGAAAGGAGGACGTCGCCGAGCCAGGACCCCCACGCCTCCTGTAATCGCAAGGCTTCCGCGAGCTGCTCCCGGCTGATGCGTCCTTCCCGCATGAGCAGCTCACCGAGCCGGGTCCGAAACTCGATCGTTTGCGGGTTGGGCAGCGCGGCGCCGTCGCCGGAGAGCATCCGCAGCACCGCTTCCACCGAAGGGGCCTCCTGGTCGAGCAGCGGCGCCGTAACCGGAGCCGGCTCGGGTCCTGCGGGCCGGACGAGAGAATCGGCGCTTTCCTGGGGCCCCTGCGGCAAACTAGAACTCCTTCCAAAGGGAAACCAGCAGCGCGTGACCGGCGCCGACCTGGCGTCCGTAAACGTCGCGGCTGTAGCCGGCCTGCACCCGGAGGCCTTCCCGCAGCCGGCATACCAGGGACGCCTGGACCTTGTACAGGTCGAAGGAAGGACGAAGGTTGGGGTTCACTTCGAGCGTCCCTCCGCGCGCGCCGCCCAGGCCGTTGATGGTGAACATCTGGATCAGGCCCATCCACCGGCCGCCCCAGGCGGCACCCAGCGTGAAGTCCGCGCGCACCTGGTCCGCCGGAAACCCGCTCCGGAACCGGTAGCCTCCTTCCAGATTCCAGAACCAGCGCCGCTGGAAGCTGCGGCCGACCAGCAGGCGTCCCTCGTAGTCGTACTGGTGGTTGCCGGGAGCCGGATCGCGGTCGCGGGGGTACGTAGGCGCTTTGACCATGCCCTGTACGGATAAGGCGGTCGCCTCGCCGCGATAGACCAGAACGCGCGCGCCCGCTTCGGCGTCGCCCGTGCCGGCGCTGGCAAACCGGTTGAACCGATCCTCGAACTTCATCGCGGGCGCAAAGAAGCTTCCCACCAGGGTCACCCGCGTGCTCAGGCCGTACTCGATATAGGGATTGAGCTCCATCTTGCGAAACGAGCCGCCGTAAGGAAAAGACTTCCGTGAGCCGTTCGCGTCGTAGACGCCTCCGGCGCGGTAAGAGGTGAAGTTGAGAAAGACCTGCCCGCGGCCGGTCGGCAGGGGCCAGGCTGCCGCGTCGAGCGAGCCCTGAAAGCCCGGGCCGCACAGCGCGCCTATCAGCAACAGGAATCCGCGGAATTGTTTCATGAGGCCGTCCTGTGTTTCTGCACTTTGCGATAAAGCTGGAGGAACAGCATGGTGGCGATAATCCAGCCGGCAGCCAGGAGCCAGTAGCGCCAGGCGCCGAACATGGCGAACCACCCGGGAGTACCGCGTTGGACCACGCGCGCGGCGAGCGTCCGCCGGCTGTCGAGAGTCAGCAGCGCTCCGGCCCGGTCAAGAAAGATCAGGTCCCCGTCGGCGGTGGCGATGGCGTCGGTGGCCGGCGGCTCGTCGCTCTCCGACTCGCTGATCCATAACCCCCGGTGCGACCCCACACGCGCTACCTGCGCGATCGTGACGCCCGGGAGCTGGTCCACGTCCAGGACCACCTTGCCGTCTTTCTCGGTCACCTGCACGCCGCCGCGCTCGAACAAGACCGCTGCTTTCATCGGATGCTCTCCCGGGCGTCCCACGACGACGAACGAGCGCGCGATCGAGAGCTTCTCCCGCGGCTGGTAGAAACGGATTCGTGCCGCATCGGCGACAAACACTCCTACGTCCCAGGAGAGCCGGCTCAAGAAGGCGAGCGCCCGCTCGGGCTTCTGGAGAAAGCCCGCGGGAAGGAAGACGTCGAAGTCGTCGCCGAAGTAGGAGATCAGTTGCGACAGCCGCTCGGGGGGATCCTCCGCGGGCTCCGTCAACAGACCGCTCTCCGGCAGGATCTGCACCGAATAGTTCCCGATCAGACCCCCCTTTTCGCAGTTGCCCTGTGAATCCACGCGCTGGGCCACGATCCGGAAGCGGTTGTCGCTGCGCACCGCGTCCGGCGGCAGCGGCACCGTGAACTGCTGCGGCTTGCCGTGCGAGGCCAGACGCAGCACCTCCAGCAGGCGGTTGTTCACGTACACGTAGATACTCACCGGTTGATCCATCTGCCCGGGATTCGACACCACGTCCAGGAAGAGCTGCCGTGGCTGATACCCCGCCGGCAGCTGCCGCGCCCGCTGGTAGAAGGCCCACTCGGCGTTGCCGCGAAACACGCGGTGCGTGTCGGTGACGCCGAGGTCGGCCAGCCGCACCGGCAGCACCGCGGGACGCGTCCTGGCGTCCTTAGGAAGCGGGTGAAACAGGTACTCCGCCCCACGCGTCAGCTCGATCCACGGCCGGTCCAGCACCGTGATCTGGCCGACGTGATACGGCTCGCGGATCGCCAGCGCCACCCGCTGGCGGCTCCGAATGAGACCCACGTTGCCGCGCGTCATTCCCCGCTCCTCGGTCAGCTTGTCGATCTCACGGCCCGAAGCCACCACGATGTGCCCGATGGCGGGCAGCCGCTCGAATCGAACCTGTTTGCCGAAACTCGTGAGCGTGGTTCCCAGCAGCCAGGCCGCGTAGAACGCGTTGGTGTCGGCGGATCCGAGCGTCGACGAGAGGCTGATGGTCACTTGGGGCGGCAGCGACTGCCAGAAACCGCGGATCGACTTCACATCCGGACGCTCCAGGACAAACTCCATCGACGATTCCCGCAGAATGTTCAGGTAGCCTCCCTTGGCCGCCTCGTCGACGCACAGGTTGCCGCTCACGATCAGGGCGGCGTTCACCTTCACTTCCACGAACCGCTTCCGCAGCACCCTCGGCTCCAGCGGCAGGCTAAGCTTCGCGATGGGTCTGTTGGTCAGCGGCACCACCACCCGCGGGACGCCGTTCACGCTTACGCGGAAGTTCGAGGGCGGCGAAAGCATCTCGCTCGCCCGCCAGGTGAGCTCCAGGCGTGCGCCCTTCAGCGGCAGATCGCGAGGAATCGGGAAGAACATGGTCTGAGAGTGCTGCATCTCCTCCACCACCAGACCGTCCTTGAATCCCAGGTCTTCGAATGTGACGCGCACCACCGGCTCGGCAACGGGCTGGGGTTTGACGCTGGCAGGCTTCAGCGGCGTCCTGGCTCCTCTTTGAGGGCCTTTGGAGGCTCGTGTGGACTTCTTTGCCGGTTTGGGCGCCAGTCCTCCACTAGCTCTGGCAACTTCTCCCAGGGAAGCTAATAGCAATCCTATCAATAGGATATAGATGTAGCGCAGCTTCCGGAACCGGCGGCATGCTCGTGCCGACTTCCCCTTGGCAGTCATTGAGACGTGTGCGCTAGACTACTGGCGTCCTTCCGTTTTAAGGTCTTTCCCTGTTAGTACTATCGGAAGTTACGTAGCCAAGCTTTACGCCAAGTCCTAGGCAGGAATAGGCTTCATGCCTACTGGGAGGATGAGCGTTGCCAACCGCTCCCTGTTGGTCGCGGCTCGGTCGGCGCGGGAGGAATGTGTATTAAGTCACTGTTTCAGGAAGGCTGAGACGGTGCCTGCGGCGCCGATGCGATATTCGGGAGCGGGGGACGGGTCGGTGACGGAACGTCTTCCCATCAACCCTTTCGGTTCTTTGCCGGCATCAAACAACACCCAGAGGTTCCAGCTTCCGATCCCGAGGATAGGCGAGCTGGAGATCCACTCGTATTTGTCGCCGGCATGGGAAAAGGAGAGCCTGTTATCGGTCACAACGCCGAGCTTTTCAAACGCGTAGCCGGTTCGTGGAAGCACGGACAGGACGTAGGTGCCTTGCCCCGGCCGAAACAAGCCCAGGATGCTCCCCGAGATTCCCAGGAGACTGTTCTCGCCGCCGGCAACCACCTCTCCATTGACCAACAGTCTGTAACCATTGAAGCGGAACTGGACGTCCTCGAGGCGAAAGTCGCGTGATGCCGATGGGGCCGGCGAGGAGCCGGATCCACCTGTCGAGATGTGCAGTTTGTCCACCATCTTCGCACCGGTTTGAGGATTCACCAGCAGGGTTAACGCGATGGTGTCCCCGTCGTCGATTACCTGCGGAGAGGGGAACCGAGGCAGCGTCTGGGGGCGCAGCGGTCCTCCCCAGCGGTGCCGCATTTCCTGGTCGATGCGAGGGCTTATCGGCTTGAACAGGACGCGGAGCTTGCCAGAACCCGGCAGGCGCTCCACCTCGACTCCGTAGCCGAAGTAAACACCGCCATTTTTGTCCACCAGAAACCGGTCCACAGCCTCGCCGACGCTAACCCCTCCTGGGGGAGGCGGGTAGCCCGGCGGGTCAAACTCCGTTGTGAAGGCGATGGTGATGCCACCGACCAGCCCGGCGGTGATGCGGGGCTTGTCCTGCCCCAGGCAACAGGCTGTCGCGAGCAGATAACCCAGCAAGGTGTACTGGATCCTCCTGAGCAAGCGGTTTGACCGTTTGCCCCTCTGCATCGCGGAGCGCCACTCCGCCGCCAGGCGGGGCCAACCCCTGTAGGGGCTCATTGGGTTGTGCCTTTCTGTTTGATTATCCGCGCCTCGATCCGGTCCGGCGGCCGGAAACCGCTCCAGTCGGCGTGTGTGACGTAGGCCGGTCCCTGTCGACTGTTCCAGACCGAAACCACCGGCGCGCCCGGCGTATTCGCCGACGGGATGGAGGCCGGCTGAAGCGGCTCAGAGTGCGTTATGCGCACCTTCAGAAGCGAAACCGCAAGCAACAGCAGAAGCACAAGGGCCGCCACTGGAACCGGGACGCTGAGCCGGGCGGCGAGGAGGCGCTTCCACCAGGGCTCGTGTGCGCCCAGGCGCAGGGAAGCCTCCAGGCGTCGCTCGAGCGAGGCCGTCGGCGGCGGGACCTGCCATCGCCTCAGAAGCGCCTTCCACTCCGGGTCGTTATCGAGCCGCTCCATCGGGTCATTCACTTCGGTTTTCCTCCATCTCTTCGCGGGACGCCGGGGGCGTCAGCATTCGACGCAACCCCTGGCGGGCACGGTGCAGCCGCGCCTTGACCGTTCCCACATCCGCCTCCACGATGGAGGCGATCTCCGCCAGGGACAATTCCTCGTACTCGAACAACACCACCACTTCCCGCTGGAGCGGAGGCAGAGCGAGCACCGCCCTGCCCACCGCTTCCGCGAGTTCCTGATCGAGCAAGCCGCGCAGCGGATCGCCATCGTTCCCATTGACGGCCTGCGCCGGGACTTCCTCGGCGGCCACTTCGCGGCCCAGGTCGCGAAACCGTTTCCGCACAAGGTTCCGGACAGCCGCGTAGAAATAGACGCGAAGGGAGGCGCGCGCGGGGTCGTAGCGCCCGGGTCGCTTCCACAGGCTGAGGAAGCAGTCGTGCGTCGCATCCTCGGCCGGCTCGACGGACCCGAACATCCTGTAGGCGTACCGAAACACGTGGTCGCGATGCTCCCGGTAGAGCGCCGCGAAGGCCTCGGTGCCGAATTCGGGCGACATCGTAATGGATTACCGCCTGAGAACAAAAAGATACGGCTTCCGGTTACCCGGGCCGCAGCATCGCTTCCAGTATCCGCATGGCAGGTTCCAGCCTCTGCCGGTTGCGCAGCACGGGGCCGAACAGGTCGCCGAGCCGGGCGAAGCGCTCCGGAGCGTTGCGCAGGTGAAACTGCGCGGGCTCCAGGCCGGCGGTCACCTCGCTCCAGTCGAGCGGCGTCGCCACGGGCGCGCCCTCGTACGCCCTCAGAACATAGGGCGCCGAAATGGTTTTGCCCCTGCCGTTTTGCAGGTAATCGAAGTACACCTTGCCCTTCTCGCGGCGCACCAGCGGCCGCGGAATGGTGAACAGGTCCGGGCGCTCGGAGGCCACCAGCCGGGCGATGATCTCGGCGAACGCGCGGGTCTGCTCGTAGGCGTAGACCGGCTCCAGCGGGATGTAGACGTGCATGCCGTCGCCGCCGGTGGTCTTCGGATATCCCTCCAGACCGAGCTGATCCAGCCGCGCCCGCACCAGGCGCGCCGCCTCGACGATGCGGCCGTAGCCGCAGTCCTGCGGATCCAGATCGATCAGCACGAAATCGGGATGGTCGAGCGAGCCGGTGCGGCTCATCCACGGGTTCTGGTCGATGCAGCCGAGATTGGCCAGGTGGAGCAGCGTGGCGCGATCGGCGCACACCACGTACTGCTTTGGCTCGCCCCCGTCGTCTTCGATCAACTGCGTGGGGATCCAGGAGGGAAAGCCCTGGGCGGCGTTCTTCTGAAAAAAATGGCTCTCGTGGATACCGTTGGGATAGCGGCGCAGCGAGAGCGGCCTGTCCTTCAGGTGCGGCAATAGCAGGTCCGCCACGGCGTCGTAATAGTTGATCACATCGCGCTTGGTGTAGCCTTCCCGCGGGTAGTAGATCTTGTGGACGTGTGTGAACTTCAGGCGCCGCCCGTCGACGGTGAGGGAAACCTCCTCACGGCTGCCGTCGACGAGCGGCGGCCGCTCGACCACCGGCGCGGCTTCCACAGAATCGGCCGGGTGGCGAACGCAGTCGCGCGTATCGGCGTCCGGCCGGAGCCCGACGAACACCGGCGCGCGCAGACGGCCCTCCCCGGTCCACTCGTGAAACCGCACCGTGCATACTTTCACCGGTCGCACCCAGACCGCTTCCTGCGGAATCAGGGGCTCTTCGACGAACGGGCGATCGGCGATCTCCAGCGGCTGGAGAATCCCGAACAGCTTCTCCATCAGCTTGCGGTCGAATCCGGTGCCGACGCAGCCGGAAAACATCAGGCGGCCGTCCTGGAAATGTCCCAGAACCAGGGCGCCGAAGAAATCCCGCTCGCCGCGGGTGTAGCCGCAGATCACGAATTCCTGCTCCCGTGTGATCTTGATCTTCAGCCAGTCCTGGCTGCGGCGCGACTCGTAGCGGCTGGCGGCGCGTTTGGCCACCACGCCCTCCAGTCCCTGCGCCCGCGCCAGGTCCAGCAGTTCCCCGCCCCCGGCTTCGAAGTGCTCCGAATAGCGCAGCACCGGGCCGGGCTTGAGGATCGAGGCAAGCAGGCGCTTGCGCTCCGCCAGCGGGACCTGGCGCAGGTCGTACCCGTCCAGGTAGAGCAGGTCGAAGACGAAATAGGTCACCGGCTGCAAGCGTGCCAGGTGCGCCACGCTGTTGGGGTCCGTCGCCATGATGCGCGGCTGGAGGCGGGAGAAGCTCGGGCGGCCGGCCTCGTCCAGTCGCGTGATCTCGCCGTCGAGGATTGCCGTATCGGCCTCGAGGTAGTGCGGCGCCACGCTTAGCTCCGGATACTGCCGCTCGAACAGGATCCCCTTGCGCGACACCAGGCGCACGCCCTCTCCGTCCAGGAAGCACAGCGTGCGCACGCCGTCCCACTTGATCTCGTAGAGCCAGCCGTCGCCGGCGGGCGGCTTTTCAGCGGCGAAGGCCATCATCGGCGTGATGGCGCCGGGCATCGGGGCCTCGACGGCACCGGGCAGGGCGGAGGGATTCGCGCGTCGCCGGCCGCCTGCTCCCGCGGTGATTCGGGCCGGCATCTGGCGCGCGATCTCTTCCTGGGTGCGACCGGTGACAACGCTGGCGGCGAACTGCTCTACGTCCCAGCCGGGCGTGGCGGCGGCGTCTTTCTTCTTGATGAGCAGCCACTCGTTGCCCTTGCCGCGGTTCTTCATCCGCACCAGGGCGTAGTCGCCTCGGAGCTTTTCCCCGTGCAGGCGGAACTTGAAGTCGCCGCGCTGGAGCTGCTCGGTCGCCGGCTTGTCGCCGAGCAGATCGAACGTGCCGCGGTCCCACAGCATTACGCTGCCGGCGCCGTATTGGCCCGCTGGGATATTGCCCTCGAAGTCGCCGTAGTCGAGCGGGTGATCCTCGACGTGGACCGCCAGGCGCTTTTCGGACGGATCGAGCGTCGGCCCTTGCGGCACCGCCCAGGACTTGAGCGTGCCGTCGATCTCCAGCCGCAGGTCGTAGTGCAGCCGGCGAGCCGAGTGCCGCTGGACGCAGAACCGGCTACCCGTGGGTGGCGGGGTCGCCTCCGGCTCCGGGGCGGGCTCGGGCGTCTTGTCGAACTTGCGCTTGCGCGCGTATTCTTCCAGCGGCATGGGCGGCTTCGGCGAAGGCGTCACGACGCGCTGCACCGCGGCTCGCTTCGGTTGCGATGCGCTCCTCTCCCATGATATGCCTAAGAAAGTTCGACTACTCTGCCGATCCGTAGAGTAAACAAGGGGTGAGTCATGGCCGGAAGCGTCTGGAAGGGACATCTCACGTTTGGATTGGTCTCGCTGCCGGTAAAGCTGACCGTGGCCGCGCGCTCGGAAACCGTAAGCTTCAACCAGCTTCACAAGGACGATCACTCGCGCGTCAAGATGGTCACTTTCTGCCAGGCCGAGGACAAGCAAGTCGCGCGCAGCGAGCTGGTGAAGGGATACGAATACGAGAAAGACCGCTACGTGGTGATCGACGAGGAGGACATCCGCAAGATCACCCCTAAGACGGCCAGGGTGATGGAGATCCTCGAGTTCGTCAAAGCCGAGGAAGTGGACCCTCTGTACCTGGAAACCTCCTATTACGTGCAGCCGGAGGAAGCCGGCGAGAAACCGTACTCGCTGCTGTTTGAGGCCATGCGCCGCACCGGCTACGTGAGCCTCGCCCGGCTGATGATGCACAATCGCGAGCACATCGTGGTGCTGCGCCCGGGTAAGCACGGTCTCATCCTCCACACCCTGTACTACCGCGACGAGGTGCGCGCCACCGAAGAGTTCCGCACCGACACCACGCAGGTGAAGGAGAAGGAGGTGGATATGGCTGTCCACCTGCTTGAGGCCTTGGCGGCGAGCTTCGAGGTGGAAAAGTACAAGGACACCTACCGCGAGACGCTGCGAGGCATGATCGAGGCCAAGATCCAGGGCGCCGAGATCGTCGAGGCGCCGCAGGCCGAGCCGCTCGCCCCGGTGGTGGACATCATGGAGGCGTTGAAGAACAGCCTCGCACAGCTCAAGAAGCCTCCGGTGAAGGTTACGGAAATGGCTGCCCCCTCGCAGCAAGTGGCCACCGGCTCGGACGCCGAGGGCAAGCAACAGCGCGGCGTCGCCCGGCGCGCGTAGTCCCGTGCAAGCAGTCCTGTGGCTTGCGATTGCGCTGGGGGCGATCCTATGCCTGGCCCAGGCTCCACCGCCCGGTGAGGAACAGGAGGAAGGGCCTCCGCGGCTGCGGCGCGGCATTCCTCCTCCACGCAAGCCTTCGTCGTCCCGCACGAAGGAAGCCGAGACTACGACGCCCGCCACCGGTCGCGAGATCGTCGTCGGTCCCGAGGGGAAAGTTGTCGAGGCGCCGCGCGGCGCGGAGAGCCCGGCCGAATCGGTGTTCGAGCAAGTGCGCGAGCAGGCCTTCCGGTTCTCCCAGGGGCTCCCGAATTTCCTCTGCGACCAGACCACCTGGCGTTACACCGGCGAGACATTGAAGCCCGTGTGGAAGCTGCGGGATCGCGTCACCGCGGAAGTCGTCTACGAAGGCGGCCGGGAGCAGTACCGCAACATAAAGATCAACGACAAGCCGCTGAAGAAGGGCTCGCCGGAAGCCAGCGGCACCTGGTCTACGGGCGAGTTCGGCACCATCCTTCAGAACCTGCTGGCCACCGCCGGCGAGCAGGATTTCCGCTTTCGCCGCGTCTCGACGGCCGCCGGGGGGCGTGCCCGCGTCTACGACTATTCGATTCCACAGGAGCGGTCCGGCTGGCGGGTCGAGTTCGGCGGCGTCAGCGTCTACCCCGCCTATCGGGGATCGTTGTGGATCGATCCGGAGAGCCTGCGCGTGCTGCGCATCGAGATGCAGGCGCGCCGCCTGCCGGCGTCGTTTCCCATGGACCCTGTGGAGATGACCGTCGACTACGGGCACGTGCGTATCGCCGACAAGCAGTACCTGCTTCCGGTGCGCTCGGAGAACCTCTCCTGCCGGCGCGGGACCACCTATTGCACGCGCAACGAGATCGAGTTCCGCAACTACCGCAAGTTCACCGCCGAGTCCACCGTGACCACCACCGATTCGACCATTACATTCGAGGGCGATCAAAAGAAGACGTCGCCGCCGAAGCCGTGAGCCGGGATTCCGCCCCGGTGTTGATTCTCGGCTGCGGTTACACCGGCCGCCGCCTCGCCCGCGAGCTGCTGCGCCACGGTGCCAGCGTGCTGGCTACCGCGCGGGAGCCGGAGCAGCTCGACGACCTGGCCCGGCTGGGCGCCTCCGTGCGCCGGCTGGACGTGCTGGAGCCGGGCACGTGGACTTGGCTCGAAGACGTCGCCGACGGTGCGCTGGTGCTGCACTCCATTCCCGTCGTCGGCGCGGGGGCTGGCTGGGTGGATCGCACCGCGGAGATCCTGGCGCCGCTCGCCGGACAGGCGCGCCGCATCGCCTATCTCTCGACGACGGCAGTCTACGGAGACGCGCGCAACGTCAACGCCACGACGACTCCAGCGCCGCGCACCGAGCCCGACCGGCTGCGCCTGGTCGCCGAATCCGCCGTGGCTGACGGCCCGTGGTCGTGGCTCATCCTGCGTCCGGCGGCGATCTATGGCCCCGGCCGCGGCGTTCACCATGCCATGAGGAAGGGCTCGCACCGGCTTGCCGGCGACGGAGAGAACATTGCCAGCCGCATCCACGTCGACGACCTGGTCCAGATCGCCGGTGCGGCGCTCGAATCCACTTTGGCGGGCGCCTTTCCGGTCGCCGATTCCCAGCCCTGTACCGCGCGGGAGATGGCCGACTTCTGCGCCGAGTTGCTGAAGCTACCTACTCCCCCGCCCTCGGCAGCGGCCGGGGAGGCCGGTACACGCTCGGTCGACCGGCGCGTCGACGGCAGCGCGATATGCCGGGCGCTCGGGATCACGCTGCGATACCCGTCTTACCGCACCGGAGTCCCGGCCGCGCTGGCCGCGGAGAGCATGGAGGGATGACGTAATGCCCGGGTGCTACTGGCACCCACATGGATCGTGCCGGTGCTCTGACCTCCCTAAATCCCGCTTGGACTATTGGCTGCCCAAGCTCGGTAGTGGGTCTTTTTGAGATCCGCCCCTCATGACGGTTCGCCCGCCCGTGCCACGCCCAGGCATATGCCAAAGCGGAAACGCAATCCTGAAACCCTCGATACCGTCCAGAACGTCACGCGCGTTTTCAACTAACTCACATAACTCACACCGGAGACGCTTGAACCTACCATTCTTCGACACGTCGTCCGCGAGATGGGACGCACGGGCGGACATATCGGCGGTAAGGAGTTGATTGCCCTCGCCACTAACGTGAGGCTCGCAGCGTAGTTCGCCAGTACTAACGACTTCTTATCAACATTATCTTCCACTTGCCGCTTTCTCCTGAGGATGCCGATGATTTGATCGTACGACTACTGTGGTTGAATTGTAGCGGCACAAAAATAACTCTCGTCTCCGTTCGACTGCCAAATGAGTACCGGAATCGACCATCGCCAAAGGTATTTGTTTACCGCGTGAGATCTCCGCGTAGCCGTTGCCGGGCATCACGCACCAGTGGATAGACGTAGATATCTTTGACCACTTGACCGTGAGCTTTGTGCTTCCGGTCCATACGCCCGCGCC
>Ga0247727_10001831_pt1 | contig 49404 bp, 53 predicted proteins | sample WisWelCaveWW1625_FD_202498 | JGI IMG/M metagenome (GOLD analysis project Ga0247727, IMG submission 202498) | Biofilm microbial communities from Wishing Well Cave, Virginia, United States - WW16-25 | ecosystem: Environmental > Aquatic > Deep subsurface > Groundwater > Cave microbial mat | place...
GAATGTAATTGCTGCTTCTCCAATAATCCAGTGCCCCATCAATCCACAAATCCATTTTTCCGGCGGATCTTATGCAGCCTTTGCGAAGACATCCAAAATGGCTGGACTCATGACATGGCCATAGAAAGTCGTCGCATCGATGCGCAGAAAAGAGGACAAAGGTGGCGCGGCAAGAAGCCGTAAGAGTTTGCTGCGAATTGGGGAAGGCTGTTTCTTCAACAAATCAAAGTTAATAACCGGAAGCTGAGTTGAACGGTGAAAATTAACTATCGTTAATTGGACGGGCGACATGTTTGCAGTTACAAAGAGAACGGCCCCTTCGCGAAGCTCATATCCGGCTTCCGCAGCGTTTTCTGAATCGTCCTTAAAAAAGGCGTCTAAAATATCGCCTTCTTCATTATAGAAAAATTGCATCGCGATCACATTATTTCTTTGTGCAATTGACTGCGTTTGCCAAAGCGTTACAAACTTGCTCCATGATAGGGTCGTCAAGGTGGGCAATAAAATTGGTCAAGCGGTTTTTGTCAACCGTCTGGACGTGATCAAGATTTATGGCAGAAGTATTTTTTAAGCCATGTTCAATACCAACGGCCACTTCGCTGGGAATACCGTAAATGGTCGAAAGAATCGGAGCGATCATTACGGTGTTCAGGAGGGGAATGACGTCATCACGGCTCAAGATAACGACTGGCCGTGTTTTATCAGGCTTTTTGAAATCGAAGCGATATATATCGCCGCGCCTCAGGCTTCTGGCCATACTTGCTCCTCCTCCCAGTCTTTCATCTCGAGAGCAAGCTCGGTCAGATCGGCCTCGCCATAACCCTTTTGATACTGCCGCCGGATTTCCATTTCTTCGCACAGGCGCAGATAAAAACTTACGGCGTGGCGAACAAACTCGGAGAGACCAAGCTTCTGCGCCTCGGCATTGGTTCGCAAGGTTTGGGCCAGATCGTGATCAAGTTTGATCTGAAGAGTTTCAGCAGTTTGCATACGATATTCCGGAAATAAGATGTTTGAAATTGAATTCGTTTGAGAAAGCATTAAAATTTAACAAGAATTTTAGTTGGACGCAAGCGAAATGAGACTGGAGTAATGGATTGATGGATCGTTGGATTAATGGAATTGCTGCTCCAATACTCCGGCAATCCATCAATCCAATACTCCGGCGCTCCAACACTCCAAAGGAGAGCAAGATGCCCTACGACGACCCCGATCCCAACATGCTCGTGGGTGTTGAGATCCCCGGCACCGCGGAGAGCACGCGCGACATGGCGTATGTGTTCGCCGAAGAATTTGCGCGCATGGGGTTCAACAAGAGCAAGCTAATGCGCGTTTTCCAAACGCCGTTTTACGCCGGCGCCTATCGCGCTTATCTTGAGCTCGGCGGCGCGGAGGTGGAAAAGATTATTGATGAGTGTTTGGGAATTGGGGTAAGAAAGACATTTAATGATCAATACCCTATGGCTTGAATGGTCAATTGTTAATGGTTAATTGACAATTGAGAATTAACAATTAATAATTGACAATTTTAATTCAGGAGAAACCCATACCCAAAGTCTTCAACTGGCAGCTTGGCCGCGAGACGGCTATTACATTCCGCCGCGTTGGGTGCCGCGCCCGTATTTGCGCCAAATGTTCGGCCCCGGTGTGGACGAGGCCATCGAGCGCTACATGAATCCCGACCGCGAGCTGCTCGCCGTTTTGCAGTTGTACCGGCGCTCGAATTTGATCATCTTCAATTACAAATTTCAGGAAGGCCCGAAAATTTACGACGGCATGCTGCGCGGCAAGCCGGTGAGTCTTTACAACGACACCGTGATCGCCTACGGCAACGACGGCAAAGAGATTTTCCGCACGACGATTGAAGCGCCGGTGTATGAACGTCCGGCGCAGCATGCGAATTCTATTTGAAGTGGCAGCCGGCAGTTGCAGTAGCAGTACACCTCGAATTGCCTGCCACTGCCAACTGCTACTGCCGCTTCTATTCTGTGAGGCAATATCAATGAGAAATGAAAGTAGCCAACGACTTGAAATTGACTTGGCCTTGTGCCGCAGCGCGATTTACGAGGCGCTCGCCCTGGGGTTTCGTCCTCCCACCGTTGCGACCATCGAACGGCTGGTTTCGGAGTATCAAAACCGCGCCTTGGTCGAAATCGCGGCGATGCTGCAAACAAACCCTCAAAACGGACAGTTGGAGAGCTTGGCTGCCCGTGTTCGTCAATTAAGCTTTTGTGCCGATGCCCGAGAGCTCGAATCTTTGCAAATTTCGTATCGCCATCTTTTCGGACACACCGCGCATCCCCAAGCGCCACCCTACGAAACCGAATACGGCGAAGAGGCGCTCTTTCAGCAACCGCAGGAGTTGGGCGATCTCGCCGGTTTTTACAGCGCGTTTGGATTGAAGCTCAACACGTTCGAGCGCGTCGATCACATCAGTTGCGAGTGCGAATTCCTTTGCTTTCTGAGCCGGAAAAAAGCTTATGCGCTCGAAAATCATGACGCCGCCATGATGGAAGAAACCCGCAAGGCGCAGCGATTTTTTCTCAAAGACCATTTGGGCCGTTTCGTGCCCGCTTTCGCCAAGTTGTTGAGCCGCGAAAAAGCCTTTCAAAATCTGCATGAAAAGTGGTTTCAGCGTTTGGGTCTTGTCAATCCCTTGCGGCAAGTTTTAACTTTGTGGCCGATCCTCACGGAAGCAACCAGCCGCTGTCTGCTCATCAAATCCCGTTCAAAAAAAACCCTTGGCGCCGAACTTTACCTCGCGCCGGAAGCATTCGGTTTGAATGCGCGCGCGAGCAGCACTTCGCTCTTTTCAAGCGCGCCTTCCACGGTTCCGAAGGAAAATTATCGGAAGCCTTCTCGTTTTTCTTTGATCACAACTCCCACACGCATCGTGAGCTGATGGAATTTGCGCAACATCCGGGAAAATGGCTGGCAGGTGAGACGCCAATGACTTCCTCAAAAGGCCGTTGCGCCATTTACCGGTTTCCCACGTTTCAGTTGATTAATTCAAGCGAGCTTCGTGCGAATTTGGTGAGTAAAATCCAGGCGCACTTTCCGGCGTGGAATGGAACGCAGCCGCTTTGCCAGCAATGCGTGGATTTGTATGAGGCGAGAATATTGAGAGAATAAACCGTAATTAAGTCAGCTCTTTGGCACAAGCGTGTCAAGAATCTCCTCGCTCAGAACTGATCAAAAAGCTCATTCCGGCGCTGCGCAAACGCGGCATTCGGCTCGCGGTCATCAAACACACCAGCCATCATCACGAGCTTGACAAGCCCGGCAAAGACAGCCATCGTCTGCGCCAGGCCGGCGCCGAGGCGGTGGTGGTTTCATCGCCGAAAATGGTGGCGCTGTTTCGCGAAGTTGAACGCGAGTGGCCGGTCGCGCGCTTGCTGGACCACTTGCCGCGAAAAGTTGATTTAGTGATTGCGGAGTTTTTGATGGAGAATTTATTGTGGAAAGCAAAGCCTCATGTCATTCCGCAGGAATCCTTTTTGAAATCGAGGGAATCGCTGGTACCAAAAAAGATGCTTTCAGTATGACATTTTTTGTGAGCGCGAAAAAAATAATAGATCATAAACTCCTGGAGAAAATGTATGAAAGTCACTGATGCCTTGCTCGGAGAACACGGCGTTTTTTACGCACAGTTCGATTATATGGAGAAAAACATTCCGCAAGCCACGGACTTGACGCTCGTCAAGAGTCAAGGCGCGATGCTGGCGCCGCATGCGCATTTGGAGGACGAGCTGCTCTTCATCGCGCTCGAGTCACATCTCGATCCGCAATCCGGCCCGTTGGCGGTGAAGCGCCTGGAACACAACGAGATCGAAGGAAGCCTCGAGCGCTTGCAAAAGCTGCAAGATTTAGCCGAAGCGAAAAATTTACTGCTGCAAGCCATTCAAACCGCCCGCGCGCATTTTGCCAAAGAAGAGCAAGTCCTATTCGTGATGGCGCAGCAAATACTCGACAGCCGCGCCCTGGAGCAATTAGGCCGAAAATGGGCTGCGACGCGGAAGGTGGCAATTTGATGCACTGCCGCGTTGTTGTGTAAATATGGAGGCATTATCGCTGCGCCCGATATGATTTCATCGCCATCAATCCCACCACCAGCAATAATCCGAGAAGAATTTTAGCGCCGGTTGCATAAGGCAGGCCCGTCGTAGTCAAAGCTCCCGCGGTGAAACCGGCGATGCCTTCCCCGCCCATAACGCCGGCGGCGATCAATAGCGCCGGATGATAAGCGCTCGGATATTTTTTGTCCACGACGAGCCGGAAGAGCGCGCCGATGGCCATGGGAATCGCCAAGCCCATGCCGAGAAACAAGCCGATACCGAGCGGCATCATGAGAACTTTGTTGCGGCGTTTTTTCGGCAGGAAGACGTTGATGATTTCGAAGAGGAAGGTGAAGCCCAAACCGGCGAGAAACACGTTTGGATATTGAAAGCCGAAAATGCTGCCTGCGACTAAGCGGGCTTGCGGCGCCGGCATGAGCGGGGTGAAGAGCTGATCGGCAAAACTCTTTTTAATCAATTCGAGCACGAACGGCGCGGCGAGTCCGGCGGCGATGACGGCCAGCAAATCCACTTTCACAATGTCCATGAATCTCGTGCCGACGATTTGCGCGGACTTGTAATCGTGGCCGATGTCGCCGGCCACCGCGCAGGCCACGCTCACGAAAGCAACGATCATAAATGAAGCGAAGGGAGTGAGCTGGAGTGCGGAGGAAGAATAAATGAAAGCGATTACCAAACCGATGAAAATGCCGAATTGTTCCAAGGGATCGATATTCGTCTCGCCGGTCATGCGCGCCGCTACGGCCACCATGATCCAGACCCCGAGCACCGCCAGACACGCCGCCAATATTGGGACGCTCGCGAGCATCAATGTTATTGCCGACAAAACGGAAATCACCGGCAGAAAAAACGAGTAGCGGCGATCGCTGCGCAGCAGCGGCAGAAATATGACTTTCAACCGCGGAATGATGTAGCTCGCAAAAAAGCCGAGGCCCGAGCCGAGCACCATGCCCATGCCCAAATTCTGCGTCCACGCAATTGCCGAGGCGGAGGGAAGTTGCCGGCTCATGAGAATGGGGATGATGAACAACCACCCGATAATCGCGCCGCCGAGCCACGAGAAGCCGGCTTTGGATCCGAGAATGTAACCACTGCCGATGGCCAAAGGCATCGGATAAAATGTGATAAAAATGCCGGCTGCGGCGAGCGCCGCGATCGTGAATCCCGTCGGAAAATACAAATCCCGCAACAAAGCAAAGATACCCGCTGCTGCGCCAATCGCGACGATGGCGAACAGCATTTTCCCGCCTTGCTTGCCGAGCAGCAACAATTCCGCGCCCGCCATGCCTGCCGGATAAGGCAAGTTTTCTTGATCGATAAAAGTCTTTTTCAACGGCACAGACAGCGCAACGCCGAGCACACCGCCGGCAACCGTGATCAGCGCCAGCATCCATGCGCTCGGCCACGCGATATTTGTGTTTTGCGTGTTGTTCAAAAAGATAATGCCGGGAATCGTAAAAACGAGGCCCGAGGCGACCAGCCCCCCGATGCTCGCACCCGCCTGCGCCACGTTGATTTCGTGAACATTCACTTGCTTGGAGCGCAAACGCAAAACGCCGCCGGCGACGATCACTGAAAAAATGATCGGCCAGGGCATCGCACCGATTTTGATGGCGATGTAGGACGAGCTGGCGAGCAAAAACAAGGAAAGCGCCACGGCGATCATCGCCGCGCGCGGGGTGAAACCCGGCTTCTCGGCAGGAACTTTGTCGAGGGAGGGAGGCTGGTTGTGCGGATTCACGCGAACATGTTCTCCGAAATTTTGATCACAAAACGCGGTAAAGCGCAGTATTGAGCGGCAATTCAAGCTGATAGATTGTGAAGCTGTCGGGATTCATCTTACGGCCGTTTTGTTTTAGAATCGCATCATTGAGCTGTTGAACGCCCATGCTGATACGAGTGATGCCGGCTTTGCGGAGCGCCCGAAGTTTTGGCTCCGTGGCTGACTCCGGCGCGCATTCAAAAGTCGCTTCCTGCACCGCTGTCCAGGGGAAAAGGGCTTTGAGCTTGTTGATAAGTTTGTGGATTTGTATTTCCGAAAGTATTGAGGGCGTTCCCCCGCCGAAATACACAAAACTGAGATGGCGGTTCGCAAAACTCAACTTGGCGCGATAAATAGCCAATTCCTTGCTCTTTCTTCCAACACGAAAACGGAGGATAAGCTGATATGAAATAGTTGCCCGCCAAGGGCTCGTTGGTTGCGTCATTCAATGTTCGCGGTGATTTACTCATGGGAGTAATTTGCTCATCGTTTTAAAACCAAAATCCTTTTCAAATTCTTCGTTGCTGCCATAAACGTAACCAAAGGCGTTTTCCCAGATCGCGGCTTTTTCCATGCAGAGATACATAAACACCGGGTCGTGCCACGGCGCGAACGTTTCGTACATCGTTTTGAACATTTTTATTTTGATGTCATCGGCATAAGTTAACTTGCCGTGTGGATCGGAAACGAATTCGGTTTGCAGAATTTTGGTCTGATATCCGAGCGCGCGAATTTTTTGGATGACGGGCTTGATGAACGTGACTGATCCGAATGAGATAAACAATACCTCTTCAGGCTTGAACTTCTGCATGAGCGTTGCGGCAATTTCCGGATAGTCGCGCTGCCAGTCGTCGTAGTAAACCATCGGATGAAAATGAAACGACACTTTGACGCCTTTGTCCGCCACCTGCCGTGCCGCACCCAGGCGTTTTTCCAAGCTGGCGGTAAAGTGTTCCTCGTTGGTGATAATCGTCGGCGTGTTCATCGACCAACTGCAAACGATATTTGCCGGAACTTCGTTTTCGAGAAAATAGTGGATATTGTCGGATTTGGTTTTGAGCTCCATTAAAATGTTGGGATGATCTGCCGCAAATTGGCAAATCGCCTCCAGAATACCGTTGCGATTGCCCCAAGCCAGCGCGTCGGAAGATTGTCCGGTGCCGAAGTGGTAAAAGCGATCCGGCTCGATGGAAATGGCTTTTAATTTCTCCGCGAAATTCTCGTGGAAAACAATATTGTCGCTATAAAAGGTTTGAATCGTGCAATAGCTGCATCCAAAAATGCAATTCTCCACCGCATCGATCGTCCGCAGATTGCAGCACACCGTTTTCTCGGAAGCCACGGGACACATCCCATGGATTTTTTTCTCCGAATTTTCGGTGGCGATGAGATTCTTCTCCCGCTGCTTCGGCCTGGTCAGCGCTTCCTCGGGATAAACCACCGGCGCGTTTTTGAGTTTTTGGATATGCGCGCGCAGGTTGTTGATGAGATGTTTTTTTAAGGCCGGCCCGTGCAACGTCGAGCGCGAAGTTTCAACGCTCCACCAATCCGGCAAATTCCCCTCTCTCCACAAGCTGAGATCGCGGCTGATCTCGACGACTTGGCGGAACTCCTGAAAGGTGAAACGATGGACAAACGCCTGGCTGCGGATAAAGTCCTGCTGCTCGCGATCCAATTTGCCGTACAGCGTTTGATTTTTGAAAGATTCAAACTTCTGCGAGTAGTCAAAAGGGTTAGTCATTTTAACGCTTGCCAAAATATTAATCGCCAACGGATAGATGAACCCAACTGCTCAAAAGCTTTGTTAGTTGGGTTTTTCTATCCTTGGATATTTTTTATTAAAAACCTGTTTATTTGATGCTCCTCGTGTCGGGATTAAAGTTGTGCTCGTCGTTCTCAATCTTAAAATATAGCACAAAACTCGAAAAATGCAATCGCTGTTTTCAAAACTTTTTCGCTGCTTTCCTCAATTCACCTTCGTTCGCACGCGGGCTTGAGAAGTCACTGTAATCCTTCAGTTATAGAGGGAAAGGAATGTCATTCCGGAGGAATCTTGTTTCAATCCAGCGTTCTCTACTGCGTAGTTCGTTCTGCAAGTAACTTTACCATGTCATCGTGGAACGATCTTGTTAGTACCCCGATTTTGCATTTTAAGGCTAAAACCGCCACCAAATGGGTTTGAGCAAATGTAGGAAAATCGGGGTTTGGCTTTTATATGTGCAAAATTAAGGTAGTATCAAGCACCCGCTGCACGCCTCGCTCAATCCGATTGTATTAACCGGCTCCAACCGGGCTTCGTGCCCCATCTCGCCATACATTTCAATCGCATCCTGCGCGCGTTTGGCGTCCGCAATGAACCGCCGTTCCCAGCCTTCGGCGATCAATTCAGGATCGGGCGGTGATACACAACTCGGGGTATTGCGATCGTCAATTTGACAGTTAGTGTTCATTACGTTTTATCCTTTTCAACACGCACTTTTCGCTCTACGCCCATTGCCCTGCGCCGTCCGCTCTTCGTTCTCCGCCCTCTGCGCAAACAGCTTCCGCAACCGCAGATGACTCAAAATCGCACAACCCAACGCCGCGGTGAATTGCGGCATATCACCTTCGGGAACATTTGCTTGTTGTCCTAATCTTTCTCGGAGAACTTTCGCCATCACCTCCCAACGCAAAATGCCGCCGATAAGCGTATACTCGGGTTCCAATTTATTGCGCTTCATCAATTGCAGCGAACGGTCGGTGAGCGAAAGAATCGCGCCGAACATAATATCTTCCGGCGGCACGCCTTCGGAAAGATGGCTGATGACTTTGGCACGGCCATCGATGCGGCTCGCCTTCATCGTTTGCCCGCCGATGTCGAGCACCGTTCGCGTGCCCGGAAAGAGAAAACTCGCGCCGCGCGCGATGGCCGTGAGGTCGGTCACTTGAAAATCGCGAAATGAAATACGTGGAGCCAACATCGAGGCCCAAGGTGTACGTCATGATCGAATCTCCTTGCTAACTGGACGAAGGCAAACTTTTTTGCTTCTTTATCTTTTTATCTTTTTCGCCTCGACGATGTGGTCCAACGCAAACAGTGCCGCGCCCAACGCGCCCATAAAATGCGAGTCTTCACTCACATTAACTTTCTTGATCAATCCATCTTATTGCCAAACGTGGCTTTGTAGCGGCCATAACCGGTGCCGATCACATATTCCACTTCCTCCTCGCCAATCTTCGCCGCTTCAATCGCTTGTTGAAACGCCTTTTGTGCCGCCGCTGTGACGTTCGCGCCCGTATCCGTCAGCGCCCGCGCCACGATTTGCTTTTTGCTGTTGATGATCACCGCTTTAGTTTGCGTGGAGCCGACATCGACTCCGGCTGCGTAAGACATAGCCACTCTCCTTACCAGTTTTGGATTTTGCATTGCTGGATTTTTGGATCGCTGGATTACTGGATTATTGGGTTGCCCATGCCTTGCTCCATCCATCCATTCCATCCATTTCATCAATCCACTGATTCATATTTTCTGCTTTGAAAAGACTCGTTTGATCATTATATTGGAACAAGAAAACCGTTGTGACAAAAAAAATGATATGGAGATGCTGCCATGTCTACCAGAGAATATGCCGAGCAAATCGTTGATAACCTGCTTATCCTACCGCAAGAAAAAATTATCGAGGTGCTTGATTTCGTGATATTCCTGAAACAACGCTTGCCGAAGCAGGGCATTACATTAGAGCAAGCGGGGTTAACCCGCGAACAAGCCATCAATCTGAGAGCGCGTTTGAAGACTTTCGAAGACGATTGGAACGCTCCAGGTATGGAGGCGTATGATGAGCTATAAGCAAGGCGACCTCGTCTCGGTATGGTTTCCTGACTCCAACCTGCTCACCGTGAAAAAGCGTCCAGGCATCGTTCTCCAAAAAGACAATTTGAACACCGGTCTTGATCAATTGATTAGCGGCATGGTCACGACCAATCTTGCAAGAAGGGGACATGGCAGTCGCATCTTTGTTGACACCACAACAACGCCTGGTCAAGCTGCCGGCTTGGTCAGCGATTCAGTGATCATGACCGACAATATGGCAACAGTTCTTTCTTCCGAGATTCACCGAAAACTTGGTACCTACGCCGATTTAAATGCCTTGAAAGCTGCTATAAAATTTACCTTTGGTTTGTAGAATGGATTTGTGAATCGTTGGATTACTGAATTATTAGATTGTTAAAGTCTTGTCCACTAATCCATCACTCCACTAATTCATCACCCCATCGCTGCTGCCATCTGCTTCCGCGAAATCAACCCCTCAAAAAACGCATCGATCCGATTTTTCATCTGCGCCCCAAAAACCACGCGCTGGTCCATCATATCGGATTCGATGAACAGGGTGGGAATGTCTTTTTTCGACATTAAATACCGGCGGCCATCGGCGAGGCCGGTGGAAACGGTGCGGCAGCTTTTGATGGGATGATAAACCACACCGTCGATGTGAAAGGGTTGCGTCATCGACAGGATCGCTTGATCTTGATGAAACATGCTGTCCATCGCATCGCGCACGCTGATCAGCACGCCGGCGGCGAGACTGTCAATCGGGTTGCGCAAATCGTATTCGAAGCCAAGGTTGGTGCCGCCGGCAGCAAACCACAAATAAGTCGAATGCACAAACACCCCGCCCCAGTTGGAGAAAAATTCGTTGAAACGGCGAAAGATCGAGTAGCAGGGCACGCCGACAAACACGAGACAAAATTTTTCATCATCCACCATGCCGATGCCATGCTCAGATTTGTACGCCATCTCTTCGACGAGTTCTTTGAAGAACGCGCTACCTGCCGCCGTGCCGCGAAAGCCATTCGCCACGCCGAGATAAATCGTGCCATCGGTGAGCGCATTGAAAACAGCCGGAGACGATTGGTTAAATTCGAGCGCTTGCTTCCAGCCGCGGCTCATGTCGTTGGCATAGCCCAACACTTCGCAGAACTTGTCGATGTCGAATTTTTTGCCAGTCATTTGCTCGCAAAGCGTGATCAATTCTGTGAGTTGCTCAACGACATAGCGACGATCGCGCTCAAAATCCGGATCGCCCGGCCACGATTGCGTGCCCGCGGCTCGGGTTGCCGGAATGTCGATGGTGAAGATGGGAACGTGATACATACGCTCCCAAATCTCCGCCCATTTGATGTACGTGTTGCAGGCGTTGGTCAACACCCCGACGCCGCGCCTTCGCCGCGCTCGCTGCATTCGTTTAACTCCGTAAACCATTCGCGAAAGAGTTTGGCGCCATCGCGATTGCCGCGTCCGACGATGCCATCTGAGTTATTTTGTTGTGTTGCCATTTTTCGCCTCTCCGGAATATTGGATTGGTGGATGGCCGGATCGTTGAATTAATGGAACCCAATAATCCAACAATCCCAAACTCCATTAATCCATCAAGCCAAAAGATTTTTTCGCCCATGTTAACGAGCGCAGCGCTTGAATGCTGATGACCAAATACCACAGGCCCACAAACGGCCCGAAATCGATGAGATTGGCGTTTGCCGGTGGTGTGGGAAAAGAATACAGATTGAAGCCGAGCAGCAAAATCGCCAGCAGAGCTCCGATGCCGCCGAATACTTTGCCAAAGCGCGGATGGTTGAGCATGTTCACGGCAAAAAGCAGCGTTCCGACGGAAATAAAAACATCCCAGGAAACGTCCAGGCCTAATTGCACTTTGTCAACCGCTTTCCAAATCAATTCGAGTGTCGATTTCGTGGCAGCGTCACCGGCATTCTTCACATACTCTTCCATTACAGCGAAATGTTTACGTCTTCTAGTCGCATCACAATGAGCATTTCTTGGCGATACCCAACCCCATGTTTCTGTCCTTCACTTTTCTGTCTTTGCTTTTGAATGGTTTTGCCCGAAATTGTTTTGCTGTTGTTTTTCCAAATTCATTTAGTTGTTCGTGCATTTTGCGTTTTCCGTGGCTCAATCAAAAAGAATATTTTCGACAAAGGTCTCGAGTTGGATGCCGAGATGTTCGAACGTCGTTTGATTCTCTTCAAACTCGCTGATGAAATACGGAATACGCTCTTCATCCAGTGCTTTGCTGTAAGTCACTTGCTCTTCCAATCCTGGCTCGCACATCTTGGCAGCAGCGACAATGACGGCCTCGGCATTGGATTGCTTGACGCGGTCGAGCAACATTTTTTCCTTGGGCTTGCGGAGATCGTGCTGCACCGGACTATACGATGATTTTTCGATAGACGCTTCAGCCAAATTGAGTAACGGATCGCCATCCTGCGGCACATCTTCAAGAATATAGCGCAGTCCGATCAGCAGATCATCATCGACGACGTAACACGATTGCGCGATGGTTTGCAGCAAATCCATCGGCGGCAATTCACAGAATCCGCCTTCAAAGACAACACGCATCTTGTCCTGCGTTTTAGCGGGGCGGGATTTGAGCATCGGCAAAATCGCGCGCAAAAAATCGTTGTATTCTTCGCGCGGCAGAAAGCCGGCGAGCTCGATCAACACAAACGCTTCATCGGCAGCGAGCAGCCACGGTGTTTCGCGTTTGCCGGCGTACAACTCGCGCATGAGCATGCGGCTTTGGTTATACACAGCCAATGAGCGCCGTAGATCGTCGTCCGTGACTTGGTGACCGGCAATGGCTTCGATGTCACCTTGCAGTCTTTCGTACTCATCACGCAAATAAGTAATTGAGTAATGTGATTTCCCGGCATTTATTGTAAAGAGAAAAATTTCGTCGAGGGGGGAACGAGTTTTATCAAGGGCAAAACGCAAATGCGGCTGTTACAAAAGAGGCGGAAGATTATCTCATCTGAGGAGAGTCATGAACATCCTTTTTGCCGAGATGATGTTTGACGCTTCTGGCTTCGATCATAAACACCACTTCCTCGGCCACGTTGGTCGACAAATCCGCCACGCGCTCGAGATTTTTGGCAATCATGATCAAATGAATGGCGCGGGAGATCGTGCGGGAATCGTTCGCCATGTAGGTGATCAGCTCGCGCAGCACCTGATCTTCGAGCGCATCCACCTCGTCGTCGCTCCGGCAGAGGTTGATCGCTTGCTGCACGTCGCCGTGCACGAAGGCGTCAATCGCGGATTTCACCATGCCCTGCGCCAGCGTCGCCATGCGCGGAATGTCGATAAGCGGCTTCAGCTCCGGCTCTTTGAGCAATTCCTGCGTGTGTTGCGCGATATTAACCGCATGATCGCCGATGCGCTCCAGATCCTTGTCAATTCGCATGGCGGAGGCGATAAATCGCAAATCTTTGGCCAGCGGTTGAATGCGGGCGATCAGATCGACGCACAGATCGTCAATTTTCACTTCGAGCTGGTTGAGTTGGTTGTCTTCCTCGATGACTTTTTGCGCCAGCTTGGCATCGCGATTCTTCAGCGCCGTGATGGAAAACTCAACGGCTTTTTCGGCCAATGAAGCCATGTACAGAAGCTCGGTGCGAAGCTCGGCCAATTCATCTTCAAAATGACGGTGCATGACCTTTGTCCTTTTTGTTGTCATTCCGAAGGAATCTTGTTATGATTAAACACAGCGGTTGTATTGAACAAGATGCTTTCAGCATGACATGTTATTGGGAAATTATAATTATTCAGATATTGAAAAGACAATCATCCAAAACGTCCGGTAATATAATCTTCCGTAAGTTTCTCGGAGGGGTTGGTAAAAATTTTGTGCGTGTCGTCATATTCGACGAGTTTTCCCAGCCAGAGAAACGCCGTGCGCTCGGAAACGCGAGCGGCCTGCTGCATGTTGTGCGTCACGATCACGATGGTATAATTTGCCTTCAATTGCAACATCAATTCTTCGATTTTCGCCGTCGCAATCGGATCGAGCGCGGAGCAAGGCTCGTCCATGAGAATGATTTGCGGCTGCACGGCAATGGCGCGAGCGATACAAAGGCGTTGCTGCTGGCCGCCGGAAAGGCCGAGCGCGCTGGCCTCGAGACGATCTTTGACTTCATCCCATAGCGCCGCACCACGCAAGCTGTTTTCAACGATTTCACCAAGCTCCGCGCGCTTGCGCACGCCTGCAATGCGCGGCCCGTAGGCGACGTTTTCGTAAATCGATTTCGGAAACGGGTTGGATTTTTGAAACACCATGCCGATATTCTTGCGCAGGCTAATGACGTCGACGACGGGATCATAAATATTTTGACCCTCCACTTCTATGCGGCCATCGACGCGGCTGCCGTCAACGAGATCGTTGAGGCGGTTAATGCACCGCAGCAAGGTCGATTTGCCGCAGCCCGACGGCCCGATAAACGCCGTCACTTGATTCTGGGGAATGTCGAGTGAAATACTTTGCAGCGCCTGTGAATCACCGTAATAAAAATTGAGACGGCGAATATGAATCGCCGCGGTTTTATCTTTCGTCACTGTTTCGGCCGGCGGCATCTGAAATTGCGCCGGACGGTGATTCGATTGATGAACAGTTGGAACGGGTATCGTCTCCGACGCTTTGGGAATCAGCATGGTCATCATCGCAACAGACATGAGTTTTCTCCTTACTCTTTACGTATTACGCATTAGAACTGTCCCATCGCAAAACGACGGCGCAGGCGGTTACGCAAAAAAATCGCCGCCAGATTCAGCGCGAGCACAATCAAAATCAACAACAACGTCGTGGCATAGACCATCGGCAAAGAGGCTTCGACGTTCGGCGATTGAAATCCGACGTCATAAATGTGAAACCCGAGGTGCATGAATTTTCGCTCGAGATGCAGATACGGAAAATGTCCGTCCAGCGGCAGCGACGGCGCCAGCTTGACGACGCCGGTTATCATCAACGGCGCGACTTCACCGGCGGCGCGCGCCATCGCCAAAATCAAACCGGTTAAAATCGCCGGCGAGGCGCTCGGAATCAAGACGCGCCACAAGGTTTCAAATTTGGTTGCGCCCAACGCCAGCGAGGCTTCGCGCATCGCGGCCGGCACCGCGGCCAATCCTTCTTCGGTGGTGACGATGACGACGGGCACGGTGAGCAGCGCCAGGGTCAATGCGGCCCAGAGAATGCCGCCGGTGCCGTAGGTCGGGGTTGGCAGCGCTTCCGGATAAAAAAATTTGTCAATCGTGCCGCCGATGGCATACACAAAAAACCCGAGGCCGAAAATTCCAAAGACAATCGACGGCACGCCGGCAAGATTGTTGACGGCGATTCGCAGCGCCCGCACGAACGGCCCTTGTTTGGCGTATTCGCGCATGTAAATCGCGGTCAAGACGCCGAGCGGCACGACGGCGAGGCTCATGATGAACACCATCAGAACCGTGCCGAAAATCGCCGGAAACACGCCGCCTTCCATATTGGCTTCGCGCGGCGCGCTCGTAAAAAATTCCCATGCTCGTGAAAAATAGAGCCCGGTTTTATCAAGCTTTGACATTTGATTGGGCTGGAACGCGCGCACGATTTCCAGCAACGTCATGGTTTTGGTACGGCCATCGACGGCTTGAATCGTCAACTGATACGCCTCGCCCTTTTCGCGCAAGCTTTCCAGTTGTTTTTCGTTTTGATCGTATTGCTTTTGCAGCGCCGAAATTTCCGTCTCAATTTTTTCCTTTTGCGAAATCAGGCCGGCTTCGGCGTCTTGCCGCAAGCCTGATCTTTTGATTGTTAGACGGCGTTTTTCGATTTCGTAGTTGATGTCGCCGATCACTTTTTTTTCAATGTGCGTGATCTGTTGCAAGAGGCGGCCGGTTTCAACCAGAAATTTCGGCAGGGCCGCGGCTGTTTGTTCTGCGCCTCGCGCCATCGTTTCGCCGGCGAGCGCCAGCTCGGTGGCATAGCCAAAAAAATTTCCCCACGCCTGGCGTTCAAAAACAAAGGCGGAATCCGGAAATCTTCGCGCGCTGATATCGGCTTCGTTTATCCAGCGAAAATCCAAACCGTAAAAATCACGATTGCCGATTTTGACGCGAATTCGCGTTGCCGGCGCATTTGATTTGGCGTCGGGAATGCGCTCGCGATTCCAAATTTCGCCCAGGGCTTTGCTGCCGTCTTTCAGCGTCAGCTCTTCGAGCCTGGCGGGCCAGAAGATGCCGAGGCCGTTCATGAGAATCAGCGCGATCAATCCGCCGATCATGAGCAGGCCGATGCCCGCGGCCATGCCGGTAAGCCAGATGAAGGCGTTGCCGCTTTTCCAAAAGGATTGCATGACTACTTTATGAATAATCAATTCTCAAAAACTTTCCCAACGGATAGAAACAACCCAACTGATAAAAGCCATGAAAAAAAATCCAATGTATTGCAAAATTTCTCATCCGTTGCGTTGTTTCTATCAGTTGGTGTCATTGTCTTTGATATTTCAATCGCATCCGCTGCCGAATCACTTCCGCCAATGTATTCACAAAAAACGTCATGACGAACAGCAGCAAAGCCGCGAGAAACAAGGCGCGAAACAGCGTGCCGCCGACGGGCGCTTCGGGAATTTCGACGGCGATATTCGCCGACAAGGTGCGAAAGCCGTTGAAGATGTTCCAATCCATCACCGGCGTGTTGCCGGTGGCCATGAGCACGATCATCGTTTCGCCGACGGCGCGGCCAAAACCAATCATCGAAGCCGAGAAAATGCCCGGACTGGCGCTGGGCAGAACGACACGCAGCGCGGTTTGCCAACGGCTGGCGCCGAGAGCCAAAGATGCTGCGGTCAAACTCGGCGGCACGCTCGAGAGCGCATCTTCGGAAATCGTGAAAATAATCGGCACGACCGCAAAGCCCATCACCATGCCGACGACGAAAGCGTTGCGCTGGTCGTAGCCGAGTTTGAAGGTATCAAAAAGCCACTGGCGAAAATCACCGCCAAAAAGCCAGCGTTCGAAGTTGGCGTTCATCGACAGGCAGAACCAGACGGCCAATATGATGAACGGAACCAAAATAAATATCTCAGAACCGGCCAGCAGGCGTTGTGTCCAATTTTTGGGCGCTCGTTGCCAGAGCCAGCCCGCGAGCAAAACCATGAGCGGAACGAAGATGAACATCGTCAAAACGCCCGGCATCACCGGTTGGACGCGCGGCGCGAGCCACAAGCCGGCAATAAATCCCAACACCACGGTCGGCAAGGCGGCCATGATTTCCACCGCCGGTTTCACCAGGCCGCGCAGTTTCGGATGCATGAACTGCGAGACATACAGCGCCGAAAGCACGCCAATGGGCAGCGCGAACAGCAGCGCGTAAAACGTGCCTTTGAGCGTGCCGAAAATCAGCGGCATCAGGCTCAATTTCGCTTCGAAATCGTCGGTGCCGCTGCTCGATTGCCAAACATATTCGGACTTGCCGTAGCCCTCGTACCAAATTTTTCCAAAAAAGGCGCGCCAGTCGGCCTCGGGATGCGGGTTGTCGATAAGCAAATGCGAGAGATTTTGTTGCGCATCAACGATGAACGCGCCGTCGGCTTTTGGCGCCATGCTGATCAAGGCGATTGGCGACGATGAAAACGCCGCGCGGTAAAGCGTGCGTTGGGTGGTCGAAAAATGCAGAATGATCTCGCCGTCTTCGCTGCCGGTAAAAAAAGTGCGATTGCGCTGTGAAGCGGCAAAGGCGCGAACTGCGGCGCGATGCGGCGCCAGGGCGTACGCTTTGCGAAGACGGCGTTCGCCTGCGCCGTTTTCATCAAAACTCTCGAACCACACCGCAACGTTGCCTTGCGCATCGCCGACAATTATCGAGCGCTCGCCGATCAGAAAACCGAGTGCCGTAATCGCCGCCGTCGAAGCCGCCAGCCTTTCCGTTATTTTCGGTGAGCTGGGTTCGCGCAGATCATATTTCAGCAGCGCGCCATTATCGAAACCGAGGTAAAGATTGCCTAAAGATTTTTCAAGCGTCAGCGCGGCCGGCGTGGCGGGAAATTGATCGAGTCGGGGCCGCGTGACAACGGCCGCGCCGGAACCGAAGAGAGAGGTTTCCATTTGACGGCTCAAAAGCGCGAGCCGGCGATCAGCCGTAATCGCCGCGGCAAAAAAGTTTTCATCCGGCGAGCCGGCAACGGCCACTTTTGTCAAGGCTTGCGCCGCGTCGTCTATTTGCAGCGGCTCGCTAAAAACAATCGTTGGCGAGAAAATGCGTTGTGATTCAACCAGCGCCGCGCCATAATCTATCGCGCCAAAAATCAGCGCACCCGCGCTCGTGCCGGCGGCGAAGCTTTTGCCGTCTCCCGATGCCCACGCGCAGGTTAATTGCGTTTGGGCGGGAATCGGAATCGTGAAGCGCTGCAGGGCTTTGAATGTCGTCACCTCAAAAAATTGCACATGCCCTGCGGAAGTCACGATGAACCCGATTTGTTGATACTCTTCGCCGCCGACCGCCAACACCTGCGCATTCGAATCAAGATCGAGCCGGGTGATCGGCAGTTGTTTCAGCGTCCGAACTTCGGCGCTTCGCCAGAGCGGCGCGATGACGAACAGAAATAAAAAAAACAATCCAATAATGCTGGCAATCACAACCAATCCGCCGGTGGTGACAACGGCGATCACCGCGCGGTCGATCATTTTGCGAATCCGATCGCGCTGGATTTTTGCAGGCGCGGCTTCTTGCTGCACGCGTTCTTCGGTATCGATCAACATGGCGTCATTTTTATACGAAGGGAGTGCGAACTCCCGGCCAAACCACAGCCGGAAGCCTCGCACTCCTGGTCAGGGGGGATAGCTACACCCCCTTGCTTATTCGCAACTGAAAGAATTTAAAATTTTAAATTGAAAATTTTCAATTTAAAATTCTCTTCGCACGTGAGCGATGAAATCTATTCTAACTTCTTGAGCTCTTCGGCCGCAGCTTTGGCCGGCAGCGGCAAGTAGCCGTCCTTGATCACCACCTGCTGACCTTCCTGCGTCAAGATGAATTTGCAAAATTCGCGCACGAGCGGATCCAGCGGCTTGTTCGGCGCTTTGTTGACGTAGACAAAAAGAAAACGCGCCAGCGGGTATTTGCCGCTCACGACATTATCCAACGTTGCGGTATAAAATTCTCCGCCTTCTTTCGCAGCCAATGGCACCGCGCGAACGCCGGAGGTAATATAACCGATACCGGAATAACCGATGCTATAACGATCTTCCGTGACGCCTTGTACAACCGAGGCCGAGCCGGGTTGTTCTTTCACGGTGTCTTTGTAATCGCCTTTGTACAACGCGTGCTCTTTGAAGTAGCCGTAAGTGCCGGAAGCCGAGTTGCGGCCGTATAAGCTGATCGGTTTTCCCGCCCAACCGTCGGTCATGTTCAACTGATCCCACGTCGTCACCTCTTGCGCATAACCACCGCGGCGCGTTTTGGAAAATATCGCATCGACTTGCGGCATGGTCAGGCCTTTGATCGGATTGTCTTTGTTGACGTAAACCGCCAGCGCGTCAATCGACGTGCGAATCGCCGTGGGCTTGTAGCCGTAAGCTTTCTCGAACTTGTCGATTTCTTCCTGCTTCATTTCGCGCGACATCGGGCCGAATTGAGCGGTGCCGGCAATCAACGCCGGCGGCGCCGTGCTCGAACCTTTGCCTTCGACCTGCACTTTGACGTTGGGATAAAACTTCGCAAAAGCTTCGGCCCAGAGCGTCATCAAATTGTTCATCGTATCCGAGCCGATGCTGTTCACCGAGCCGGAAACGCCGCTGGTCTTTTTGTATTTGGCGATTGCCGGATCGACTTTGACATTATCCTGCGCCGTCGCTGAAAGAGCGACTACAAGACTCAGTGCCGTAAAAACTTTCAATACTGTTTTCATAAGTTTTTCTCCTTATTTTGTGGTCACCGCTCCATGTGGGCGGCGTGTTCAAAAAGCGAACCATAAGGGTTCGGGATTACGAAAAATTTAAAATTTGAAGAAGAATGTCACCTCGCCGATGGTGTTGGCGTCCTTTCCCGCCGCCTGATAGCTTTCGATTTTGACGTTGGGAATGATATTGACATTTTTTTCCGGCGCGAAATCCAAACCGGCGATGATGAAGGTGTTGCCGTCGTCATCGAGATCGGTGTTCGGATCATAAATGTCGTAACGGCCGAGCAGCTTGACTTTCTCCGCCACTTTCACCGCGCCAAAGATCGAAAAGCCGTTTTCGGTTTTGTCCTGATTATTCGCCAGCGCTTTGTTGCTAGTTCTCTGGTAAATTTCCACACCGCCGTGGAAATCCGGCTTTTGCAAACCGGCGAACAGCGCCAACGTATTCTTGCTCCTGCCGCCGTTGCCGCCTTCGTAATCGACATAGGGAACGACGAAATAGGCGTTTTGAATCTTGACCGGCGTGTTGACGAAGATACGTTTGTTTTTGTCGGTCTCACTCCTTGTTCCCGTGCCGTTGGCAACGAGAACGTTGTAATTGAGAACGCCTGACTTGGTGAATTTCCCATCCAAAGCCAGGCCGAAATCAGCCGAGCTGGTTACCTTGCGCACATCCATGATCGTTTTTTCCACCGAGCGATATCCCCACACTTCTTCCGAGATGTTCCACGTCGGGGTGCCAACAACACCAAACGACAAATTGCTTTGCGGGATAAAATTATTCCAACGCAGGTAGGCGTGCTTGATGTAAGGCGTGAGCTGGCTGCTGGCGCCGAAATCCTGGCTGCCAAATAAATCCGGACTGTTCATTTCGAGACGAAAACGCACGGAAAATCTTTCCGATAAATTACGATCGTACGTGAAGTACGCTCGCCGGAATTGGAACCCGTTGCGATTGAGCGCGTCGGTTGCCGCATTCGGATGCGAAAATTCATAATAATAATCGCCGAAGATGTAACCGCTGATCTTGCCTTCTTGCGCCGCAAGGCTGGAGAAACAACACAACAGGACTGCGATGGGCATGGCCCACCGTGAGGTGGTTTGGATCTTCATGTTACCCTCCTGACCGTTTTTTGAACCTGACCGTTTAAGTTGTTTGAGGTAAAACCAAACGCCTAGTGCACTATGGCTGATCGAAGATAAGAACTCAAGTTTAAAGGAATATCAAGGCAATATTAAGATTGTGTTAATAGCGAAAAACCTCGCCGGACAAGTGCTGAAAACATTTACTGAAAATTAACGAATCGAAGAAAAGATCGAGGCTTTTAATGAATCTTTAACGCTGACATTATCATGGCTTCATGCGTTTGGGTTATATTGGAAATGAACAACAAATAATCGGACAATTTTTAGGAGAAAACATGTTTAAAACCACTCAATTCGTTGTTTCGCCAAACTCCGTTTTGAAGCTCGTCAATTCCGAATGGGCGCCGCTGGTGGGCGCTGATCGCGACGTCAAGCCAACGCCTCAAAAATTTATCAACCTGACGCAACATGGCGTGATTCCCGAAGCCGACGCTGAGACGCTTTATGAGTTTCTCAAAGACATGCTATTGTTTTAATCAACAAACCGCTGTCCTCAACCTTGTACAGTGAAAAGGAATGCAACCATGTTTTTCATAAATAAAGTCGAGCCGGCAACCGTGCTGCTGGTCGATGCGGATGCGGACGAAACGTGCCGCTATGTCGCAACACAGTTGTAATAATTTGACCACCTCCCCAATTGGTTATCACAGCTTTGTATATCAACTTAACAGGAGGATACCATGTCTGTTCAAAAACTTTTTCGCCGCGGGTTCATCAGCATGGGATTATGTATGATGATTTTACTCACGACAACTTCACCAATACGCAGCCTGCAAGCTCAACCGGCGCATTACACCTCGGCTGAGATCGATGCAAGCAAAGAAAAGGGAGAAATTAGAGAGCCGGTTTCATCTCCCAAGAAAAACACTTCACCCAAAGAGGTTGATCTCACCCCGAGTCTTCCTGCGAAAAAAATCGAAGCGGACAAAATTACTTCGATCTTCGTTCAAGCCAATGACAGCAAAAGAATACAGTTTTCGATTCTTGTGGCCTGCAGGCGGGAATTTACGCAAGCCGTGCGCGAGCTGTTCGGCGAAAACGTGACGCCGCTGTTGTTCTCGGTTTCGACCCTGCCGTTGCGCAACGTGGTGTTCGATCCGGCCCGGCTGCGCTTCGAGCAACGCGGCCGCATCTGGCAGCCGGATTCATCGCGGCGCGCATTGGACGTTTGGCCGCTCGAAGAAGGCGACCGGTTCGGCGGGCCGATCACCGACGGCCAAGTTCAGCAGGGCGTGATTCTGCTGCCGGAATGGTTTGATCCCCAAGCGCCGATCACCGTGCGTTATGGGGATTTTCATTATCTGGCGAGATTTACGCAAGAATAAGCCCACAAAATCTCACAGCCGAGCTTAACGATGATTTAACGCGCCGTTTATCCTTCGTTAATGGCTGCATCGTAAATTGGGTGAAAGAAAGTTTAAATTCATTAACCGATGAACCCAATTTGGAGGAAATAATGATTCGCAAACTTGCTTCAACGTTTTGCGCGCTGGTTTTTATGAGCTCGGTTGTCTTCGCCGGCAACATTGTCGTATCGGGCAACATCACGACGAACACAACGTGGACGAGGAACAACACTTATTTGCTGAACGGCTTTGTTTATGTGAAAGCCGGCGCGACGCTCACGATTGAACCCGGCACGGTAATTTACGGCGACAAAGCGTCCAAAGGCGCGCTGATCATCGAGCAAGGCGCCAAAATTATTGCCGACGGCACAAAGGATAATCCGATTGTTTTCACCAGCGCATTGCCAGCCAGCCAACGCAACTACGGCGATTGGGGCGGTATGATCCTCTGCGGCCGCGCGCCGATCAACGTTCCCGGCGGCACCGCCACCATTGAAGGCGGCGTCGGTTCGATTTACGGCGGCAACGATCCCAACGACAACAGCGGCATTCTGCGCTACGTGCGTATCGAATTTCCCGGCATCGCGTTTCAGCCCAACAACGAGATCAACGGCTTGACGCTCGGCGGCGTCGGCAGCGGCACGAGTATCGACTACGTGCAGGTGAGCTACTCCGGCGACGACGGCTTCGAGTTCTTCGGCGGCACGGTCAACGCCAAACATCTGATCTCCTTGCGCACGCTGGATGATGACTTTGACACGGATTTCGGTTACTCCGGTAAAATTCAATATGCCGTCTGCTTGCGCGATCCCCAAGCCGCGGACGTGAGCGCCAGCCAGGGCTTTGAAAGCGACAACGATGCGACCGGAACAACCAATACGCCGAAAACCAGCCCGATCTTCTCGAACGTGACGCTGGTTGGCCCGAAGATAACCAATGCGGACGCCGTCAACAGCAACTACAGACGCGCCTTGCACCTTCGCCGTAATACCGAGACTTCTTTGTACAACAGCATCGTCATGGGATGGCCCGGCACCGGCGCCGGCAGCGGCATTTTCATCGACGCGAACTCGACGGCGGACAATGCCACGAGCGGCAAGCTGCAAATTCGCAATGTCATTCTCGCCGGCAAAGATACGGTCACGACCAACGCCACGAATGGGTTCAATGCGTTGGCGTGGTTTGATACCTCGGCGTTCGGCAACACGCGATTCATTAACGCTTCCGATGTCACGTTGGCGAATCCTTTCAATTTGACCAATCCCGATTTCAGGCCGGTGAGCGGTTCTCCGGCGTTGAGCGGCGCAGATTTCACAAACACGCGTTTGACTGATCCCTTCTTCACGGCAACGACGTTCCGCGGCGCCTTCGGCAGCGGCGAGCGCTGGGACGCGAAATGGGCCCATTACAATCCGCAGTATAGCATCAATTCCATCATCAGCGATGTGAAGGTACGGCAGAATACGACAACGCCTCCGGCGGCGTACATGCTGGAGCAAAACTATCCGAATCCGTTCAACCCGTCGACGCAAATTAAGTATGCATTGCCAAAATCCGGTCACGTCACCCTCAAGCTTTATGATCTGAGCGGCCGCGAAGTCGCCACGCTCGTCGATCAAGCTCAAATCGCCGGCGAGTTTACTGTGACTTTCAACGCCGCCGGCCTGTCGACGGGAGTGTATTTCTACCGATTGAATGTCGGCAATTATAGCGAAGTGAAGCGGATGGCGTTCGTGAAATAAGGCTGCGAACAGTAATCAGTGACCAGTAATCAGTTGAGTTTTGTTGGTTACACGTTACTGAACTCTGATTAACTCGTACTCTCCCCTCCATTCTCTTGCTCGCGCACAGGACCGTGGCCTGCGAGTAAGAGTAAGGTGAGGGCGGGTACGAGTGAGTGAAAACCAGGACAAAAACTACTCAGGAGGCTGTGTAATGCAATCATCGTAAAAAGAGAGGCAGAGTACGTATGAAAAACAGACTGAAAACGACGATCTTAATCGTGGTGCTCTTGATGGCGCCAATCGTTTTTGCCCAAAACGCCGGCCAAATTGCCGGCAAGGTAACGGATGCAGCAAACGGCGAAGCGCTGATTGGCGCCAACGTCATCATTGAGGGCACACAACTCGGCGCCGCCGTCGACCTCGATGGCAATTATTTGATTCGAAACGTTCCAACCGGAACCTACAACGTTCGCTTTTCTTTTTTGGGCTACGCCGCGAAAATAGTCAATAACGTTGTGGTTGAAGCCGGCAAAACTGCCAAACTGGATGTGGTTTTAAAAGAAGAGGCGATCGTCGGGGAAGCCGTAGTCGTCGAAGCCACCGCGATCACGAACTCTGAAAACGCGATCTTGCAGCAGCAGCGCAAAGCTGCCACGATTGGTGACGCCATTGCGGCCGAGCAAATCAAACGCGCACCAGATGCGACGACCGGCGAGGCATTGCGCCGCGTGGCCGGCGTTTCGATTGTTGACAACAAATTCGTTTATGTGCGCGGCACCAGCGAGCGCTACAACAATACGCTTCTGAACGGCGCTCAGCTCTCCAGCACCGAGCCGGACAAAAAAGCTTATGCCTTCGACACGCTGCCCTCGAATCTGTTGGAGAACATGATCATCTCGAAATCGTTCACGCCAGATCTCCCAGGAAATTTTTCGGGCGGTTTGGTGCAAATCAACACCATCGAGTTTCCGGAGAAACTGACAATTCGCCTGAGCGCGACCGGCGCTTACAACACGGCGTCGACGACCGGAAATTTCAGAACCTACGAAGGCAGCAAGTGGGATGCTTTTGGAGCAAAAATCTTCGCCTGCTTGCCGGCGCGCGCGTTGAAAACAACGAGCAGAAGCTGAACTCATTCGACCAGCAGGACCGTCCGGTTCATGTCGATCTGAAGAAAACGGATGTTCTGCCCTCGGTCAATCTGACTTACAATCTTAGCGCCGCGGCCAATGTGCGGGCTGCATTCAGCCAAACCGTTTCCCGGCCTGAGTTCAGAGAACTGGCGCCTTTCGCCTTCTTTGATTTCTCGACCGTGAGCGTGATTTACGGCAATCCTGATTTGCGGCGGGCGCTGATTCGGAATTACGACGCGCGTTTCGAGATGTTTCCGGATATCGGCGAAATTTTGTCGGCGAGCATTTTCTACAAAGATTTCACCGATGCGATTGAGGAAGTCATTGTGCCGACCACGGAGCTGACCCGCAGCTACGGCAACGCCGACAAGGCGCGGAACTACGGTTTCGAACTGGAGATGCGAAAATCGCTGCGCTTCCTGGGCAACACGCTCTCCAACTTTTCGCTGACGGCAAATTATTCCTGGATCCAATCCAAAGTCGATTTGAAAGGTTCGAGTCTGGCAATCGCCAAAGATGGCCGCCGCCTGCAAGGACAATCGCCGTACATGATCAATCTCGGTTTGCTGTACACCAGCTTGCAGCCTGGTACCTCAGTGAGCTTGCTCTACAATCGCTTCGGCGAACGCATCGCGCAGGTCGGTTCGCTATACGACGACGACATCATCGAGATGCCGCGCGACTTGGTTGATTTCACCTTGTCGCAAAATCTTGGCGATCGTTACGAGTTCAAGATCAGCGCCAAAGATATTCTGAGCCGGGTGCAAGAGTTTATGCAAGCGGATCGCAAGGTCAAAGGCAATCAAAAAGGATCAACCTATTCGGTGGGATTGTCGGTCAAGTATTAGTAGCCTCTTGAAATGTATTGCTTTTTATAGCTGCAACATCTAATTTATGGGGTGTCTTTGGATCAAAAAAAGGATGCGCGATGTCTATCAAAAAGATCAAAATGAATGTGCGCAAAAATATCGCCCTCATTGCGCACGACAACCGCAAGAAGGATCTATTGGAATGGGCCGCCTTCAACAAAGAGCTGTTGCGAAACCACAGTCTTTTTGCCACGGGAACGACGGGCCAGATTATCAGCAAAGAAACCGGCTTGAATATTGCCCGTTTTCAGAGCGGCCCTCTGGGAGGCGATCAGCAGGTGGGCGCCAAAATTACCGAAGGAAAGCTGGATTTTCTGATTTTCTTATGGCAAAATAATTTAAAACAATAATTCTGCCATTAAATTATTTTGCCATCGAATGAGATTATGCCAAAAGCACAGCTAGTCGATTCTCGATTTGATCGCGAATCTCACGAAACTTGGCTAATCTTCCCTCTTCCGTTCCTGCCGCTGCAGCAGGGTCTTCAAAACTCCAATGCACTTGCGTCTTGTTAGTGGGAAAGTATGGGCAGGATTCTTTGGCGTTATCGCAAACCGTAATCACGTAGTCGAATTCCACCCCCATAAACTTGTCGATGTGATCCGAAGTGTGATTTGAAATATCAATGCCTTTTTCCGCCATCGCCTTGATCGCCAGCGGATTGACGCGGGTTGATTGCATGCCCGCGCTGAAGACTTCATAGCGCTCACCGGCGAGATGGCGCAGCAACCCTTCGGCCATTTGGCTGCGGGCGGAATTATGGGTGCAGATGAAAATGACGCGCTTTTTCATAAATCCAGTACACAAATTTTAAAGGGGAGTAAATTCACGGAGTGGGCCGCATCGGCGAGGAAAGCTGTGCTAACCGGGCTTTGATTTGTTCGATTTGTTCCTGCATGCGCTGGAATTCTTTTTTGTTGTCAGGCGGAGCTTTGAATCTCTCCAGCAGTTTCGGAGCGTAGGGTAAAGCGAGCAACGCAGCGAGAAGTCCCAGCAATCCAACGATCATGTTGAACTTGTCATCGAGGCGTTGGTTCACCGCCTCGAGCTTGGTTTCGAGGGTTGCAAAACGGACTTCGTAGCGCTTGTCCATGTCGTTCAGCCGGTTTTCCAGCGCATTAAACCTATTATCTATTTCCTTGAGCTTTTGCAACACTTCCGCTTGAAAAGCTTTATCTTGCGCGTGCGTTGTGTCCCAAAGGAAAAGCAGCGCCGCAAAAGCAAGTCCGAACGTTAAGCTTTTGCGCATTTGAATTTCTCCGGTTAAGGGTTTTGAATGCGAGCCTGATATTCTTATCACACTAAATCAAGTTAAGCAAAGCTTGCCAAAAGCGCAAGTCAAAAGCACACAAGTCAAAAGTATGCGACTTTATTTTTTCTTTAAAACAAAACTAAATATCGACCCTTTGCCGATCTCGCTCTGCACCTTCACTTCGCTGTCGTGCGCTTCGACGATGTGCTTGACAATGGCAAGGCCCAGGCCGGTGCCGCCGACGGCGCGCGAGCGTTCCTTGTCAACGCGATAAAAGCGCTCGAAAATTCTGGGAAGATGCTCCGCCGGAATGCCGCGGCCGGTATCCGCGACAAAAATTTCGACATGATCGTGAGATTCGCGATAGCCGACGTCGACTTTGCCGCCCGGCACGTTATATTTGATCGCGTTATTGACGAGATTGGTCATGACTTGCGTCAACCGCTCGCGATCGCCGAGAACGGAAAGCAGCCGGTTGGATTCCGAATTGGCGAGCGCCAGCACGACGCTGTATTCATGAGCACCAGTCTGCATCTCCGCCGCTTGCTTCTTTAACCAGTCGTGCAGATCGAAATAGCGAAAGCTCATTTTCATTTCGCCCGATTCGATGCGCGAGATATCGATGAGATCGGCGAGCAAATTGTTGAGGCGCGCGGCCTGGCGATGGGCTTTCTCAATGAAGTCTTTTTGCAACTGGGGATTTTCGACTTTGCTTTCCATCAAAGTTTCGAGGTAACCCTGCACCGCAAAAATCGGCGTGCGCAATTCATGCGAGACGTTGCCGAGAAACTGGCTGCGCATCGTTTCCAGCTTTTGGATTTTTTCCAAATCTTCGCGCAATTTGGCCAGCATTTCGTTCAGCAAGTCCGCCAGCTCGCCCAGCTCGTCGTCGGCGTCATGTTTGAAATGCGCCTCGAGATCGCCGCGTTTGACCGATTCGGCGGCTTTCGCCAGCTCGCGAATCGGCGTCGTCAACCGGCTCGAGACCATAAAGCTGACGAAGCCGATGATGAGCAGCGCCAAGCCGCCGCCGGCGAAGATGCTCCACCGCATTTCTTGCAGCGCGCGCTCCACGTCGGCGAGCGGGATCGCGAGACGAATCACCTGCATGCGCGCCAGAAAACCGGTATGCTTGGTGGGCAATTTTATTCTTTTCGCCGCATAAAACAAGCGTTGCTGCACGGTCGCACTCAAACGCTCGTCGCGGCCAAAGCCATCCTGAAGCGCCATTTGCACTTCCGGCCGGTTGAGATGATTTTCAATAAAGCGAAGAGAATCCGGCGCCACATTGGATTCGAACAGAACGATGCCCGCCGAGTCAATCAAGGTCAGCCGCATTTGGCTGGCGCGTGCGAATCCTGCCAGTTGTTCGTAGTTCAGGCGATCGTGGTCAAAGCTGAAGCTCGTGGTTCCCAAAAAGTATTCAATGCCGTCAAGCTGGGTTTTCAATTGCGTCAAGAGGCGGGACTTGTAGTAGCGCTGCATCTCGTAAGTGATAATGAGGCCGGCGGCGACGGTCACCCCGACGAGCAGAAAAAGATGGGTGATGATCAGGCGTTGGCGAAGAGAAAGTTTCATGCGCGTTTACTCTTCCGCTTTGAGGCGATAACCCACGCCCTTGATGGTTTCGATCAGGTGCATATTGTTTTCCCCGAGTTTTTCGCGGATTTTACGAATATGCACATCGATGGTCCGGTCGATCACCACCACGTCGTCGCCCCAGATTTCGTTGAGCAAGGTATCACGGGTGATCACCCGGCCCGGGCGTTTGGCGAGATAAAGCAGCACCTCGAATTCTTTTTTGGTGAAGGCCACCGATTTTCCGGCGACCTTGACAGTATAATGAGGAGGGTTGATCTCAACCTCGCCGAAGCGAATCGTCGTGTCGGCATGGGGCTGAGTGGTCGCGGCTTTGCGCAGCACGACTTTGACGCGCGCAATAAGCTTGCGAATGCTGATCGGCTTGATCATGTAATCATCCGCGCCAAGCTCCAGCCCAACCACCTCATCCACTTCGCCGCCCTTTGCGGTCAGAAAAATCACCGGAATGTGCTTCGTGCCTTCGGTTTGGCGAAGCTGTCGAATCACCTCCCATCCGTCTTTGCCGGGAAGCATGACGTCGAGAATGATCAGATCAGGAGAACTTTGCGCCAGCTCCAGCGCCTGCAAGCCATCGGTCGCCGAAATGATCTCGTAGCCCTCCGCTTCGAGATTGTATTTCAGCAAATCAATGATGTCCTGCTCGTCATCAACCAACAGAATGCGTTTGGGCATTTTGTTCCTTTCTTTGAACAACGATGATTAAGATGCTGTGATTGATCAATCCCCTGACCTATTTGAAGATAAGAAAGATTTTTGCACATTCTCAAGCATTTTATTTTAGCCGGAATTTTTGGAGGAAAAGGGCTTGACTTTTGCGGGAAAATTTCTAAATTATAAACTGTTGTGAAGATAAAATTTGCCGGGATGGTGAAATTGGTAGACGCGCTGGACTCAAAATCCAGTGGGCGCAAGCCCTTGCGGGTTCGAGTCCCGCTCCCGGCACTGCAAATAAAAATAGCTCCAGAATCGGAGCTATTTTTATTTTGGTGAACCCAAATAAACAAACGGCGTCGCCTAGAAACAAAGTTGCGCGAAAACGTATCCAATCTCGTGAGAATAAGCCGGTTGCATTGGAGCGCCGTGGTCTTCCCTTCTCTTGCCAAAACGGCTGCGGGCGGCGAGATTCGTCTCGGCAAAAATTGATTCACAGGCCATACAAAATTCGTCGCTTTCTTTCACGACATGCCCACACTCGGAACAAAACCAGAGTTCTCTTTCTTTCGTGTCTTTCATAGTTTTTATTTCTCAACAAATGAAAATTGCGGCTCTGGTGATTGCAAAAAAGGGAAAATATGAGCAAAGCTTTGGAAGAGAATAAAAAAGACAGGAAAGTTTCCCCAGAATCTTAATGCGTTTGGAAAACGACGAAATAACTTGCAAAGACTTCTCTGGCAATGGGAGCAGCATCCATTGCGCCCCGGCCATTTTCTAAAAAGACGACGACGGCGATCTCCGGGTTTTCAAACGGCGCGAAACCGGCAAACCAGGCGTCGGTTTTCGCGCCGAAATAGGCCGACGACGTGCCGGTTTTGCCCGCGACTGTCATTTGCGTCAATTTCACAGCCGCGCTGGTTCCATACGCCACGCTTTGACGCAAGCCCTCTTTGACAAAGCGCAACTCGTCGCCGAAATGAATCGTTCCCTTCAACTCGGGGCGAAACATTTCGAATTCTTTCGGCGCGCCGGGATAAAATGGCCGATAATAAAATCCACCATTTGCCACGGCTGAAACCAAAGCCAGCATTTGCAGTGGCGTCACCGCGAGTGAGCGCGCTTGCCCGGCGAGAAAATTTATTTTTTCCTCATCTGAAACCCAGTCCGGAATTTTCCCGCCGTCTTCGTTGGGGAAATTGGCGCCCGTGCATTCACCCAAATGAAATTGCCGTGCAATGGTTACAAGCTTTTCGACTGCAAGCCCTTCGCCGGCCTGATAAAAATAAGCATTGCAAGAATTGGCCAGCGCTTGCAAAAAATTTTGCTCGCCGTGCCCTTCGCGCAACCAACAACGGTAGATTTTCCCGCGAATCTCGACCTGCCCGTTGCAAATAAATTTATCGGCAGGATTGATGAGGCCGTTTTTCAGCAGCGTGAGCGCCGTGACGATTTTAAACGTTGATCCTGGACGCGTCGAGTTTTGCACGCCGAGTTTTTCGTTCACCACAGCCAACACCAGGCCATTATTCGGATTCATCGCGAGAATCGTGCCGGGGCGATTGCCTAAAATCTCAGCACATTTTTTTCGGAAGAGAAGTAAAGCTGTGTAGTCATAAGATAAATCGCTTCGTTGCGAAAATAAAAACCAGAATATACCCAGACTTGTCGCAGCAAGAAGCGGCAGAGAAATTTTCCAAACAGGTTTCATTCACAAGCTGGCGCTGGATAAAGCGTAAATTGATCTTAATAAATTCATCGAATAATACGGGTTTTTGTTGCAGTGATAATGACGAGAAGGCCGCGATAGTCGGGGAGAGCAGATTGTAAAAGGAACCGCCGTAGGACACGGTTCATGTTCCCGGCGGTCAGAGGTTTAACGCGAATAACAAACGTTGTGTGGAACGAGCTATATGGCTGTCCGTGAGCGCCGGGATTTTCATTTACTATAACAAAACTTTTTCTGAGGCCAGCAAGCTCGCATTCTGTCCTCACGCCGCTTTTTTCTTTTCCACAATCGCGACACTGGCCGAAGCGCCGATTCGCGACGCGCCGGCTTCGATCATCTGCGCGGCGGTTTCGTACTCGCGAATGCCGCCCGAGGCTTTGACGCCCATGTATTCGCCAACCACGCGGCGCATGAGCACGATGTCTTCGATTTTCGCGCCGCCGGAGCCGAAGCCGGTTGAGGTTTTCACAAAATGCGCGCCGGATTCCTGGGAGAGCACACAGGCTTTGATTTTTTCGTCATCCGTCAAGAAACACGTTTCGATAATGACTTTGACATGCGCCGGCGCCGAGGCCCGCACAACGTGATAAATGTCGTGTTCAACCGCGTCGTAGTCGCCGGATTTAAGGCGGCCGATGTTGATGACCATGTCAATCTCGGCCGCGCCGCATTCCACGGCCTGGCGCGCTTCAAAAGCTTTCGTCTCCGTCGTCGTTGCGCCCAGCGGGAAACCGGCGACGGTGCAAACCATCACGCTCGTCCCGCGCAGAAGTTTGTAACAAAGCGGCACCCAGGTGGGATTCACACAAACGCTCGCAAAGTCATAAGCCGCGGCTTCTTGACAAAGTTTTTCAACTTGCGCCTGCGTGGCTTCGGCTTTTAACAAAGTATGATCGATCGTTTGGGCCATATCGCCGTGCAGCGGGCCGATGCCGGGATTGGCGCCGACACGCGCCGCGCCGTTTCTCACGATGTGGGAAACGACTTCGGTTTTGCAATCAGGACAAACCCAGCACCAGTTGCATTTGGGCGCGCGATGCACGTGGCCCATTTCTTCCGCAATAATGCGGTTTAAGCGTTCATCGAAATTCATTTGACAACATCGATGTTATCAATCACGCCGACGATGACGGCTTGCACGGGAATTTTCGGATTGTTGAGCAGCATGCGCGCGGCACCGCCTTCACGATTGACCAGCACCAAATCCTGCGGGCCGGCATCGACTTTATCCAGGGCGATCATCGTCTCGCCTTTCGGCGTCTGGCCGTCGAGATCGACCGGCTGCACGAGCAGAAGCTTGTGGCCTTTGAGATGCTGGTTTTTGATGGTGGAGACCACGTCTCCGACCACGCGGCAGATGAGCATATCTGGTTGCTGGTTGCTGGTTGCTGGTTGCTGGTTGCTCGTTTTTTGGTTTTTTTTCGCAACGAGCAATCAGCGCCAGCTTAAGATAAACAGTTTTCAGCAAATTTGCAAATTGAAAATCACCTCAAAAGCCGCTGACGCTGATGTTGCCGTTCACCGTGGAAAGCGTGATCGTGCCCTGCCCGTCGCCCATCTTGCCGCGCAAAGATTTTGGCGTGCTCGCGGAATTGTTGAGAGGCAAGTTCGCCAGGTTGATGTCGCCATTGGTCACTGAGGCGGAAAACTCGGCGGAAGTCGTTTTCGGTATGGTTAGCAAAATCTGACCGTTGATCGTGCTCATCTTGCAAGTTCCCTGCGGCGGCAGCGCCAGCTTGCCAGTCACTTGTCCATTCACCGATTCAGCCGCGACGCTGCCAAAAATTTCCCGCAATTGTACGCTGCCGTTGATGACTTTTGTCGACACCTCATTCTTGAGCGAATCAATCGTCACCATGCCATTGACATGATCGAGGCTCAGTTTCCAGGCGTTCGGTATGCGAAGATGATAAACCACTTTGTAATTGCGGCCACGGCTGTTGTCGGGTTGTATGGTTTTGACGGAGAGTTCGTCTTGACGCTCGGTAAGACGAACTTCCAAGTCTTTGAGATGCGCTTGGGCATCGGCCTCGCTTTCGGATTCGACGCGGCGCTCGCCCCAAATGCGGGCGGCCGTCGCATTCGGAACGCCGACAACATCGACCGGGCCGTTGATCGCCTCGAGATTGAGGCGAGTCTGATTCTTGACGCCGATTTCAAAAGAGAACGTTTCGGCGGCAAAGAAGTTGGTGTTATCGACATCGTCATCGGATTCAATGACGCGGACATCGCAAGCCGTCAACACAATCAGGCATAACAAAATCAAAGGGAACATCAAAACGGCGTTTTTGCTCAAGTGCATGCGTTTCATTTTTTATTCCTCCAAAGATCAACAAAATGAGTTTGTCATTTCAACCGTTCAATCGCCTGGCGGACTTCATCAGCGCGTTGTTTGGACAAATCATTCTCACAGAGTTTTTCGAGAACGGCTTTATAGGCATCAATCGCCTGGCCGGACTTGTTCAGGGCTTCAAAAGCTTTGCCGAGATAAAAATGCCTTTCGCCGCAATCTTCGGCGTTGGGATATTTCGCCAACACTTTGTGCAACTTCATGATGGCGTTGGGATAATAGTGTTGCTCGTACAAAGCTTTGGCGCCGTTAGTTTCCTGCCTCCAATTTTGTGATTCCTCGTTGTTGCTTTGACCTGGCGCTTGTCCGGCTTTCGGCTCGCCATGCAACACGCTCACGTTGCCGATGCGCAGCCGCGTTTTTTCCTGGCGATTTGGAATCTGATTCACTTTTTGCGACATCAAATAGAGAAACAGCTCGCGTTCGGTGATTTTACGCAGATCGGCGATATCCAAAATCGCGAAGCTGCCAAGCCGAAAGCTGGTTCCATCTTGATTTTCCAAAACAACTGTCGAGGCCTCACCGGTTAAAATCGTGTCGATTTCTTCCAACATCACGCCGACGGCCGCGGGATGCCAGGCTTCTTCAACGCCGCGCCGGATTTTGACCTCGCCGGAAATACTGATAATTTTTGCGGCTGGCGCTGCTGAGACAACTTGTGTCAAGCCGATCAAGATGAATGCGAACAACTGATTTTTTCTCAACATGGTTACAACTCCATGATCGTAAAAAAACGTTACGCTTTACGTTTTACTTCATCATTCCACATCAATGACTTTCACCCATTCCCCGGCCAGGCCTTGACGCACGATGCCATCCCGCAAGTACTCCAACGCGCCGGCTTTCCACGCTTCCTCGAAGCCGTTCGCCACCAGCGTGGTTTCAATCGGAATCCAGATCACGCTCCTTCCTCGCGCGTCTTCACGAATCACGTAGCGCTTCTCGTTGCTGCTGATCAAATGGCCTTGATTGGCGATCAAACCGGAATCAAACATCAAATACAAATGTGCAATGTCTTTTTCCGGATCTTTGACTTCGACGAAGGCGGTCTGGATTCCCTGGCTCTCCAACAGCGAGGCATAAAGCACCACGAGATCATCGCAATCACCGTGACGCAGATCGAGCGTCTGATTGGCGAATTGAACGCGATCGTCTTTATAAAATGGAATATTCGGATCGCGTTGATATTGCAGGCCCATCTTGCCGAGCGCCTCGAACATGATTTTCGCCGTCGACAAATTTTCCACGCCGGTTGAATCGTCGCGCTGCTGCTCGCGCCTCAACTTGCGGCTCAACCGCAAAACATTTTCATCTTCGGGCGTGACGAAAAAGCCGAGTTTGTCGATTTCACCGTTCCAGGCGTTGCGATTATGAACCACCAGCTCGGCGCTCACTGCTTTCCGATGCGTGCCGCCGGCGCGCGCTTCCACTTGGAGATCGAGCACCGCCGGCGTCCGGCGCGAAATGTCGCGCAAGCTCGGGCCGAAGATGGCCGTCACCGGAATGTCTTTGGTTTCGTTGCGGCCGAGCTTGATATAGCCGCTGTCCTTGGGCCGCACCGAATAACCCTTGACATAACTTCGAACATTGATTTCGATCGGATACCCCGCGACATTTTTAACTGAAACCAGCGCCAACGGATATGTATTATAGAACTGATAATACGCGGGATAAATATCCGGCACCACGACTTTCGTTTCTTTAATCTGAAAAATCTCGCGTCTTTTTCCCCACATGAAACTGAAGCCCAGCGCGAATTCCGGCCCGCTGAATTCGTCTTTGACGTCGAAATCGACAAAATGATATTTCAAATCCAAATTCAAAGCGAACCAACTGCTCAAGACGAAGTTCACCCCGCCGCCGGCGTAACCGCCGAGCTGCAAATTTGCCTGGCCGGCCACTTCTTCGCCGGTGACTTGATCGCGCACGGTAAAAGCCGTCGACCAATAAGGGCCGCCGCCGGCGGTGAGATACGGTTGAAAGGAGCTGGAAAAACGGCTCGACAACAGATCGTATCGTAAGCCAAAGAGAAACGGAATAATCGCTGAAACCTCGACGTTACCGCCGGCCATGTTATCTTCTTCGCCCTGAATTCTGGCGGCGGCACCGAGACTAAATTCGAGGAACCAATTGCTCTGCAGGCGCGAGAAAAAGTAAAGCGAGGAACCGACGCCGGCGATATCGAAAACCGCACGCTCGCCGCTGCCTGAAACGCTAAAGCGCGTCGGCGTGCTGCTCATGTTCCAATAACTCACGCGCATGCCGACGCCGGAGGAACGCGAGATGCCTTGCGCCAACGCTTCTTGATCGTAAATTAAAACCGTCGACGTTAGCAAGAGAAAAGCAATTTTTAAGCGGCGATTCATGACTCCTCTTGAGGTTGTCGGGACGATTCTATCTGCGACGGCCGGACTTGTACTTTCCCCACATAAAACTGAACCCCAGGCCGTATTCGAACCCGCTGTAGTCGTGATTGACATTGAAATCGATGAAATGATATTTAACATCGAAATTCAAGCCGAACCAGCTCGCCATCATAAAATTCATCCCGCCGCCGGCGTACCCGCCGGGTTTGAGTCTTGAATTGACCATGGCCTCGTCCGTATAAATGCCGTCGCGAACTTTGATGTCATGCAGCCAATACGGCCCGGCGCCGTAAGCGATGTAGGGCTGCAAGGCGCTTTGGCTGCGCATGGAAAACAGATTGTGCCGGAAGCCCAACAAAACCGGCGTTACCGCGGTGATGTCGAGATCGTCGCCAAAGTCGTGATGCGATTCACCTTGAACGCTGCCGACCACGCCCAAACTAAATTCGAAGAAGGTTTGGTCGTCGACGCGCGAGAAGAAGAAAATCCAGGCGCCGCCGCTGCCGACGTCGACGGCGCTGTAGTCGTCGCGATCGGTTACGATAATATGCGCGGGGCCGTTATTCATGTTCCAATACGTGCCGCGCAAGCCGATGCCGGTGGAGCGCGCCTGCGCCTGCACTGATGAATACGACAAAAGCGAGGCGAGAGTTGCCATGGCGGCAAGCGAGATCATCGATTGGCGTTTCATTTTGTCCTCACTATTTATTATACGGTGAATTTGGCGGAAAAATCATTGCCGGAAATCCCGGGAAGCCGCTGCACGGCGCGATAAATGTCCTCGCCGAAATGCGGAATGGCTTGAATTTCTTCGCGCGTCAGCGCTTGCCGAACCGCCGGCTCATTCTGCATAATGGTAAAATGGCCGGGCGTCACAATAATCTCGTTTAATGGAATGGCCACTTCGGTCAACTCAAAATTCACTTCGAGAGCGGCGCCGGCAATAATAAATTTATTTTCGATGCGCTGAGCTTGATAACCGAGCAGCGTCGCTTCCACCGCGTACATTCCATCCGAAATTTGCGCGATAACGAAACGGCCATCGAAGCCCGAGACCGCGCCGAGAGAGGTTTCCAACACGCGAATGTTTGCGCCGGGCAAGGGTTGGCGAGTGGCGCGGTCGAGAACAAGTCCTTTGATCGAACCGTTGGCAAGAAGTTGGCTGGCGAAAATCAGCACAAGAAGAATGATCGCTGCCGCCGTATAGAATTTTTTCCGTGTAATAAAAACCATTTCCATCGTTGTCTCCTGAATTTCCTTGTGAACACACCTTCAAAAGAAAGCAAGCGCAATGCCGCGTTTTCACTGGCGACTTGGCCGAGAAAACAGCGCCTGTTTAAACAAGCAATTACAGGCCGAGGCAATAAAAAATTTGGAAAATGCGAATGCGGAAGTATGTGGGGAATGCGGAAATTTTCCGCAGCAGAAGTTGACAATTTTGTTTATTTTAAATGCTGAATTGCGCGAAAGAAGGCGACAGTGGGATCCGAGAGGCGCGAACAACTCGACCAACAATATTCCACCATATTTTTGAGAAAGCTTGACTTTGTCCAGTAAAAGATTTACATTTATTGTAAAAATAGGGAGATTTAGCCATGTCTAAAGACGCACAGATAAATATTCAAATGGAAAGCCAATTAAAGGATGAAGCCGAAAAAATCTTGAAACGGCTTGGCGTTTCCATCAGTGAGGCAGTAAATATCTTTCTTCGCCAGGTCGTCTTGCAAAAGGGATTTCCATTCGATGTAAAAATTCCCAACGAAGAGACCATTCGTGCATTTAGAGAGACGGAACACAATAAGGATGGACTACCCACCTATGACTCTCCTGAAAAACTATTTGCAGAGATGGACAAATGGTAAAGCGCCTCAAGCTCGGCAAGATTCGCGGTGCAAGCATTTTGAAAATCACGGATTTTCTTTTGATTTATAAAATCGAAAACGAGGTATTGATCCTTGAACGCGTTGGGACTCATAAAGACCTATTTCAGCAGCCAATCCTATGAATTTGTAGAGAAATGTTGAATGATTTGTTGAAGGGAGAGATGATACTTTTTCGGCAAGCCCTTGAAAAACGCCTCATTCGCATCGGGTACCTGCAGATTTTTGAGGTATTCATCGATTTTTGACCGAACCTTTCCAACTGCCTCCTCATCGCTCGTCGCCGCAATTGTCCGTGCGGCTTTTTCCATATCAAAATCAGCGTTTACTAAATGCTCAAAACAAATGCCGCGAAAATATTCCGTGATCGTCCCGCGGTCGCGGTTGCCGAGCGCTTTGGCGGTTTGGGTGATCGCCGATCGCGAAAATTTTAGGGCGCGCAGCATTTCCAAAATTTGCTCTTCAAGAGGTTGATAGACGGCCGTCGCTTGCCGGGGCGATTCTTTTTCTGCAATTTCTTTTGGCAGATCACCAACCTGAATAAGTTGGCGGCCTTCACTTTGCGCCAAGATGGCGGCGCGCCGCACGGCGTTTTCCAATTCTCGAACATTGCCCGGCCAATGAAAATTTTCCAGCATTTCCATCGCCTGATCGGAAAAAGAAACAGCAGAATCGCGGCCATGCTTTTTTAAAAAATGTATCGCAAGCAGCGGAACATCCTCGCGGCGCTCGCGCAACGGCGGCAGGGTGATGGGAAAACCGTTGAGGCGATAAAACAAATCGGCGCGAAAACGGCTCTTCTCAACCTCCTCCGGCAGATTTTTGTTGGACGCCGCGATCAGGCGCACGTCAACTTTGATCGTCTCTTCGCCGCCGAGGCGTTCGAACGCGCCTTCCTGCAAAACGCGCAGCAAACGCGCTTGAAACGCCGGCGTGGTCTCGGAAATTTCATCGAGAAATATCGTGCCTTTGTCCGCCAGCTCGAAACGCCCGCGCCGCCGGGCTTGAGCCCCGGTGAAGCTGCCTTTCTCGTGGCCGAACAATTCGCTTTCGAGCAGGGTTTCCGGCAAGGCGCCGCAATTGACGGCGACGAACGGCGCATTTTTTCTTTTGCCGGCTTGATGAATGGCGCGCGCGATCATCTCTTTGCCCGTGCCGGTTTCTCCCAAAATCAAAACCGCAATATTCTCCGCGCCGACTTTTTCGACCGTCGCCAAAACTTGCGCGATTTCGCCGCCCGGCGCATGGATGATTTCCGAAAATTGCGGCGAGGCGGATTTTTCCTGCGGAATGATATGCGTCCGCAGGTCGCGCAGCTCTTTTTCGAGATCAAAAATCTTCTTTTGCCGCTCGCCTGCCATTTGCCGGATTTGTTCGGAAGCAGCCGTCTGTCGTTGAAACAAGCTTTGGACTTCCGCCAAGTTTGATTGTGCGATTTCCAGCTCCGATTCTTTCGCGGCGATTCGTTCTTGCAGCAGTTGTTTGATCGAATCATCCACCAACTGGAGCCCGCGCCGGTGTATCACGCCGGCGTAACCCAATGTGATGAGATACGCCATGGCCGGATAGAATAAAGGCAAAACGAGATTGGCTTGATTAAAGGCGATTTGCGCTATCGCCGAATAAATTAAAATAATCCCCAAAACGCCGGCGATCTTCAAGCCGGTTGGATTCAATTGCGCTACAACCCACGCCGCCATCGCCATGAGGGCAACTAAAATCAACCTCCACGGCTTCGGCAATTCACGCAAAAAATTGCGATGAATCAGATTCTCGGCAACCGTGGCGTGAATCAGCGCGCCGGGCAGCGCGTTAGACAACGGCGTGGCCTTGAGCGTCGGCGCGCCGGAGAAAGCCGCCGCCACCAGAACGATCTTGTCTTTGAAATCGAGCGAATCGGGCACGCGCTCGAAAATTTTTAACACCTCGACAAAGCTCATCGCGGCAGCATCATCGAGGCCGCCAAAATGATTCAAACGCAGTTGGCCTTGACGATCAATGGGAAAGGCATATTGATTCATTGCGACGGTATCGCCTGCCATCTTTTTTCTGTGAGGGGAACTTAGATACAAACGAGCCAGCTCCGCACCGAAAGACAACATCAAGACGTCGTTGTAAGCCGCAACCAACGGCGCTTTGCGAACGACCGGCGGCGCGGTGAAATTGCTAAAACCGATTCCGGCGGCATGTTTTCGGAGCTGATCGAATGGAAACACCGGATGGCGTCCGGCAAGAACTTTGTTAGATCGTTGCGATGATTGATTTTCATCGCGCGCCAATTCCGCAAACGCCATCGGCAGACAAACATTGCCGGCGGATTGAAAAAAATCCGCCAGGATGTTGTCAAACTCAGGATAATGGCGATTGGGCGTGTCAAACAAAATATCAAAGCCAATGACCCTGGCGCCGAGACGATTCAGCACGTGTGTCATGTAGCCGTAATAATCGCGTGTAATCGGCCAGCCGCCGAGCGCTTGCACATCTTCCGCGCCGATGTAGACAAAAACGAATTCATCCGACAGCGGGCGGGCGCCGCGCAGCTTGAATTGCAGATCGATGAGGGAATTTTCGATGAGGTCATGCCAAGAAATAGGAAGCAGCGACGGGATTCCCACAAGCAGAACGATAACGATCAACCCAAGCGTTGCTTTTCGCATAAAAGATTAAGCTACCTGTGCCGACGACGGAACGGATTAAAATTATTCGAAAAGGGGAAAAGTCTTTTTTTAAAAATTCGGCGTCGCAATATTTCAATATACAAAAGCAAGCGGCAGGTGTCCAGCGTTTTTTTAAAAAATATCGTCACGCCTATTTTGGCACAAACGAGTTCTTGAAATTTTCGGAAGAATGCCGTATCTTAATTTTCAGAAAGGAGAAAATCATGCGCCAATTTACCCGTCGTTTTCGCGTGCGCCATTACGAGCTGGATTCATTCAATCACGTCAGCAACGCGATTTATGCCAACCACATGCAAGAAGCCGCGATCGAGGCCTCCACGAATGCCGGGTACAGTCCGGCGTGGTATCGCGAGCACGGCGCGGGCTGGGTGATTCGCCAACTGTCGATTCGGTACTATTTGCAAGCCGGTTACGGCGACGAGCTTGAGGTGACGACGTGGGTTTCCGACATGAAGCGCGTGACTTCCAACCGTGAATATAAAATCACCCGCACCCGCGACGGCGCACAAGTGGCGCGCGCCCGCGCCAATTGGGTTTATCTCGACTTGAAAACCGGCCAACCGCTTCGCATTCCGAAAGAGTTCGAGAAAAATTTTGAGCCGGCCGGTGAGTTGGAGGCGCTCGACATTCGGATGCAAAATCCGCAGAAAACCGAGAAGGCGTATCGCTATCGCCATCATCGGCGGGCGCAAATTTATGAGGTGGACACCGCGCAGCACGTGAATAACGCCGCCACCGGCAAATTGCTCGCGCGTGACTACTCGCTCGGCATTTTTTTCGATTTGAACGGCAAACTTCTCATTCCACCGCAAAATATTGTTGCAGACGTTATTCGCGGACCAATGCAAAAATAATCCCTAATTTTTCCAAGCTTGACTTTACCAAGAAACTTGTGTATCTTTTTTCACTTTGTAGTTTTAATATGAAAGCATTCACAACCATCAAACAATCACGAATGAAAAATCGCACCATTTCCTTACCCGCCGTCATCTTATTCATCACTTTAAATTGTTGCCTATTTTTCTGGTTAAGTTGTGCCCACGACATCATCGACTATGAAAGCGTCGATCAAATCGTTTATTCGCAGCACGTGCAGCCGATCTTCAAAACTAATTGTCTCTCCTCCGGCTGCCACAACTCGCGCGATCGCGCCAACGGCTTGGATCTCACCTCGTGGGAGAGTTTGATTCGCGGCTCGGATTTCGGCGCGGTGATCATTTCGGGACATGCCGAGCACAGCCATCTCGTCGAGCATCTCGAAGGCGAGCGCGAACCGCGCATGCCGCTGAACCGCAAACCGCTGCCGGAAGAGCAAATCGAATTTATCGCGCGCTGGCTCGAAGAAGGCGCACGGAACGACGCCGGCCTGCGGCCTTACGAAAATATTAACAAAAAAGTTTATGTTTCCAATCAAGGCGATGATCTTATCTCGGTCATTTCAGCCGAGCATAATATCGTGACCCGCCTGCTTCCGGTTGGCGATTCTCCGGCGCTTGATGTGCCGCACAATCTTTTCGTCGATGCGCAACAACGGTTCTTGTATGTTTCGTTGATCGGCAGCGGCGAAATTTGGAAATTTGATGCGGCCACCGATGCTTTTGTCGGCAAAGCGCCGGCGGGCAACGCTTCGGCCAATGTCGTCGTGAGTCCCGAGGGCAGCAAAGCTTATGTTACCAACTGGGATATTACCAATCCCAATGGCCGCGCCGTGCAGGTGATCGACACCGCGACGCTGACGAAGATTCAGCAAATCAACGTCGGCCTGGCGCCGCACGGCATCAGCTTCAGCCATGACGGCAAATTCATTTACGTGACCAATTATCTTTCTGACAGCGTCTCGATTCTGAACGCTGCCGACAACACAGAAACCGCGCGGGTGTTGCTCGCGCCGGATGTCAATCCCGTGCGCTCGTCAAAATATCAGCCGCTGCAAGTGGCGCTCACGCCGGATGATCGTTTTGCTTACGTGACTTGTTTCGCTTCCGACGAAGTTCGCGTGATTGATACCGCGGCGAAAAACGTTATCGCCGCAGTGCGCGTCGGCAAAGCGCCTTTTCTGCTCGAGGTGACGCCGGACGGCCGGTTTGTTTACGTCGCGAATCAACAGTCCGATAACATGAGCGTCATCCGTGTTGCCGACAACCAAGCCGTCGCGACGATTGAAAGCCCGTCGTTCGCGAATCCGCACGGCATCGCGTTCACTTCCGATGGCCGCTATGCTTACGTCACCAATGAAAATTTGAGCGGCGATTATAACCCACATCATCCGACAGAGCACGGCGGCAAGACGGGCAATGTCATGGTGATCGACACCAAAACATTGCAAGTCGTCAAGACCATCGAAGTGGAAGCCGATCCGACGGGGATTGCGGTGGTGGAACGGTAATCGTGCAGCAAATAACTGTATCATGTCATTCCGCTGGAATCTTTTTTAATATCAAGCACAGTGCTTGTGCGAAAAAGGATGCTTCCAGCATGACATTTATTTGAAAGAGTAGAGGAGGAAGGATAAATGCGAATCGCCTTTGCGACAAGCGAATGTGTGCCCTTTGCCAAAACCGGCGGATTAGCCGATGTTAGCGGCGCGTTGCCGAAAGCGCTGGTAGCCGAAGGAAACGAGGTCAAAGTTTTTATGCCATTGTACGGCTCGATCAACACCATCAATCACGGCCTGGCCTTTGCGCGCGAGCTGTATGATATTCCCGTGCAAATCGGCGGCGAGACGGTTTATTGCCACGTTTGGCACAAGAAAAACGAGGCCGGCGTCGAGCATTATTTCATCGATTGCCCGCGTTATTACCATCGTTCATCGCTTTATACCAGTGATCCCGATGAAGACAAGCGCTACCTGCTCTTGCAAAATGCCGTGTTCAAAATCTTGCAGCGTTATAATTGGTCGCCGGATATTTTGCATGGCAACGATTGGCAAACCGCGCTGCTGCCGGTTTATCTGCGGGAGAAATACAGTTGGGACAGTTTATTTTGGCATACCGCATCGGTGCTTTCAATTCACAATCTGGCCTATCAAGGTTTGTTCTCGAAGGAGTCGATTTATCACGCCGGTTTGTATTATGACAAGTATTATCCGATGGGGCCGTACGAGTTTCATAATGCGTTTTCGTTTTTGAAAGCGGGCTTGTTGTATGCGGATGCGATCACAACGGTGAGCGAAACTTACGCGCGCGAAATTCAAACGCCGGAATACGGCGAGCGTCTCGACGGCGTGCTGGCGATGCGGCGCGACGATTTTTACGGCATTTTGAACGGCATCGATCCGAATGACTGGAGTCCGCGCGTTGACAAATTCATTCCGCAGCGCTACGATTTTGACACGTTCACTGATAAAATAAAAAATAAAAAGGCGTTGCTGGATTACGTCGGGTTGCCATTTCATGAAAACGTGCCGGTGATCGGCATAATCTCACGCCTGGCGGTGCAAAAGGGATTGGAGATTATTTCACAGGCTTTCCCGGAGTTGATGCAAATGCCCTTGCAGTTCGTCTTCCTGGGAAAAGGCGAACAAAAATATGAAGATTTTTTGAATTGGGCCGCAAGCACGTATCCGGAAAAAGTCTCGATCCATCTCGGCTTCAACAACGAGCTGGCGCATTTGATCACCGCCGGCTGCGACATGTACATGATGCCGTCGCGTTACGAGCCGTGCGGATTGAATCAGATGTACAGCTTGAATTACGGCACGGTGCCCATCGTTCGCAAGACCGGCGGTTTGGCGGACACGGTCAACGACTATCACGAGTTCAACCAGCAGGGCAACGGTTTTTCGTTTGGGGATTTCACGCCGTACGCGTTATACACCAGCATCCAACGGGCTTTGACGCTTTTCTATCAGAAAGCTGAGTGGATGAAAGTCGTCGAGCGCGGGATGATGGAGGATTTTTCCTGGCAGAACTCGGCGCGGAAGTATATCGAGGTTTATAAGAAGGCGAAGAGCAAGCGGGGGTAAATAAAAAAGAGAGCGACCCCTGTACAGCTAGACCCTCAAGGCTAATGTTACCCACATTCAGAAGGGAACACCTTGAGAGCTGTACAGGCCTTACTCACTCTCTTTGAAAAAAGATACACCGTTAAAATGTAAAAATCAAAAATTTTTTAAATAAAGCATGAAAAAATCACTGGGCAGTTTTTATGCCCTTTTGGTTCTCTGCGTCGCTGCCTGCCAAAACAACGAGAATCCCAAGCTGCCGACGCCGCCGAATGGCGCTTCCCCAAAATTCAAGATAACAGATTTCACCGCGCCGGAGCAATGCGCGGACTGCCATCCGAATCATTACAACGAGTGGCGCAGCTCGATGCACGCCTACGCCTTCGTTGATCCGGTTTTCTTTGCGATGCACGAGCGCGGACAAAAAGAAACCAACGGCAGACTGGATCAGTTTTGCACGAAGTGTCACAGCCCGATTGCGAGCTTGACCGGCGAAACGCCGCCGTTCTTCAACCGCAATGCGCTCACGCCGATTTCAAAACAGGGCGTGCAATGCGACGTCTGTCATACCATCACCAAAATCAACAAGATTGCCAACGCTGATTTCGAATTGACGCCGGGCAACACCAAATATGGCTCGCTCGCTGATCCGGCGCCAAACGATTTTCATCAATCGGCTTTCAGCGCCGCGTTCGATCGCTCCGAAATTTGCGGCGTCTGTCACGAAGTGAGAAATGATCTCGGCGCGCCGCTTGAAGAAACTTTCACTGAATGGACGCGCGCGGCGCTCGCCGGCATGTCGTTCGATTGCCAGGATTGCCACATGCCGGCGTACGCCGGACAGGCTGCGACCGGCGGGCCGCAGCGCGACAAAGTGCATCGCCATTATTTTGCCGGCGTTGATGTGCCGCTGGTCGATTTTCCGGATGCCCAACTCCAGCGTCAAATGGCCGAAGAGTTGTTAAAATCAGCGGCCGATTTAAGTCTCTTTGCTCCGGAAACGGCGCGCGCCGGCGATACGCTGCGTGTCGTGGCAACAATTGCCAACATTCGCGCCGGCCACAACCTGCCCTCGGGCGTCACCGCCGAACGGCAAATGTGGCTTGCGGTGACAGCGCGTGATCAAAACGGGAGTGTGCTTTATCAAAGCGGCCAGCTTGATGCCAACGGCGATCTCATGGATCACCACAGCGCGCTCAATCCCAACGCCGATCCCGATTTGACGATTTTTCGCCAAATTATGCGCGATGAAAACGGCAAGGAAGTTTTGTTTTTTTGGCAGGCCAAAACCGTGGAAAACAATTTGATCCCGCTGTTCGGTGAGAAAACGGCAAATTATCACATCAAACTGCCGGCAAACCTGGCCGGCGCCATCACGCTCGAAGTTGCCTTGCGCTTCCGCACGCTGCCGCCGTATTTTTTGCGGGAACTTGGCTTGGGAGAGCTTGTCGCCAAAGTGCCGGTCGTTGATATGGCGAGGATAACGAAACACATTATGATCAGATGAACGCCGTCGACGGAAATAAAATTATTCACTCCGGCGCTCATGTAATGATCCCCCCATCCACTGAAAGCACCGCGCCGGTAATGAAACCAGCCTCATCCGACGCCAGAAAAAGATAGGCATTGGCGATGTCCTCCGGCGCGCCCAAAACTTTTCACGCGACTTATTGCAAAAAGCGCTGCCAGGCGTCGTCCTGCAGCTCGCCGCGTTTGGTGGAATGAACCAAATAAAAATTGCTGTCGCCCCAGCGGTCGATGAACACAAACTCGACGCCTCTTTCAATGCTAAAATAACGCCAGATTTGATAGGGTTTCGATTCGGTCTCCCCGGGAAAGCGGTCGATCTGATCGGGGTCGCCATAAAGCAGGTAAATCCGGCCGCGATCGGTGCGCCAGCCGTCCCTGCCCAATACCGTGAAGTTTTGGTTGACCGCCGCCACTCGGCGCAAATACTCCGCGCGTTTGATCGGCGCCCAGTCGAAGCGTCCAAGCTCGAGTTGTGCCCAAAAATTGGCGAGAAATTCGCGTTTGCCGGTTTCCGAAGTAAGCTGGGCAAACATCTTGGTCTCGTCCGAGGTGGCGAGATATTGCACTTGCTGAAATTCTTTGGTCAATTCAGCGTCCGACAAGCCGGCGAGCTGGGTGGCTTGAAACGGCGAGGCCGCCGGGCCGGAAGCCGGCGCTTGCAAATGCGGATTATAAACAAAAACTGTTTTCTCACTGCGTCCAAGCTCGCGCCCGCTCTCATCCAACAGCAGCAGGCGGAACGCATATTTTCCCGGGATAACGGCGGTCACATTCATCGAGCTGGCCTCAATGCCGTTTCGCATCCCATATTTCCGCGGCTGCGACGACTCTTTGACCACCTTGCCGTCAGAAGCAACAAGCTGGCGTTTGGCCGTGTAGGTGGCGGCGGGATCGAGATTGTACAATTCGACATAATTGAACAACATCGGATGCGTGGCCACGCCAAAAACCAGGGCGGGGTTGGGCACGACTTCCAAGGAGTTTTTGGAAAAAGCATCGTCCTTTTTGCTCGACGCGACAACTTTGCTGCATAACTCCACGTCACTCAGGCTGATGGTTTCAGGGTAGGGCTGAAATTTGATCGGCAGACTGATGCTGTCGCGCCGGGAGGAATTGAGCGAGTCAACGGCGAGCACTTCGAGGGTATACTCGCCAAACGGAATCATGTAGCCGGCCTGCGTAATAAATGGAAAACGATAAGAAGCGCTGCTCGTATCGGTGATGGCGAGCGGCAGCAGCACCTGCTGCGCCACCGCTTGCGTCGCCTTGTTCCACACTCGCGTGCGCAATTTGACGCCGGCATGATAGACGCCGTCGGATAAACGATACGTCAGCAGATTCGGGTAAAAACCATAATAGACTTCCAGATACCCGGATTGATCGTTATTGCGGAAGCGGGCGTAATCCACATTCAGCACGAAGTTTGACGTGGGCGTAAGCGTCTGGGCAAAAAGCTCGACCCCGCAAGCCATTCCGAGCGCCATCAGCAAAAAGCATTTTTTCATGGGTGATCACCTTTATTTTTGGTTCACGCGCATGGCTTCCAGCTCGCGCAGAAGCCATTTCATTTCACGATCGTAAGGAACATAAGCGAGGCCGACTTTCAGCGCGGCAATCGCCGGCTCGATTTGGCCGGACTCAACGTACATTCTTGCCAATAACAAATGATTGAAAGGGTCGCCGGGCTTGAGCCGGATCGCCTGCAGATAGGCCTGGGCGGCGTTGGCCGCATCTTGGCGCCGGGCGTACGTCGTGCCGAGATTGGCCGCCGCCTGAGCAAAAGCGGGATCAACCCGCAGCGCGGCTTGAAACCAGGCCATGGCCTGATCGAGATCGCCTTGATTGCCATTGGCATTGCCGAGATTCACCAGCGTCACCGGATCATCGGATTTGATTTCGAGCGCCTTTTTATGCGCCGCAATCGCTTTCGCATACTCGCCGTTGCCGGCGTAACGCGCGCCCAAATAATCCAGCGACAGCGCCCAGCGCGTCCGAACCGGAATCTCCTCGCGGCCAAGCGTTTGCAATTGCGCGAGCAAAAATGAGCGAATCGTTTCTTCCCGGCCGAGCGCCAAGTGTAAGCTCATCAGCGCAAAAGCTTTCAAATCAAGATCATCTTCTTTGCACAGCGCCTGGAGTTTCGCAACGACCTCAGGCTCGAGCGCCGGCATATCGGGTTGAAGAAATCTTTTGATGAACTCACTCAATCCGGCCGCCTGCGCCATCGGATGCTTTGCCCCGGGGCGCAAAAGCAGTCTGGAGGCGGTTAGCCGATCAGAAACCTCCTCGGCCTTCAGCAATCCCGTAACCGCCTCTTTGTGCGGCTTGAGCTCGCCATACCATTCCCGCGTTTTGGCTTCCAGCCAGGAAATTTCCTTTTGCGGATGGCATTTTTGGCAGGCGTTCTCGATGCCGAGTTGTGCATCAAACGCCGGCCGCGGAATCGGAATCGAATGATCCGAGCGCGCAAACGGCACTTGCGTTCCGATGCCGCGATGCTGCAAATACGGCACATGACAGTTGGTGCACAAGCTGCCGGCGGAATTTTTCTGGTGATGGGTGTGCCCCGCAGAGCGGGGCGCTTGGCTTTTGCTCGCATGACAGTCAAGGCATTGGCCGTTGTCAAACCCGCCCGGCAGCTCGCGGCCGTAAATGTCGCGGTACTTTTGCGAATGCGGATCGTGGCAATCGACGCAGGTCATGCTGCCGTTTAGATAGCAATCGCTGTACAAATGATTCTGTTGATACGCGAACGCGGCCACGCGGCCATCGGCCAGATGCGGATTCTCCGCCAGAATCGGCAGCATGAGCGAGTAATGGCGCTGCAACTCTTTGCCGGGCAAATACGCGTTGTCAAGCTCGTCTTTGACCGCATGGCACGGCAAACAAATTTTCAGCGACTCATCTTTCGAGAGCGTCGCCAGCGGCTTCATGCCGATATCTTCCGCGCCGTCAAGATCAGCGGCGCGCGCCAGCTCGACATGCCGTTTTCCCGGGCCGTGACAGGATTCGCAATTGATGTCGAGGCTTTTATATTGCGTCAGGTAACGCTGCTTGGGCGCATCATAATGCACCAGCAATTGGCTGGCGTGGCAATTTTGGCAATTCGTCAGCGTGCCTTCGGTTCCGAGAATGTGAGAGGGAGGCCATTCATTGAGCGCGTCGATGGACAAATTGGAATTCACCGGCATCCATTCTTTGCTGTCTCGGACTTGGCTGAACCAAGCCTGTTTCTGCCGGCTGAAATCGAACGGCAGAAAGCGCAGCGTGCCATCAGGAAATTCGGCAAAGTAGCTTTGCGTGCCGCCGCCGAGCAAATGCCCGCCGCCAATTACGGCGGCGACTTTAAAAACCTCGTCGGGAAATCCTTTTTGCTTGACGGTGAAGGTGTAGCGCTGGTCGGCGTCAACCGCCGGGGTCACCTCGGCGTCTTGATACTGAAACGATTTGCCGTTAAAGGCGCCGATCACATTTTGCGCGTTGGGCCGGCCTCCGGAGCGGCCGTGCGTCGAGCTGCGCCATAAATCATATTGCTCGCCATGGCATTCCGCGCAGGCTTCGGAGCCGATGAAATCGTCAAAGACGGGCTCTTGATATTCTAGCGTCGGCGCCGGTTGGGGAAAAAAGACCACATCCTCGATCATCGCCGCCGACAGCGCCAGATGA
>Ga0247727_10001832_pt1 | contig 49386 bp, 49 predicted proteins | sample WisWelCaveWW1625_FD_202498 | JGI IMG/M metagenome (GOLD analysis project Ga0247727, IMG submission 202498) | Biofilm microbial communities from Wishing Well Cave, Virginia, United States - WW16-25 | ecosystem: Environmental > Aquatic > Deep subsurface > Groundwater > Cave microbial mat | place...
AGCAGCAAGACATTGGTTCCGCGCCCATTGCCCGTTGCCGCCTTCGCCACTATGATGATGGCGCTTTGGACCTGTACTTGCTCCTCCCGCCCATCGCCGAGCCCTCCGCACCCTCCACCAGCTTCCCCGGCAGCTTCTTCTTCTACGCCTTCTTCTTCGGCTTCCTCGCCTTCTTCCTCTGGTCGGCCGCCGTGCGCTTCCGCTGGTTCACCCGCGCGCAGTGGGTCAACCGCTTCGACCGCCTCGTAGAGCGCACGATCGGGCTCATCCCCTTCCTGCTGGGCAATTCGCGCGTCGCCCGGCCTCGCTACTGGTACTCCGGCCTCCTGCACACGCTCATCTGGTGGGGCTTCATCGTCCTCCAGGTGCGCACGCTCAACTTCCTCCTCAACGGCGTCCACCACAGCGTCAGCTTCGAGAGCGTTCTCGGCGGCGACATTTGGGGCTACCTGCTGCGTCCCACGATGGACATCTTCAACATCCTCGTCATCGCCGGCGTGGCCATGGCCGCCTTCCAGCGTTTCGTCTGGCGGCCCAACCGCCTCACCCTCAACATGGACGCCTGGATCATCCTTAGCCTCCTCGCCTGGCTCATGGTGACCGACGTCTTCGTCAACAGCTTCGAAATCTACCTCTTCGATTCCAGCCACGAGAAGTGGTCCTTCCTCGCCTACGGCGTCAGCGAAATCTGGAACGGCGTCAACATGTCGCAAGGCACGGCGGAAGCCCTGCACGTGGTCTTCTGGTACTCCCACCTGCTCGACTTCCTCACCTTCCTCTGCTACCTGCCTTACTCCAAGCACTCGCACGTCCTCACCATAGCCCCGCAGGTCTTCACGCGCCGCCTCGAGCCCACCGGGGTCCTGCAGCCCATGGGCGACTTCGAGAAGCTCGAGAGCTTCGGCGTCGGCAAGCTGGAGCAATTCAGCTGGAAGCAGCTCCTGGACTCCTACTCGTGCACCGAGTGCGGCCGCTGCACCGCCGCCTGCCCGGCCAACATCACCGGCAAGCTCCTCTCCCCCAAGCAGATCATTGTCGACATCCGCCACCTGATGGAGGAGCAGGAGCCCGCTCTCCTTCCAACCACGAAGAGACCCGAGACCCCGACGCCGCTCATCGAAGGCGTCGGCTTCGAGCCGATCTGGGACTGCGTCACCTGCGGCGCCTGCATGGAGGAGTGCCCGGTCTTCATCGAGCACGTCCCCACCATCATGGACATGCGCCGCCACCTCGTCATGGAGCAGAGCAACATGCCGGAGACGGCGCAGGCCACGTTGATGCAGCTCGAGCAGCGCGGTCACCCCTGGCGCGGCGCGCAGCTCACCCGCACTTCGTGGATAGAGGAGATGGCCACGCAGGGCACCGAAGTGCCGATCTTCGACGGCTCGCAGGAGTACCTCTACTGGGTGGGCTGCACCGGCGCGCTGCAGGAGCGTAATGTCAGGGTCACACAATCGCTCGTGCGGCTGCTCATCGAGGCCGGTGTCAGCTTCGGCGTCCTCGCCGCCGAGGAGGGCTGTTCCGGCGACCCCGCCCGCCGCCTGGGCAACGAGTACCTCTACGACATGCAGGCGCGCCAGAACATCGAACTCTTCAAAGCGAAGGGCGTCCAGAAGGTCCTGGCCAACTGTCCCCACTGCTACAACACCATCGCCCACGAGTACCCGCAGTTCGACGGCGAATTCGAGGTCATCCACCACTCCGTCTTCCTCGCCCAGCTCATCGCCGAGGGCAAGCTCCGCCCCGATTCGGCTAACGGCCTCTCGCAGAAGTCGACCACGTACCACGATCCATGCTACATCTCGCGCCACAACAACATCATCGACGAGCCCCGCAGCGTCCTCGCCGCCACCGGCACCAACCAGGTCGAGATGGGCCGCTGCAAGCGCGGCACCTTCTGCTGCGGCGCCGGCGGCTCACACATGTGGGTCGAGGAGTCCCGCGGCGAGCGCATCAACGTGGTACGGGCCCAGGAGGCCGTCGACACCGGCGCCGACCTCATCGCCGTAGCCTGCCCCTTCTGCATGCAGATGTTCGAGTCCGGCATCGGCTCCGTCCCCGGCGCCGACGAGCGTGGCGTCCAGGTCTTCGACCTGGCGGAGCTCCTGGACCAGAGCGTGGCGTACGGGAGGCGAGCGGGGGATGAAGGAGCGCCGACAGAAGGGGAAACGGAGACCATTTAGGCGTCGGGAGCACACCGACTGTCAAGAAACATCCCCACAGCTCCGTCGCACTTGACGCCCGCTGGCCTTTTCCCCGCCCCGGTGTCGTGGTAGAATAGATCAGACCAAGACCAGACTAGAACAGGGGTTGAGTATGAAACAGGTCGGCGTTTACGACGCGAAGACGCACCTTCCCAGGTTGCTGAGCGAGGTCGAGCGGGGTGAAACTGTCACGATCACCCGGCACGGGCGGCCCGTCGCGAAGCTGGTGCCTGTGAGCGCCAACCAGCGGACTGTGGAGGAGGCGATCGAGGCCATTCGCGTCTTCCGACGCGGTCGCACGCTTGGCGGGCTCAAGATCAAAGACCTCATCGAGGAAGGTCGCCGCTTCTAGTGACGTTCGTCGTTGATGCTTCGGTCACGCTCGCCTGGTACCTGGAAGACGAACCGAATGATTACGCGGAAAGGATGCTGGTGCGTCTACCAAGCGAGCCGGCCGTAGTGCCGGCTATCTGGGGTCTTGAGGTTGCCAACGGCTTGTTGATAGCGGAACGACGCGGACGTGTGACTTCGGCAGATGCAGCGCGGATCAGCGAAACGTTAATCGGACTGCCGATCAGCCCGCGCGACTTGTCACTCGATTCAGCCCTTGGGCCAGTACACACGCTAGCGCGGTCAGAGGGTCTAAGTAGCTACGACGCATCTTACTTGGAGCTGGCGATGCGCGAAGGGATTCCTCTGGCCACCGTAGATGAGCGCCTTCGCGCCGCGGCCGGCCGGGTGGGCGTTGCGCTTGTGGAGTAACCCCATCACCCAGTACGTCATCGAAGCCCGCAAGCGCCCAGGCGAGATTCTCGAGAGCGTCTACTATCGCGGTGACGAGATCGTCATCGAGCGGGCCGGTAAGCCCATGGCCGTCGTCATTCAGGGCAATCACGATAGGGGCCGTGCCGGTCCTCGCTATCCTCACATCTGAGAAGCTGAATCCATGACCCTCCTCCTCCACAACGCCACACTCATCGACGGCAACGGCGCTGATCCCCGACCCGCCACCTCCGTCCTCGTCGAAGACGGGCGCATTGCCCGCATCGCCCCGGCGGACGCCCTCACCCCACCCGCCGATTCCACTGTCATCGACGCCTCCGGCCGCTTCCTCCTCCCCGGCCTCACCGACGCCCACGTCCACTTCGCCGCCACCGAGGCCGACGGCCGCTTCACCCGCCCCCTCGCTGCCTACGCCCTCAAGGTCGCCGCCTTCATCGAGGAGACGCTCGACCAGGGCTTCACCACCGTCCGCGACGCCGGCGGCCTCGACCCCGCCTGGGCGCAGGTCGTCGAGCGTGGCCTCCTGCGCGGGCCGCGCATCCTGCCCAGCGGCGGCTTCCTCTCGCAGACCGGCGGACACGGCGACTGGCGCCTCCCGCACGTCGACACGCTCGAGGCCGGCGTCGCCGGCCTGCTCGCCGGCCCCGTGATCTGCGACGGACCCGACGAAGTCCGCCGCGCCGCCCGCGACAACCTGCGCCGCGGGGCGACGCAGATCAAGGTGATGGCCTCAGGCGGCGCAGCATCACCCACCGACCCGATAGACGCCACTCAGTTCACCGTCGCTGAGCTGCGCGTCGCCGTCGAAGAGGCCGCCGTTCGCGACACCTACGTCCTCGCCCACGCTTACCACCCGAAGAGCATCGCCAACTGCCTGGAGGCCGGCGTGCGCAGCATTGAGCACGGCAACCTCCTCGACGAAGCGACAGCCGCCCGCATGGCCAAGGACGGCGCTTTCCTCGTACCCACTCTGATCACCTATGAAGTCCTCAGCCGTTACGGCGAGCAGTACGGCATGGCCCCCTCAAGCGTCGAGAAAATCCGCTACGTGGGGCGCTCAGGCGAGGACTCGGTTCGCATCGCCATGGCCGCCGGCGTCAAGATCGGCTCCGGCTCCGACCTCCTCGGCGCGCCGATGACGCAGAAGGCGCAGGAGATTGTCCTCCAGGCGAAGATCATGGGTGCCATGGACGCGATCGTCGCCGCCACAAAGACGAACGCCGAACTCTTCGGCCTTTCGGATCGCATTGGCACCATCGAGGAGGGCAAGCAGGCCGACCTGATCCTCGTCGACGCCGACCCGCTCTCAGACACGGCCGTGCTGGCCGACGCCTCACACATCCGCGTTGTAGTCAAGGAAGGCGCCGTCACCAAGAACCTCGACGGCTGAACCCGAGCTCTGCCTAAGGCGGGCTGAGCACGAAGAAGCCGACCACGTCGAAGATCACCTGCACCTGGCCGAGGTTGTTATACACCCTCACCTTTCCGGCGTCGACGCCGGTAGCACCGACCTTCACGATCACTAGGTTCGGCACCGTCTTCCCCGCCACGAAGTTCAGGTTCGAGGCGTCCGGGAGCGCCGCATCCGACGGGTACACGGTCAGATAGCTGCTCGCCGTCGGCTGCGTGGCGGTGACGTTGACGATCACCGCCGTGACTCCGCTGGGAGGAACGCCGCCCAGCCCGGTGACATCGACGAGGACCGACTCCCCCGGCCCCACTGTCCCAGGCGGGACACTCTGAGGACTGCTCCGCGTATCCAGGATGCGCACCGGGGACAGCGCCCGGAAGCGCGAGGCGCCCGCGCTGTTGTCACCGAACCAGCCCACCACGTCCGCGATGACGTGCACATCGCCAGCGTTGTTGTAGATTCTGATGTTGCCGTCTGAGCCGACCTTAACGATCACCAGGTTCGCCACCGTCTGGTTTAGGACGAAGTTCAGATTGGACGCCGTGGGTCTCGGATTCGCCGGAAATACCGTCAGATAGCTGGTGGCCGTTGGACCCGTCACCGTGACGTTGACCGCCACCGCCGTTACGCCCAGGGCCGGGACGCCGCCCTGATTGGTGACGTCCACCGTAATGGTCTCCCCAGGGCCCACTGTCCCCGGACCCGGCTGTCCCGTCCCGTCGCGCGTGTCCAGGATTCGTGCCGGCGTCAGCGGGTGATAGTGCCCGTAGGTCGCGTTCGGATCAGGTGTAGGCGTGGGGGTCGCGGAAGGCGTCGCGGTCGGTGACGTTGTTGGGGTCGGCGACGGCGATGGCGTGGGCGCCGGTGTCACAAGGGGCCCGCAATTCTGCCCGACGGCCACGTTCGCGAAGTTCGTCGTGTGCGGTGTGTAGAAGTTGCCCTCGGAAGCGCCCACGGCGTGATTCGTCAGACTTAACAGGTACTGCCCGTTAGGGGCGGCCGCGCCCACCGCGATCGTCAGCCGCGTTAGCACACCGCTTCCGGATTCTGGGACGCCGGTCCCTGTGTCGAGGACGGTGCCAGTCCATGGGCTGCTGGCGTCGGGCGTTGCGTCGCTGGCGTTGAAGATCGCACTCCCCGGGTTGCTGTTAACCAGGAACTCGTGTTCGGGCGTAGCGTTTACGGTGATGTCTGCCGGAAATTGGAATTCGTACGAGAACGAGACAATGCCCCCCGTGTCGCTCGGGTCTACGACGCCGAGCGGCGCGTTATCGACGTAAGCAGGCACCCCGCCGACAGTCACGTCCACGATCCCGCTCGCGCTCTGGTCGATGCGCGCGCACTGGTCGTTCGTACCCAGGGCGTTGGCACCGTTCCCCGTCGTGTCCATGTCGATCGACACGGCGTCCGGCGTGTTGCCGTCGTGGCTCGTCGGCCCCCCGCCGATCTCGCCGAACGCCGGCGGCGCCGCCGGCGTGGAGTCGTACCAGCCCACGACGTCGAAGATCACGTGCGTCTGTCCTGCGTTGTTGTAGACGTTCACCTTGCCACCGGTTCCCAGCTTGACTGTGACCAGGTTGGGTACGGTCTGCCCGGATTTGAAGTTCAGGTTGGACGCCACCGGCCGCAGCGTGCCTGACGGATACACCGTCAAGTAGCTCTCCTTGTTCGGTTTCGTCACGGTGACGTTCATCACCACTGCTGAAACGCCAGAGGGCGGTACACCGCCCTGTCCGGTGATCTGCACGCCGATCGCGCAGCCTCCGCCCAGCCGCCCGATTCCTGCGGCGCCACCGACGCCAACACCCGTACGAGTGTCCAGGATTCGTGAGGGTGTCAGCGGATGGTAGTAGCTCAGCGGTCCCGGCGTGGGCGGTGAGCCCGAGAACGTCGACGATGGCAGGCAGGCACACTCCGAGTAGTCATAAGTGGGGTCGTAGTACTTGTGATTGACACCACACGTGTCCCATTCATGCACATACCACTCGGCCAGCCCCCCGCTCGAAGGAGGAAAAATGCAATCGTAGGCCATCACAGAGTGTGGAATCGGCCCAGTGTTATCGAATCCGCATTCGTAGCGCACGCTTTCATCCGCGTTCACGCTCTCGTGGCGCAGGTTGATGATGTGCCCCAGCTCGTGGATGATGATTCCCCGACGACCGGCCGTGGTGGCTAGCTGGCCGGTGGTCGCGTCGTCGGCGATCACAGCGTCAGCGTAATAGTACGAGCATGAATTGTGGTCACACAGATCCTGGTTGACGTCGTAGACGAGGCCCAGCCCTATCAGCCCGGGCGATCCTGTGAATTCGTCGATGATGTGGATATGTACGTCGTCGAACGCGTTCTGGTCCGGCTGCACCTTGAAGTTCACAGTGGTCGGTTGGTTATTCCAGTCCGAAGTAGCCGCTGACGCAGGTGACGACCACTTACTCCCGCAGCTGTTCCCCGCGTTGTTGTTATCGCATTCCAAAAAGGTCTTGCTCGTGATCAGGTCCATCCAGGGCCCGTAGTTGTCGTCTACCAGCTGGTGGTGCCACGCGCCGGTGAATAGCTTCTTTTGCGGGTGGCCCGTATGCGCATTCGAGGACTCAGATCCTGCGAGTGCGGCTGCCAGCACAATCGCTGTCAACAGCGAGACCGCGCTCAGCGCCAGCAGACGGGGCTTAGGGAGCTGCTGCACGGCCAATTTCCCTTATCGCGGCCTCAAGAGGCAGGCGGGCGAGCTTCTCGAGCCCTTTCAGATGCTTCCAGTCGTCCAGTGCTGTGAGCGTGTCGGCGCCCTTCACCCGCATCCGTCCGAACGGCGCCGTCGCAAACGCGCCGTTCTCCTGTTGCGAGGCGAATAGTAGATACCTCTCGCCCACCTTGATCGGCTCCTCATGTTCGAGGACGATCCGTATGGTCGAGCCGTCGGTGGTCGTCAAAAGGCCTCCCGCCTGCTGGAACGCGACTACCTCCCCAGCGGACAAATCGCCCGCTACGACGCGTTCGACCGTAACCTCGAACACTGACACCGGATAGCCGCGACCCAGCGGTCCCTCGTGGCCCTTCGGGCCCCCGTCGCGCTGCTGCTTCTGCGCTGTCACCTCGCCGACGAAGATCACGTCGGCCGAGGCGACAAGCGCCGGCAGGTCGTCGATCGGCGCCCACAACGCAGGCACCTCCACGACCGGGATCCCCGCCTCGTCGCGGGCCTGTGATGACGGCGCGCCGTCCAGTGGCGGGGTCGTCGGCTCCCCGCCTCCTCCGCCGCACGCCGCGAACGCGGCGGCCAGTAACAAGGCGGCTATTGATATGACATACGGCCTGGTTCTCAAGATCCTCCCGCGCCTCCAGACGGCGCTCGCTACTTATTCCCATTAAACCACCCGCGCTGTGCCGCCAGCAACGGAGTCACCCTCACGACGAGGTTAGGAGTTGGTATGAGTTTGGCGGGCCTGTTCCGTTCGCGGGCCCACCAGCCGCCCCATCGCGTGCGCCCCTTCGGCCCGCCGTATGCTAACCTTTCCCCCCATGAATGCCGAAATCATCTCCCGAACCCCTTGTCATTCTGAGCGCCGACCACGTGTGCACGCGGAAGACGGCCCCTCCGCGAAGGAATCTGGTGGCGGAGCGGGGTGTGAACGGCTCCTGAGCGCTGAACCACGCCAAGATCCATGAAAGCCGAGATCATCTCCGTCGGCACCGAGATCCTCCTGGGAGAGATTCTGGACTCCAACTCCCAGTACATCGCCTCTCGCCTGCCTGCCATCGGCCTCGACCTCTACCACCAGTCCACCGTCGGCGACAACTTCGAGCGGCTCTCCGAGGCAATTGAAAGCGCCCTCCAGCGCTCTGATGCCGTCCTCATGACCGGGGGCCTCGGCCCCACCGAGGACGACCTGACGCGGGAGGCGATCGCCAACGTCCTCGGGGAGGAGATGTTCGTCGACACTGACGCCGAACGGGCTCTCCGCGCCTTCTTCACCTCGCGCGGCGTCGGCTTCCCAGAGCGCAACGTCAAGCAGACGATGCTGATCCCCTCCGCCACGGCCATCCCCAACCCGCGCGGCACGGCGCCCGGCTGGTGGGTGGAGACGACGCGTCCAGACTCCGGCGACCGCCTCATCGTCGCCATGCCCGGCCCGCCCAACGAGATGACGCGCATGTGGGAGAACGAGGTCGAGCCCCGCCTGGCCGAACGCGCTGGCGGCGGCGTCCTCGTCTCGCGTGTCCTCAAGACGATCGGCGTCGGCGAGAGCCACATCGACGAGATGGTCGCGCCGCTGCTCAAGTCGACTAACCCTACGATCGGCGTCTACGCCAAGCCCGACGGCGTCTACCTGCGCCTCGCCGCCAAGGCCGCTGACCCCGAAGCCGCGCGCGACCTCATCGCCCCGGTCGAAGCCGAGGCGCGACGCATCCTCGGCGAGATCATCTGGGGCGCCGACGGCGACGCCCTCGAATCGGTCATCGGCCGCCTCCTCCTCGACCGCGGTCAAACCCTGGCCACGATGGAATCGGCCAGCGGCGGCCTCCTCGCCTCGACGATCACCGACGTGCCCGGCAGCAGTGCCTACTTCCAGGGCGGCTACGTCGCCTACAACGCGGAGGCCAAGATCGCCCTCGGCGTAGACGCCGCCCTCATCGAGCAGCACGGCGTCGTCAGCGCCGAGGTGGCTGCCGACATGGCGCGGGCCGCACGCGACGGGCGTGGCGCCGACTACGGCATTGGCGTCACCGGCGTCGCCGGTCCGGACGACCACGACGGCAAGCCCCCAGGCACGATGCACATCGCCGTCCACGACGGCGTCGCCCCGCAGCAACTCTCGTACACCTTCTACCAGGGCCGCGCCGCGACGAAGCGGCGGGCGGTGACCAGCGCGCTGTTCCTCCTGCGCCGGGCGCTGCTGGTGGGCAAGGCGTAGGGCGGGGTCAGGGCACTTGCCCGCCGAACTGCCTGCTCCCGATGTGGAACGCTTTCTGCGCGGACGCCACGTCGGCGTCCTTACCACCATCAACCCGGGCGGCGCGCCCCTCCAGACGCCTGTCTGGTATCTCTACCGCGACGGCGTCATCTACGTGCGCACCAACTCGCTGAGCGCGAAGGTACTGAACATTCGCCGCGACCCGCGCGTCAGTGTCTGCGTCCAGGACGAGCGACCAGCGTACCTAGGTGTGACGGTGACAGGCGTCGCGCGGGTGGAGGCCGACCGGCCGGAGCTTTCGGCGGCGATGTCCCGAAACTACCTGGGCGCCATTGCGGGCTTCTTCTATCTGCGCCTACGCACTCGCAACCAGATCGAGGGCGACCCCGACACGGTCCTCGTCATCGAGCCGCAGCGCGCCAGCGGCTGGGACTACCGCCCGCAAACGCCATTCGTAGGCCGCGTCTGGCTGGCGCTGAAGCGCCTGTTGCCGCCCTGGTTGTGAGGAGCCACGGGCTAGTGTAATTTCACCCAGACGGCGCTAAACTGAAGACACCATGAAGGAGGATCGCGACAGCTCGGACTACGCTCTGCGCCGCCGCCTCACCCTTGCGCTGACGGCTGCGAGCCTCCTCTGCGCCCTCGGCGTGCTGGCCGTCGTGCTGCGGGGCGACGAATCCCAGCCGCCGCCCAGTGTCCAGGCCAGCGCGGCGTCAACGCCTGGACCACAAGCCCTCGGCGAATTGCTCACCGCGTTGCCCGACAGCGCCATTTCGGAGGAAGGCTCATATATGGCGGATCTCCAGACTGGTGAAATTTGGGAGACCGATCGATTCGCACTGTGGTCACCCGACGGCACGAAATTGTTGCGAGCCTTATGCTGTGGCGACGGCGAGTCAGGTCTCGATGTACTGGAATTGAGCACGCTCACAGCCGTGCGGATTTTCCATCAGCAGGTGGGTTCCGTGGCCTGGTCACCCGACAGTTTGGAGATAGCCTTTTCCCGCTTCACTGGTTCAAGTAGCGAAGGGATATACGTTGTTAGCGCCGACGGGAGCGACCTTCGTCAACCCGTCGAACTGGAGAGTGCTGGCGCACTCTCGTGGTCACCATCGGGCGATTATTTGGCGTCACTTGGGCCGCCTTCGGGCGGCCCTGCAACCTTGGTTAGCTTGGCGACTGGGGAGAGCAAGATCATTGCTGATAACGTTACCGACCTAGCATGGTCGCCGAGAGCCAATACCCTAGCCTACGGGTCGCCCAATGGGTTAGTCGTTTTGGACGCGGATTCCGGGGAGACTCGTTCACTGGCCTCACTCCCGACTTCCAGCAATATTCGCTGGTCGCCGGATGGAACCTACCTCTTGGCGTCTCTCGATGGGGTCGATCACGTCCTCCCACTTGATCGAGCGGGCAAGACGACTCCTCTTCCACCCGGACGCTTTTTCACATGGTCTCCAGATGCGACACGCATAGCGTACATGAACGAGGGCTGTTCCACGGGTGACTGGAATGTCTACGTGCTGGCCGTCGCTGGCGGCACCAAGACGAAATTGACGCAGACACCTGCGACCTCTAAGGAGGGACTTTCCTGGTCCCGGGATAACCGGTCGGTCGTCTTTTCGACTGGTAGTCAACTCATAGTTGTCGATAGCGAGTCAGGTGAGGAAGCCGTCACCGCATCCGTCACGTCCGAGGCCGCCGGGTACTTACATTATCATGTCGGTTTTCGTGGTCTCCGCGGGCCTGGCCCCTCCGTGGCAGATGGTCGCTATGTGATGCTTGGCGCCTGGCGCAGCGGACACGGTCTCTGTGATTAAGTCGACCTAATCCGGTCACTGATATCGCGACACCACTACTGACACCTTCCCCTTCGAGATATTCCCGGCTCTCCGCTATCATTTGTTCAGATGGTGCACCTCAGCATCGGCCCGCCGAAATCCCGCCCGGAATCGAGCCCCTGATTGACAATTCAATTCAAGGCTTTGTTCACGACTCAATCAGAGAAACCGCTATGGCAAGTGGCTTCCGCAAAACGCGCGGCACCCAGAAAAAATCAAAATCCGTGCCAGGTCAATCACCAATCCAACGCAAATATCGAATTTCAATCAGAAATTAGCTACAAAAATACCATTGATTGAACCCTGCAAAGCGCTGATTGAACTGTCCTGCCCCTACGCGGTCAGCTCGCGGTAGAGCGTCGTGATCTTGCTGGGCAGGGACTCGATGTCCGGTACGACGGCGTAGCCGAGGTCGCCGCACATCTGCTTGAGGTAGTCGTGGCCGTAGCGGTCGATAGTGAGGCAGAAGGGGACGAGGCCCTTGCGCTTGGCCTCCAGCAGGGCCATGTGCGTGTCGTGGATGGCGTACTCCTTCTCCGTCCGGTCGCGCCCGTAGCCGTGGTCCTGCGGCCGCCCGTCCGAGACGAGGAAGAGGATGCGCACCTTGGAGTCGCGCTGGTCGAGCTTGTACGTGGCGTGGCGGATGGCGGGGCCCATGCGGGTTGAGCGGACGGGGGCGATCTTGTCGATGCGCCTCTTCACCGGGTCGCCGAACGTCTCGTCCATGTCCTTGACGACGTAGAACTCCACGTTGTCGCGCCCGTAGCCCGAGAAGCCGTAGATGCCATACGTGTCGCCGATCGTCTCCAGCGCCTTGATCAGCAGGACGATGCTCTCCTTCTCCAGGTCGATGATGCGCTTCGGCGGCGTCAGCAGCTCCTGCGCCCGCCGCGCCATCCACCACGAGAAGTAGCGCCGGGGGTCGTCGTCGAACTCGTCCGTGGCGTAGCGGCGCTCGTGCTTCGCGATCTCCTCGTCGGTCGAGGCGCTCATGTCCAGCAGGAAGGCGACGCTGACGTCGCGCTCGATCTTGTTGCGGCGCCAGTAGACCTTGTCGGTGGGAGTGTGCCCGGAGCGCCGTTCCACTGCGTAGTCCGTGACCGCGTCGAAGTCGATCTCCTCGCCGTCGAGGAGGCGCTTGATCTTGCGGAACATCTCCGGCCGCAGCAGCTCGAACTGGCGCCGCGTCTGCCCGACGAGTGCGGAGTTCTTCTGTAGCGTCTGGTCGAAGTAGTCCGCCGTGCCCTCACCGACAGCGTACTCGACGATGCGGCACCAGCGGGGGCGGTAGTCGCCGGCGCGGAAGTCCCATTCGTCGTAGTAGAAGTACTTGGGCTCCTGCGCCAGCTCGACGTCGTCATCGGCGGTGCTCATGCCGGTGACGGGCTGGCCCTCCTTCAGGGGTGCGGGCTGCTTCTGCATCTGCTCCTGGGCCTGCGCGTTGAGCTCCTTGAGCAGGTTCGTGAGGAAGAGCTCCGACGACTGCGTCAGGTCGGCCTCGGCCATGTCCGAGATCGTGATCTCGACGCTCTTCTCCAGCATCTGCTTGAGCTGCTCCGGCGAGAGCGGCGATACCGGCCCCTTCTCGCCGCGTTCGTTGCGCAGCTTCATCAGCAGCTGGACGGTTTCGGGCTTGAAGTCGCCGCGGAAATCGACCGGCTGGGGGCTCTCGTAGGGCATGGACTCGCCCTGAGGCATCTGCAGGTCCATCGATTCGCCCAGCGAGTCGCCGCCCATGGGGTTGATCTGCATCGTCTCCTGGTCGACGTCCTCCCAGTCGTCCATCAGCTCGGGCGGGATGTTCGGTATCCGCTCGGCGAGTTTATACAGGCGCACCGTGGCTTCCGCCGCATCCTCGACGATCGCCTGGGGCTGGCGCAGCGTTTCGATAACGCCGACGGCGTCGTGCATGATCGGGATCAGCGAGGACGGCCAGACGACGCGGTCGAGGCCGTCCAGGCTGACGCGCACGAGGTTCTCGACGAAGGCCTGGCGCAGTGGGAGCTGCTCGACGGCCGGGCGCTTCTCCAGCTCTTGCTGCTGGCGGTCGCTGTAGGCGAGACGAATGCCTCGGTACTCCTTGGCGATCTGCACGTCGATCCGCGCGTCCTCCACGATGGCGAAGAGGTCCGCGGCCAGCCGACGGTCGGGAAAGACGTCGAAGAAGCGCTCCATGTCCGTGATTGGGGCGTGGTGGCCCGCTGGACCGCCCTCGAGGATGTCGAGGTCGGGTTCGCCCTTTGCGCGTTCGGGCGAGGCCTTTTCGTGCAGGGTACTGTCGTCCGGCAGTGCGCTTGGTGGCCGCGGCGTGTCGGCCTTCCCTGAAGGTGGATGCCTCGCCCCTACGGCGTTAAGGGCGACTGTCTCCATTGCGGCGCGCTGGTTTGCGAAGATCACGCCCTGGCGTTCGAACTCGAAGTCAAAGGTGCCGAATTCGAGGTGGCCGGCCTGGTGGGTGCCGTAGACCTTATAGACGCGGAAGTTGGCGTCTTTGTCGCGGAATTCCTCCACCCACGGTGGCAGGAAGATGGCTGTTCCTTCGGTTGACGGCGCCTCAGTCTCGACCCAGCCGATGCCTTTCTCGGCCAGGGCTTCGGCGGAGTGGACGGCCACGTCGTACCCAGTGAGGGCCTTACAGTACATGCGCAGCACGTCGGACACGCGGCTGAGGTCGACGCGGGAGGAGAGGGATTCGAGCATCTCCTCGCCGCGCGACGATTCGAGGCGGAAGTAGGCTTCGCCGCCCTCGGGGCTGAGGTCGAGGAGTTTGCTGCCCTCGCCGTGCCAGATGGCGATCTCGTCCAGGGGGATGCGTTCGAGGACGGTCTGGGAGGTCTTGAGGAACTCCATGGCGGCCTGCGGAGAGCGCTCGACGAGCTCTTCGGCGAGCGAGAACAGCACGCCGTGGGACTCCGGGTCGATCTGGACGAGGGCTCGCGCGGCGTCGGAGAAGAAGCTGAAGGCCTGGCGGCCCTCGCGCCGGGCCAGCTCGCGGGACAGCGCCAGGAAGCGCCCGCGCTGGGGTGAGTGCACGTGCGCGAGGAGGGCAGGACCCTTCTCGAGGAAGGAGCGCGCGTCGGCCCAGCCGGTTGATGCCAGGGCCTCCGCAAACTGCAGGAAGGCACCGCGGTCCTCGCCCTCCAGCGGCTCGAGGACGCTGGGGGCGATGCTGAGGCAGTGCGACGCGAGGTCGTAGGAGCGGTCGCAGAGGGAGTCGACGAAGCGAACGAGGACGCGGGCGTCCTCCAAGCTCATCTGCGCGAAGAGCGTTGGGCTGCCGTCGAAGAACTGCACGGCAAGCGAGGCGGAACGCCAGGTGCCCTTGTACAGCAGCTTGCCGAGGCCCACCCAGTCGGGGAGCCGGGCGAATGTTATCTCGGGGATGGTGGTTGGTGAGGCGCGGAAGTAGGAGGCGGCCAGCGCCGAGGAGAGCTCGGCCAGTTCGCGGCCGGACTGGGCCCAGTGGCGGAATCCGTCGAGGCCGAGCATGGGCAGGACTTCGGGCGTGACGCGGAAGTACTCGCCGGAGGCTTCCCACGAGCGCCACGACTGCTTGGCGAGGTCCAGCCCCTCCTGCGCCCAGGAGGTCAGTTCTTCGTTGGACAGGTCAGCGCCGATCGCCTCGACGGACCGCAGGAAATCGGCCGCCAGGCTGGTGGAGAAGGGGGTCAGCTCCTTCTCGAAGCGGGCGAGGAGTTTGCGGCGGTCGGCGCTACTCAAAGATGGACGACACCACCTCTTCGATGCTGCGCTGCACGTCGCGGTCGTCGGTGAGCGCCCAGACGATGGCGACGTGGCAGGCGCGGCGGGCGGGGATGCCCTCGTGGATGAGGCGGCCGGCGTAGATCAAGAGGCGCGTACTGACGCCCTCGGCGAGGCCGTGCTCCTTCAGGTGGCGCACCTTCTCGCCGAGCTTGGCGAGGTCGTTCGCCACAGCGTCCGAGACCTCGCTCTCGTGGGCGATGATCTTCGCCTCAAGGTCGCGTGGCGGGTAGCCGAACTCGATGGCCATGAAGCGCTGGCGTGTGCTGTGCTTGAGGTCCTTCAAGGCGCTCTGGTAGCCGGGGTTGTACGAGATCACGAGGAGGAACCCGTCGCGCGCTTCGACGATCTGGCCAAGCTTCTCGATAGGCAGGATGCGGCGGTGGTCGGTCAGCGGGTGGATGAGGACGGTCGTGTCTTTGCGAGCCTCGACCACCTCGTCGAGGTAGCAGATGGCGCCGAACTTCACGGCGCGGGTCAGCGGCCCGTCTATCCAGCGAGTGGAATCGCCCTCCAGCAAGTAACGGCCGACGAGGTCCGAAGCGGTTAGGTCTTCGTGGCAGGCGACGGTAATCAGGGGGCGACCGGAGATGTTGCCGTTGTCGCCCTCGGTCGCATCACGAATGACGGTGACGGGTCGCCCGAGCTTGTAGGCCATGTGCTCGATGAATCGCGTCTTGCCGCAGCCCGTTGGGCCTTTGAGCAAGACGGGGATCTTCTGGGAGTAGGCCGCCATGAGGAGGTCCACCTCATCGTTCACCGGCATGTAGAAGGGCTCGCTGTGGACGACGTACTCCTCGATTGCGTACTGGCGGTAGGTCTCTTCCTGCGTCACGCGGCGCTCCTGGCAACGCGATCTGCCGTGGGGAGCGCGCGAATGCTGGCCCCCCGGAGCCCCGCCAGATTCCTTCGCGCAGATGCGTTAATCAGCGGACGGGCGTCGGCGGCGCTCAGAATGACAGATGGGTCGTGGACGACGTACTCCTCGATTGCGTACTGGCGGTAGGTCTGTTCCTGGGTCATGTCTCCAACCTGATGCCTATCATATCGTCAAACGGCGCTCTGCTGCTTTAAGCGCTTCTGTAGCGCTTCCCACTGTTCGTTGACCTGGCGCTCGGTGCCGGCGAGGTCGCAGTCGGTGTCGATTACGACCTGCGATCGAGCGATCCGCTGCTCGTTCGTCATCTGGGCGGCGATGCGGCGCAGGACTTCGTCGACGGCGAGGCCGCTGCGCTCAGAGACGCGCTGGGCGGCGACAGCGGCGGGGATCACCGTGACCCAGACCTCGTCCGCCAGGTCGTCCCAGCCGGCGTCGAAGAGGAGAGCCGCCTCGACGACGACCACGCTCGCGCCCTGCCGGCGCAGGTCGTCCAGCTCCTCGCGCATCAGCTCTTTGATGCGGGGGTGTGTTATGGCGTTGAGGCGGGCAAGCTGCTTCGGATCGCTGAAGACAACGGCGCCGAGCTTCTTGCGGTCGATCGCCCCGTCCGCGGCGACGATCTCGCGGCCGAAGGCGTCTACGATCTCCTGCCAGGCGGGGCGGCCGGGCTGGTAGACCTCGTGGCCGGTCAGGTCGGCGCTGAGGACCGTCGCTCCGCGCTCCTCGAGGGCGCGCGCGACGGTGGTCTTGCCGCTGCCGATGCCGCCGGTGAGTCCGATTACGTACATGGGGTTGTCAGCGTATCAACTGGCAGACGGGCGGACAAGGGAGCGGATGCGCGCCAGAATGGGTATTTTGGCCCATGACAGGGCGGGCCGGGTGTGTGCGATATCGAACGGTAGGAGATCGGAACAGTGACTGTGAGCGGCACCACGCAGTGCTAGAATTCGCCAAAGAGGAATCGGAGCATCGGTTACGGCTGGGTTCCAGCCTCTACGCACAGCTCGCGTGCATCCACCTGTGGAGGGGTCGCTGGGCGGAGGCGCTAGAGTCTGCCGAGGAGGGGGCCAGGTTGGAGGCGGCCGGCTACGCCGCGGGGGCCTGGGGGGTGCTCTTCCTGGCCAGGGCCTATGCCGGACAGCACGATCTGGTCCGCGCGATGTTCGCGGAGAAGAGAACCGATCTTCCTCGTGCCAGCAGCGTGAACGCGTGGGGCAAATGAATGATGCTGCTGTTTCTGGTCGAAGGGCTGGCTGTCATCGGCGACCGAGACTAGGCGGCGAACCTTCTCCCGCTCGCGCTGGCAGCAATCGATACCGGTTGCGTGCCTCGTGACTTCGACCTGAGGCTGTTTCAGACGGTGGCGGGGATCGCCGCGGCGGCCGGGGTCGCAGTGGGAGAAGGCGGAGGAGCACTACCAGATCGCCCTCCGTCAGGCCCACGATCTAGCCATCGTGATCGAGCAGCCGGAGGTGCGGCGCTGGTACGCGTGGATGCTCCTCGAACGCAACGCCCCCGGCGACGTGGAGAAGGTCCGCGGGCTGCTGACGGAGGCGGTGGAGATGTACCGGCGGATCGGGATGCCGAAGCACGTGGAGATGGCGGAGGTGCTGCTGCGGGAGGCGGAGGCCTAAGGGTTGCCGGGGTCTCGTGTGGCATCCGACGCAATCAGGACACTAGGTTTCGTGAAATCTGAGACGCGGCGGATTACCGTTTCCCTTCCGGAGCGGACGGCCCAATTCGCACGTGCTGAAGCGCGACAACAGGGGCTGTCGGTGCGCGGCTATATCAGACAGGTCCCGATGAAGAGATACGGGACAGGGCAAGCGCGATTCAAACGATCGCTAACTCCTCACACTCCCGCTAGTCAAGCCAGCGGCTGAAGTTGTAGCTCTGCGTCATCCCCTCCCGCAGGTAGAAGCGGTGGGCGTCCTTGCGCCCGGCGCCCGAGCTGAGTTCGAGGTGCGTGCAGCCGCGATCGCGCGCCCACTCCGTCGCGGCGTCCAGTAGGGCCTTGCCGGCACCGCGGCTGCGATGGCCTGCCGTCACGACGAGGTCCTGCAGCCAGCAACGCGGCCCGAAGCGGATGGAGAGGATGTCGGCGTAGACAGACGCGAGGCCAATGATGCGGTCGCGGTCCAGCGCGAGCAGGACGTCTACTGCCGGGTCGAGAACGGCGTGGTGGAAGCCGGCTTGGCCGCGATCGGTGGTGTAGCCGGGCGCCCTTGCGCTGGGCGTCTCGAACAACTCCTCGATGAGCGCGAGCACGGCCGCCTCGTCATCGAGGGTGGCAGCGCGTACGGTTATCGGCATCGGTGGCTCGGCGACGAGGGCGACCGCCCTTCGACCAGGCTCAGGGCAGGCACGGGTCGCCCCTACGAGGCCTTGAGCTTGCGGGCCTCTTCGGTGAACGCGGCGACGATCTCTTTCCAGTCGCCGACGACGGCGAAGCGGGAGGCTTTGAAGATGCTGGCTTCCGCGTCCTTGTTGATGGAGACGATGTTCTTGACCGACGAGATGCCCGCCATGTGCTGGCTCGCGCCGGAGATGCCGACGGCGATGTAGAGGTCGGGGGTGACAACTTTGCCGGTGAGGCCGACCTGCGCAGCTACGGGATACCAGCCGAGGTCGCAGACGGCGCGGCTGGCGCCGACGGCGCCCCCGAGGACGCCGGCGAGCTCCTCCAGAGGCAGGAAGCCTTCCGGCCCGCCGAGGCCGCGGCCGCCGCTGACGACGACCTTGGCGTCCTCCAGTCGCACGCCCTCCGACTTCTCCTTGCGGCGGTTGACGACTCGCGTGCGGATGGCGTCGGCGGTGATACCGGCAGCCTGCTTGGTGATCTCGCCAGTTCGGGATGGGTCGGGCACGAGCGGCTCCTGGGCCTTGGCCCGGACGGTGGCGATCTGGGGGGTTCCGTTGATGGTGTAGCGGGCGCGGGCGCTGCCGCCGTAGCAGGGGCGTTCAGCCACGAGCTTGTCGCCGTTCATTTCGAAGCCCATGCAGTCCATCGCGGCGGCCGTGCCCAGGCGCTGGGCGAGGCGGGGGGCCAGGTCACGCCCGACCATCGTCTGGCCGAGGAGCACGACGGATGGGTCGGTCTCCTTGCAGAGGCGCTCTGCGACGGGCGCGTAGGCGTCACCCTGGTACTCGGCGAGGAGCGGGTCGTCGACGATGATCACCTTGCTCGCGCCGGCGGCGACGCAGTCGGCGCCGAGGCCGTCGATTCCGGACCCGAGGATCGCGCAGGTGACGGGACCGCCGAGCCGCGTGCCGATGGCTATTAGCTCGGGGACGACGGGGTTGAGCTTGCCGGCCTCAGTGGCCTCTCCGAGTACGAGTATTCCGCTTGGCATGGCTGTCTCCCTATTGGTTAATCTCGAATGACGTTAGATCAGCTTCGATTCCCGCAGGCGCGCGGCCAGCTTTTGCGCCTTTTCCTGCGGCGTGTCGCCTTCGATAAACTCAGTCTCGACGCTTGTATCCGGGACGAACAGGGCCTCCAGGTTCACGCGGTTCGGGGGCAACGGGATGCCCAGGTCACTGAGCGTCCAGGCCTTCACTTCTTTGCGCGCGGCGAGCATGATCTGCCTCAGCTGCGGGTAGCGCGGCTCTCCCAGTTCGTTGCTGACCGTCACGACACATGGGGTGGGCGCCTCGACCGTCTCGAAGCCGTCGAGGAGGACGCGCTCGACGGTCACCTTGCCGCCGTCGTACTGGATCTCCTTGGCGATGGTGACGACGGGCACACCCAGCGATTCGGCGATGGTCGAGCCCACGACGCCCATGTCCCAGTCCACCGCCTGGCGGCCGGCGATTATTAGGTCGTAGGGGGCGAGTTTTTGGATGGCGGCGGACAGCACATCAGCGGTGGCCCAGTGATCGGCGTTGGCCAGGGCGGGGTCGTTGATGTGGATGCCTTCGTCCGCGCCCATGGCCAGGCAATGCTTGATGGTATCGCGAGACGAATCGGGACCAACGCTGATGACGGTGATGATCGAGTCGCTGAGCTTGTCTTTGATCCGCAGCGCCGCCTCCACGCCTATCGTGTCGAACTGGCTCGGCACCGGCTGGATGCCCGGGACCGGCAGCACCTTCTTGGCGGCCTCGTCAACCTTGAACTGCGAGGCGGGGGTCTCCGGGTCCGGCACCTGCTTGGCCAGACATATGATGTGGGGCATAAGCGTCCTCCTGGGATTCTCGGTGGTGGCGAACTATGTGAATTCTGTCACCGATGACGTAGTATAGCAGCCGCTAAACTTGGGGCAAACGATGTTCGTCAGAGCCTCGACGCTCCGTCCGTCCATCGATTGGCGGGGCATTGGCGACCGACAGCGTTTTGCCAAACAAACTCCCGGCTGGTCAGGCGAACGGCACGATCCTTGCGACTCCGTCTTCGCCACGCTCGAGGATCGGCGCGACGGACGAGATGTCGAGGCGCGCGCAGTAGGCGATGTCCGCGCCCAGGCCGGCTTCGGTGAGCTCCTGCGCGTGGTACGCGGAAGCGACGGCGGCCCCGATGTCTGATGCTGCTGTGCGGAAGGCGTCCCGGGCAAATCGCGCCGCATCGCTGAGCTGGATGGACGGCTCGGCGTCGTACGCGGCATCCACCACCGCGGCGGCGCCGAGCGCGTCCTCCAGCACGAAATTCGAACCGCTGAAGGCCGCCGAGCAGCAAACGGTGATGTCGAGGCGCCGGTTTCGCGCCAGTCTCAGCGCGGCGCGCGCCGCCGCACTGCGGTTGAGGAGTGCGCCGACGAGGACGGCCGGGGCAGACGCCAGTGTGGTGAGCAGGCGCGTACCGTTGGAGGTGGCGAGGATGACGCCCTTGCCGGCCAGGTCAAGCCGCGAGAACTCCGCCGGGGAATTGCCGTAGTCGAAGCCCGCGGGCGGAAGGCCGCCGCGCTCCCCACAGAGCAAGTGGTCGGGCAGGCGCTCATGGAGGGCCACAGCCGCTTCGATGCTTTCGGCCGGCACGACGGTCGCCGCGCCTCGATCGAGCAGGGTGACTATGCTCGATGACGCTCTCAGGACATCGATCACGACGCAGACGCCGGCGGATGCGCGGGGCGATTGGCCAGGCAGGAGGGAAACGTCGAAGCGCATTTCTTGACCCAGTTAATGTCGGCTCTATACTATGCCGAGAAAGGCGGTTGGAACGATAGCTGCGATAGAGCCAGCCTCGCGCGATCGAGGGGGACAGGGGACTGATTCAGAGTGGGATGTGCTCGGTGTTCGCTGAAAAGCTGAGGGCCGCCGCCGCTGGGAACAACAGCTACCTCTGCATCGGTCTGGACCCGGATCCGGCGTTGATGGCCCATCCGCACATTCCATCCTTTCTTCAAGAGATAGTCGACGCTACGAGCGATCTGGTCTGCGCCTACAAGCCGAACATTGCGTTCTTCGAAGCCCTCGGCACGGGCGGGATGCAGACGATGCTGGAGGGCCTGCGCTCGGTACCCAAGCACATTCCGATCATCGTCGACGCGAAGCGCGGGGATATCGGAAACACCGCTCGTATGTATGCCAGGGCGCTGTTCGAACTTTACAAGTTCGATGCCGTCACGGTGAATGCCTATGGAGGACGCGACGCCGTTCAGCCGTTCATTGACTACGCGGACCGTGGAGTGATCGTATGGTGCCGAAGCTCCAACCCCGGCGCGGAGGACCTGCAAGACCTGATGCTGGATGACGGGCGCTTTGTGTTTGAGGCTGTGGCGGAACGGGCGCGCGAATGGAACACAAACGGAAACGTAGGACTCGTTGCAGGAGCCACTTGGCCGGAGCAGACGGAGCGGCTGCGCGAGATGTGCCCTGACATGACCTTCCTTGTGCCCGGGGTGGGCCTTCAGGAGGGTGATCTTGAGGCGGCCGTTCAGGCTGCGATGGACGATAAGGGTGAACAGTTCGTGCTCAACGTGTCGCGCGGAGTTCTCTACGCTTCGAAAGGCGACGACTATCCGGAAGCCGCCAGAAAGGCGGCGCAGAAGCTGCGGGGCAGGATCAACCTGATGCGGGAGGCGGCGCTCGCACGGCGGTAATCCGGTGGTAATGGACGTCCGCCTGGGCGACGTCGTTCGCTTGAGGAAGGTGCATCCGTGCGGCGGGTACGAGTGGGTGGTCGTCCGTCTCGGCGCTGACATCGGCGTTCGCTGTGGGACGTGTGGCCGGCGAGTGTTGCTGGCGCGATCAGTGTTCGAAAAACGCGTGAAAACGTTCATCTCACGGGGGGAAGAGCAGCTTGATGCCTGATCGCAAGGAAGAAGGAGAGAAGGAAGAGGAACGGCGGCATGCTACCTACGAACCACACGTTCGGGAGGTCATCAGGTCGCGGGCGCTTCTGGCGGACCGGCGTTTCGCCAGCTTGTGGTTGAGCCAGGGCTTGTCTCAGACGGCGCAGAATGCCGTGCTCTTCAGCCTCCTGGTGATCATTCTGGAGATAACCGGATCGTCGATCGCAACGAGTATTCTGGTCCTCTGTTTCGTGCTTCCGTCGATCCCTATGGGCTTTCTCGTAGGGATCGTCCTGGACCGCTCGCGTAAGGATCGGGTGCTGGTGGTGACGAACCTAGCGCGCGCCGCCGGTTGCGGGCTATTTCTCCTCTTTCACGGCGAGGCGTGGTCGATTTACATCATCAGCATCGCCTTCGCCACGGCCGGGCTCTTCTTCAACCCGGCTGTTGTGACTCTCATCCCGTCGCTGGTGTCGCGCGAACGGCTGGTGCCGGCGAATAGTCTGTATAACTTCACGCTCACCGGCTCTCAGCTTATCGGGATGGTGTTCGTTGCGCCTACAGTGCTGAAGACGCTTCACGCAGACGGGATGTTCATCGTGGCAGCGGTTCTGTTCCTGCTGGCGGCGTGGCTGGCATCCGTATTGAACGTTGTTCACGAGGAACGAGAGCCGAGGTTGCCGCAGGGCGCCATTTTTGGTGGTATCCCCACCGATTTTCGCGAGAGCTGGGAGGTGCTGGTCTCAGACCGTTACTCGCTGCTTGCGCTCGTGCAACTCATCACCAGCAGTACGCTGGTACTATTATTCGCGATCCTGATCCCGCGCTACATGCGCGATGTTCTCGGCGTGCCTCCCGACAATGCGGCGATCGTGTTCGCTCCAGCAGGTATTGGGGCGCTGATGGGCTTGCGATTCATCCCCTGGTTCACGAAATTCGGCAAAAATCGCGTTGTGGTATCCGGACTCTTGGGGATCGGCGCGTCTTTGGCGCTTCTAGCGCTGGTGACTCCGCTGGCTGAGCTCACAGAGCAGGCGCCGGGGACGCAAGAAGTGGCGCAGCAGCTACGCTTCTCGCTCTTGCAACTGCTAACAATGGCGATCGCGGGCCCGATGGGGTTCTCGTATGCGCTACTGAACGCGCCGGCCCAGACTGTGCTCCACGAACGAGCGCCGCCGGAGATGCGAGGGCGTATCTTCGCCACTCAGGTCGTGTCGGCGAACTTCATATCGCTGCTACCGCTGCTGATTATCGGCGCGGTTACGGACCTTCTGCACGTACCGGCGGTCTTGCTCCTTGTTTCCGTCGCTGTATTTGGAATCGCGGTCCTCAGTGCGCGCGCCTCCCGCCGAGAGGAGCCACCCAGGGAGCCTCCCGGACCGGATGGGGAGCGGACGTCTGAGAAGGAGCCTCTGCGGGAACCTCCCGGCGCAGATGATGAGCGGACGTCTCAGATTGACGCCCCTACAGGCGTGGGCTAGAGTGAAAGTGTTACTGGAGGTGGCCGTGTGGTCGAAATGACCATTGAAAGCATACGTGTGAGTCTGATGAACTACCAGAGAGTAGTCATCCTGAAAGAGAAGGACTCCGACCGCTATCTGCCGATCTGGATAGGGCCAGCTGAGGCCGACGCGATCGCCGTGCGCTTGCAGGAGGTGTCCGTCGCGCGCCCGCTGACGCACGACCTGATACGCTCCGTGATTGACTCTCTTGGTGCGAGCGTTGATTACGTTATCGTAAATGAGCTTTCGAACGATACGTTCTACGCCCGGATCATGCTGCAGGTCGACGGGAAGAACCTTGAGATCGACTCGCGTCCGAGCGACGCCATCGCGCTTGCCGTGCGAGCCCAGGTACCGATCTTTGCCGACGAAAGCGTGCTGGACAAGGCAGGTGTGAAGCTGGATGAGGAGGGCCAGGGGATCGAGGGAGTGACGGGCGATACGATAGAAGCGCAAAAGGCCGCGTCTCCTGAGGAGTTGGAGAAGCTGAGCCCGTTTCGCGAGGTAATTGAAGGGCTGGACCTGGAGGACTTCGACAAGAAGTGAGGCGACGTGTGCGCCAGGGCGACCCCGGTATTTAGCCGGGGTCATTTGCTATCCGGGGCGTTCGCGGGTGGTTTCGGCGGAGGGTAATGCCAACGGGCCGCGGTTCGGGTGCGGGTAGGTGGACGACGGTCAGGCCGAAGTGTTGCCTCAGGCGTGGCGGCATCAAGCCGCGGCGAGTCGTCGTGACGCCTCGCGCGATTGGCCGGCGAGCCTGACCCCCAAAACCGAGGCCAGTGGGTGAGATCAGGTCTTGATGCGGGTGTGGTTGGTATAAGGCTGGAGGCAACGGGTTGCGCTGGTGATTGTGCATGGTGTAGGAAGCGGGTAGAGTTGGTTGCGCTGACCGCGAGGTGGCAGCGAAAAATAGTTTGTGATAATATTCTCAATCGGCCACAGGAGAGACCCGCGCGTGTTCGTGAAAGCGCCCAGAGTGCTTAGCCTCCTTGGGATAGGCTGGTACTTCGCGCTGAGCATTGTGCTTGGTGTCGGCGGCGGCCTGGTTGTGGATGGCTTGCTTGACAGCAAGCCACTGTTCACGATGATCGGGCTGTTCGCCGGTCTGGGTATCGCCTTCTGGGGTGGCTACAAACTGCTGATGCAAGTGATCGTGAACCGAGACGAAGGTAACGGGGCAGATGAAGCCTAAGGCCCTTCTAGTCGTCGTTCTCTGCCTGCTGACATTCGGCGTGGGATTCGTTTTTTTGCGCGGGCCCACACCTCACATCGCCATCAGCCCGGAGACGATCACGACCGTCGGTGGCGCCAAGATCACCAACACGATGATCACTTCGTGGATCGTCGTCGCGACGATGATCGTCGTTGTCTTCCTGGCCACGCGGCGTTGGGACATGGTGCCGCGAGGCGCGCAGAACGTCGTCGAGGCGATTGTTGAAGCGTTCTACACGCTCGTAGTCAACGTGGGCGGCGAAAAGAACGGCCGCCGGTTCTTCCCGGTGGTGGCGACGATCTTCTTCTTCGTCCTGGCGTCGAACTGGCTGTCGCTCCTGCCCGTCTTCAACGTCATCGGCACGGTGCACGAGGAAGAGCACGGCTTCGTCCTGAACCAGACGGCGGGAGTGAACGTTGTTCCATTCTCCAGCCTGGGTGGCCTCAGCGCGCCTTCCATTGATGAGGACGACGCGGACGCCCACGAGCAGTACGAGGCTGCTATCAAAGAGGGCAAGACTGTGGGCGAGCTGTTTCCGTTCCTGCGCGGGCCGAATACGGATTTGAACACGACGGTCGCCCTCGCCATTATCTCCGCCATTGCGGTCGAGATGTGGGGGATAACGTCGGCCGGCCTTCTTCGCTACGGCTCGAACTTTATCCGGCTAGGCGGCATCTTGCGCGGGATCCGGAGATTCAACCTGGCCGCGATATTCCAGGGTGGAATCGACGCCTTTGTGGGGTTCCTGGAGCTGATATCAGAGCTTGTCCGGTTGCTGAGCTTTACGGCCCGCCTCTTCGGCAACATGTTCGCCGGGGAGGTTGTGATTCTGATGTTTACGTTCATGACTCCGCTGCTGGTGACGACGCTGATCTTCTACCCGCTCGAATTGTTCGTGGGGGTGATTCAGGCGTTCATTTTCGCGATGCTAACGCTCGTGTTCGGAGTCATGGCGGTCTCACACGGGGCGCATGACGCCGATCACAAGGACGAATCGCACGACATAACCGATCATCTACAGGTAAGCGAAACGAAGGCGTAAAAGGAGGCTCACAGATGGACCTGCTACTGGCAATTGTCCCGCCCGCGATCGAGGCGCTGCGCACCGTCGCTCAGGAGGGCGGAGGAGGGACGCAGATCGCGATCACGGACAGCGGCATCAAGTACCTCGGCGCGGGGCTCGCGATGGGTTTGGGCGCGTTCGGCCCGGCCATCGGCATCGGTAACATGGTCGGTCGCGCGCTCGACGCGCTGGGCCGCAATCCCGAGGCGCAACCGGTCATCCAGACCAACATGATCCTTGGTCTGGCTTTCGCGGAGGCCATTGGTATTTACGCGCTGGTCACCGCGGTTATGATCGGATTCGTCTTCTAGTCAATCTGCAATCGCAGAGAAACGGACCGGATCACTATGGAACCGATCTACCTTGGCATCGGCGCGCTGGGGTTCAATCTGCCCGCCCTGGTGGCGCAGCTCATCAACTTCACGCTTCTGCTGATCATCTTCCGGCTATTCCTCTACAAGCCCGTCCTGAAGATGCTGGACGAGCGGAAGCAGCGCATCCAGGAGGGTCTTGACGCCTCCGACGAGGCGAAGCGGCGTCTGTCGGAGACGGAGCAGGACGTGGCGAAAGAGCTGGAAAAGGCTCGGCAGGAGGGCCAGGCGCAGATCGCGCAGGCGCAGCAGATATCGGCCCGAATCCAGGAAGAGGCGCGCCAGCAGGCGCGGACGGAGGCGGAGCAACTGCTGGAGCGCGCCAGGAGCGAGATTCAACTCGAGCGGGACGGGGCCATCGCCGACCTGCGGCGAGAGTTCGCGGACCTGACCGTGACGGCCGCAGGCAGAGTGATCAAGGAAGAGCTGGATGCCGGAAAGCACCGCAGGCTGATCGAGGAGGTGCTGTCGGAAGCGCCTTCCGGCGACGGGAGCCGGCAAGCGACGTGATCCGCGATGTGGCAGCCAAACGCTATGCCGAAGCCGCGTATCTGATCGCCACTCAGGACGGAAAGCTCGACGCCTGGTCAGATGGGCTCGCCGCCATGGCGGGACTTTTCGGCGATGAGCAGGCGTCGCTCTTGTTTCAAAGCACTCGCGTCTCTGCGGCCGAGAAGATCAAGATAGCCGACACCGCGCTGGCCGGCGCGGACCCGCTGGTGCTCAACCTGGCGCGACTCCTTTTACGGCGGGGCCGCACGGCCCTCGGACCGCAGATTGCTGAGGCGTTTCAGGGGCTCGTTGATGCGGCGAAAGGCATCTCACACGCGCTGGTCACCAGCGCCGTGCCTATAGCTGGCGACGACCTGAAGGCGGTTGAGCAGAGGCTCCGAGAGATCACGGGCGGTGCGGTCGTGCTCGAGACTCGTGTCGACGAAAGCATCCTCGGCGGGCTCGTGGTACGCATCGGAGACCGTTTGATCGATGGCAGCACCATAAACAAGCTGCGCGCGCTGAAGCGGCAACTGGCCGGGGCGCGGACATGAGCTCGCCCGACAAGGCCGAGATGCAGCGGCTTTTGGACCAGGAGTGGGAAGCGCTGACGAGCCTCGTGGAAACGTTTTCGGACGACGAGCTGGTTGAGCCCGGCGTGGTCGAGGAGTGGTCGCTGAAGGACTTGCTCGGCCACATGGCGTTCTGGGCGGACAAGGCGGCGGCCGATCTGAGACTGCTCGCTGCCGGCCGGGCGGAGGAGATTGAGACGCCTGGTTCTGAGGAAGGCACCGTTGAATGGAACGAGCGAGAGGCGGGGGCCCGCAAAGGACGGGCGCTCGATCAGGTGCGCGAAGAGTGGCGTCAGAGTCATGCCGACGCACGATCGGCGCTGCAAACCGTTGCGGAAAGCCAGCTCGACGGAGAAGTGAAGGGCTGGACGATGCGCGTCCGTTTCGTCGAAGACACCTACGAGCACTACAAGGAGCATGCGGGCCAAATCCGCGCCTGGCAGAACGAGATGGAGACGACGGAGGCGTAGCGACGCGCGAGACTCCGCGACGGTCTGGAGAGTGGCGCGAAGGAGACACACGATGGCTGTAAAACCAGAAGAGATCGCCTCGATTATCAGGCAGCAGATCGAGCAGTTCGGCGGCGCTATCACCGCCGTTGACGTAGGTACGGTCGTTGAGGCCGGTGATGGCATCGCGCGGATCTATGGGCTGCGCAACGCCATGTACAGCGAATTGCTCGAGTTTCCGAACGGGATCATGGGCATGGCCCTCAACCTGGAAGAGGACACCGTCGGTGCGATCATCCTGGGCGACTACCTGAAGATCAAAGAGGGCGACGAAGTTCGCTCCACGGGCCGAATCGTTGAGATTCCCGTCGGGGATAACCTGATCGGCCGTGTTGTCGACCCGCTTGGCCAGCCGATCGACGGGAAGGGCCCGGTGGCTTCCACCAGGAATCGCCCAGTCGAGCGGATTGCGCCCAACGTGACCGCGCGGGCGCCCGTGAACACATCGGTCCATACTGGTGTCAAGGCGATCGACGCCATGATCCCGATCGGCCGTGGCCAGCGAGAGCTTGTCATCGGCGATCGCTTCACCGGCAAGACGGCGATCTGTCTCGACGCGATCATCGCCCAGAAGGGCGGCGACCTCGTCTGCATCTATGTTGGCATCGGACAACAGGCGTCGAAGGTCGCGCAGGTTGTGGCGACGCTCGAAGAGAACGGCGCGATGGGGCACACAATTGTTGTTGCCGCCAACGCCGCGGACCCGGCATCGCTGCAATACCTGGCCCCGTACTCCGGCTGTGCCATTGGCGAAGAGTTCCTGGACAACGGCAAAGACGCGCTCGTCATCTACGATGACCTCTCGAAGCACGCCTGGGCCTATCGGCAGATGTCGCTGCTGCTGCGGCGGCCGCCCGGACGCGAGGCCTATCCCGGCGACGTCTTTTACCTGCACAGCCGGCTGCTGGAGCGGGCGGCCAAGCTGTCGCCGGAGCACGGAGGTGGATCGCTCACCGCGCTCCCGATCATCGAAACGCAGGCAGGTGACGTGTCGGCCTACGTGCCCACGAACGTCATCTCGATCACGGACGGGCAGATTTACCTGGAGAGCGACCTCTTCAACGCAGGCATCCGGCCAGCCATTAACGCCGGCCTATCGGTGTCGCGCGTCGGCGGCGCGGCCCAGACGAAAGCGATGCGCCAGGTGGCGGGAGGTATGCGTCTGGGCCTCGCCCAGTACCGCAACGTCGCCGCGTTTGCGCAGTTCGGGACGGCCGAACTCGACGCGGCGACGCGGAGGCAGCTGGAGTTGGGGCAGCGCCTAACCGAGATCCTGAAGCAGCCACAGTTCCAACCGCTAAGCCTAGCGCAGGAGGTGACGATCATCTATGCCGTCGTTAACGGCCACCTGAACGACGTTGAAGCGCCGAAGGTCCGAGCTTGCGAGGAAGCGTTCCACAGGTACATCGAATCCAACCACCAGGATTTGCTGAAGAGTATCGACGAGAAGACGACGATAGAGCCGGACACCGAGGAGAAGCTGAAGGCCGCCATCGTGACCTTCAAGGAAAGCGTGCCGTATTGAGGAAAAAGGAACAAGAAACAAGGAATAAGAATTCGGACCGAGGGTCGCTTATTCCTTATACCTTATTCCTTGTTACGTTGCGGGCGAGGAGTCGCTAACCCATGGCTATGGGCACCCTGCGCCAGATACGCCGGCGCATTCGCTCGATCGAGAGCACGGCGAAGATCACGCGCGCGATGGAGCTGGTGGCGGCTTCCAAGATGCGCCGCGCCCAGCAGAACGCGCTGGCAGGCCGTCCGTATGCGGAGAAGATGCGCTTCGTGCTGGCCGATCTCGCCGAGACGCTTCACCTGATCGACCCGGAGGACCGCCACCCGCTGCTGCGAAAGGCGCCGGAGGTGCGGGCGGTCGAGATCGTCATGGTCACTCCGGACCGCGGGCTCTGCGGGGGTCTTCCCTCGACGCTAAACCGCCGCGCGGCGCAGTTTCTGCTGGAAAAGAGCCTTCCGACCCGCGTCGTCGCCGCCGGACGCAAGGGCCGTGATTTCATGCGCCGGACCGGCCAGGAAGTCGTCGCGGAGTTCACCGGCATCGGCGATAACCCGACCTACGACGACGTGCGGGCGATCGCGGATGTGGCGATCCGCGACTTCAACGCCGGCGCGGCGGACGAGGTATATCTGGTCTATTCTCATTTTGTGAACACCGTGGTGCAGCGGCCGGAGGTGTTCAAGCTGCTTCCGGTGGAGCCGCCGGCGGAAGCTGAGACGCTGGCTATCGACTACATCTATGAGCCGGACCGTGAGGCTGTGCTCGCCGAGCTGCTGCCTCGCTACGTCGAGCGGCAGGTATACGAGGCGGTGCTGGAAGCGATCGCGAGCGAGCAGTCCGCTCGCATGGTGGCGATGCGCAGCGCCACTGACAACGCGACGGAACTGATGCGGGACCTGACGCTGGTCTACAACAAGGCGCGGCAGGAGAGCATCACGGGAGAGCTACTGGACATCACGGGCGGCGTGGAAGCGCTCAAGGGAAAATAAGGAGAACCGAGGAGGCAAGCCAAATGGCTAAAGGCACTAAAGGCAGCGTTGTACAGGTGATCGGCACGGTCGTGGATGTTGAGTTCCCGGCGGAGCAAGTGCCGGACATCTACAACGCGGTGGATATCGACATGGGGGGGGGCAAGACGCTCGTGGCCGAGGTGCAGCAGCACCTGGGGAACAACTGGGTGCGCGCTCTGACGATGGACACGACCGACGGCCTGCGGCGGGGCGCCACAGCGACCGACACCGGTGAGCCGATCGCTGTCCCGGTAGGACGTGCGGCGCTGGGAAGGCTGTTCAACGTGCTGGGCGAGCCGCTCGACGGGCTCGGCGAGGTGAAGTCGGACGCCCGGTGGCCGATCCACCGCCCGGCGCCGACGTTTGAGGAGCGCGAGACGACGCCCCAGGTGCTGGAGACCGGCCTCAAGGTGCTTGACCTCGTTTCGCCGTTCACCAAGGGCGGCAAGGTCGGTGCATACGGCGGGGCGGGAGTGGGCAAGACCGTGATCATCCAGGAGTTGATCCGCAACATCGCCACGGAGCACGGCGGCTTCTCGGTTTTCGCCGGCGTGGGCGAACGCTCGCGTGAGGGGAACGACCTCTGGCACGAGATGCGGGAGTCGGGCGTGATCGAAAAGACCGTGCTCGTGTTCGGCCAGATGAACGAGCCGCCCGGCGTGCGTGCGCGGATCGGCCTGACGGGCGTGACGATGGCGGAATACTTCCGCGACATGGAGGGGCAGGACGTCCTCCTCTTCATCGACAACGTCTACCGCTACATCCTGGCGAACATGGAAGTATCGGCGTTGCTCGGGCGAATGCCCTCGGCGGTTGGTTACCAGCCGACGCTGGCGACCGACATGGGCGCGCTGGAGGAGCGGATCACATCGACCAAGAAGGGCTCGATCACCTCCTTCCAGGCGATCTACGTCCCCGCGGACGACTACACCGACCCGGGAATCGTCACAACCTTCGGCCACCTGGACGCTGTGATTGCGCTCGAACGCTCGATCTCCGAGCAGGGCATTTACCCCGCGGTCGACCCGCTGACGTCGTTCTCGCGAATTCTCGACCCACGGCTGATCGGAGAGGAGCACTACAACACCGCGCGAGGTGTGCAGGCTGTGCTGCAGCGCTACAAGGACCTGCAGGACATCATCGCTATTCTCGGCACGGAGGAGCTATCCGAGGAGGACAAGCAGGCTGTTGGGCGCGCCCGCCGTATCCAGCGCTTCCTTTCGCAGCCGATGTTCGTCGCGGAGGTGTTCACGGGCAAGGAAGGGCGCTACGTGCCGGTGAAAGAGACCGTTCGCGGCTTCAAGGAGATTCTCGAAGGCAAGTGGGATCACCTGCCGGAGCAGGCGTTTTACATGGTGGGGACGATCGACGAGGCGGCGGAGCAGGCGGAAAAGATGGAGAAGGAAGCGGCGTGACCGTGTCCAACGGCGACGTTCGGTCGTTAGTAGTCTGAAGGCAGTTTAGCAATGCCGTTAAGTATCGACATCGTGACCGCGGAGCGCGTCGTTTACTCGGACGAGGGCGCCGATGAGGTCGTGATCCCGGGCATTGAGGGTGAGCTCACGGTGCTGCCGCAGCACGCGCCACTACTGACGATGATCAAGCCCGGCGTGATGCTGATCAAGAAGGGGAACGAAGAGACGGAGATGGCGATTACGGGCGGTTTCCTGGAGGTGCGCCAGGACCGGGTGACGATCCTGGCGGACGCCGCCGAACGCGCCGAGGAGATCGACGTGGCGAGGGCGGAAGAGGCGCGCGCAGCGGCCGAGCGATCGCTGGAGGCGCGAGAGACGGAAGTTGACCTGGCGCGGGTGGCGGTTGAGCTTCAACGGGCGCTCGTGAGGCTGAAGGTGGCCGAGCGGCGGCGGCGACGCGGCGGCCGGGGCGGCGCGCCGGGAGCCTAGACGCAGAGGGCGCGAGGTATGGACCAGAGCAGCGGCGGCTCTCTGGCGATCGAGGGCGGCAGGCCTCTTCGCGGGACGATCAGCGTCGGCGGTTCCAAGAATGCCACGCTCGGCGCGATGGCGGCGGCGCTGCTCGTCGACGAGCCGTGCGTCTTGCAGAACGTGCCGAATATCGGCGACGTCGCGCACATGGGCGAGGTGCTGCGCAGCCTGGGCGCCAGCGTTGGCTGGGAGAAGCCCGGCGTCCTGCGCATTGATGCCGGTGGCATTCATAGCTCGTCGCCGTCGAGCGATCTGGCGGGCAGCCTGCGTGGTAGCTTCCTCGTGCTTGGCGCTCTGCTGGGCCGGCTGGGCGAGGCGGCCTGCCCTCCGCCCGGGGGTGACGTCATCGGGCAGCGGCCGGTTGACGTGCACCTGGCAGGGTTCGCGGCGCTCGGAGCTGAGGTGTCGCGGGATGGCGAGAAGTTTGCAGCGACCGCCCGAGAACTGCGCGGCGCCGATGTGTTTGCGGACTACCCCAGCGTGCTTGGGACGCAAAACCTGATGCTCGCTGCGGTGCTGGCGAAGGGGCGCACGCGGATCGTCAATGCGGCGGCGGAGCCCGAGGTGCAGGGGCTGGCGGAGATGCTGAACGCGATGGGGGCGAAGATAAGCGGCGCCGGCTCGCACACGGTCGAGATCCTGGGCGTCGACAAGTTGCACGGCTGCGAATACAGGGTGATTCCCGATCGGCTGGAGGCAGGGACGTTCGCACTGGCCGCAGCCATGACAAGGGGTGAAATTGAGATAGCGGGAGCGTGCCCTGAGCATCTTGTCTCGCTGACGCACAAGCTCCGCGAGGCGGGCGTCGAGGTCAAGACTGACGACGAACGGATCCACGTTCGCGGTGTGGGGTCGCTCCGGTCGCTGACGATCCAGGCTCTGCCGTATCCGGGTCTCGCGACGGACTTGCAGGCCTTGGTGGCGGTGCTCCTGACGCAGGCGGATGGCGTTAGCTACGTGCACGAGCGGGTATTCGACAACCGCCTGCTGTACGCCGGCGAGCTGCGGAAGCTGGGCGCGGACGTTGTGACGACGGGGACGACGACCGCGATCATCAACGGGCCGACCCCGCTTTACGGAGCGCGCGTGCAGGCGCTGGACGTTAGGGCGGGCGCGGCGCTGATCCTGGCCGGTCTGGCCGCTGAAGGCCGCACGGAGGTGTCCGACGTCTACCATGTGGACCGCGGTTACGAAGATATCGATGGCAGGCTGCGGTCGCTGGGCGCCGGTATCGAGCGGATATAACGTTCTCTCCCGCCTGTGTGTGATACTCTGTGGCTCTAGTCATGTTCGGTAAGCGTATTGGTGTGGACCTCGGCACGGCCAACGTGCTTGTCTACGTTAAGGGCAAAGGGATCGTCATCAACGAACCTTCAGTCGTGGCGGTCGCCCAGCGGGACAACAGCATCGTGGCGGTCGGGACGGAGGCGCGCGAGATGCTGGGCCGGACGCCCGGTGCGATTCAGGTCATACGTCCGATGCGCGAGGGAGTCATCGCCGACTACGTGACGACGGAGGCGATGCTGCGTTACTTCATCGGACGCATCATCGGTCGAGTCGCTCTGCTTAAGCCGGAGGTGATGATCTGTGTTCCTGCGGGCGTGACCGGCGTGGAGCAGCGCGCTGTGCAGGACGCGGCGGAGGCGGCGGGCGCGCGGCGGCCGGCGCACATCGTGCCGGAGCCGCTGGCAGCCGCGATCGGCGCGCGCATCCCGGTGAACGTGCCGCAGGGGCATATGGTCGTGGACATAGGCGGCGGGCGGACGGAGGCGGCGGTCATCTCGATGTACGGGATCGTCGTGACGGAGTCGGTGCGGGTGGCGGGAGACCGGCTGGACGACGCCATCGCCAACTACGTGAAGCGGCGCTATAACATCGTGATCGGCGACAGGACGGCGGAGGAGCTGAAGATCGCCATCGGCAGCGCGATGCCGATGGAGGAGGAGATGACGTACCAGGTGCGCGGGCGGGACCAGATCAGCGGGCTGCCGCGCACGATTACCGTGACGTCGACGGACATCAGCCAGGGGATCCAGGACGCGCTGACGGCGATCGTGGGTGCGGTGCGTTCGGTGCTGGAGCGGACGCCGCCGGAGCTGGCATCGGACATCGTGGACCGGGGGATCGTGCTGACGGGGGGGACGGCCCTGCTGCGGAACCTGGACCGGCTGATCACGCAGGAGATTGGGATATCGTGCTACGTGGCGGATAACCCGCTGGAGTGCGTGGCGATTGGGGCGGGGATCGCCCTGGACCACCTGGACTTGATCAAGCGGTCGACGCCGCCCGAGGGGGAGTGGCTGGTTAGCTTCTAGGCGTCAGGACGAGGTAGGAGGTACGAGGTTAGAGGTGCGAGGTAGGAGGTCGGAGAGGGAGCTTCGTGCGGCGACCACGCGGGGGCATTCGGTTCTGCGCTCGAATGGCGTCCCCACTCCAGGTCCTTCGCGGAGGGCGTTGATCCGCACACAGCCTTGGCGGCGCTCACGATGACGCGAGTTGGTGGTGGGTTCGCGGGAGCTGGCGTAGGAAGAGGCGGAGGCAGGTGACCACGTACTGGGCGACCGCGAGGGTCGCCCCTATGGGTAGTGCGGGCGTCGTTATTCGTTATCGGTGGCGGCTTTGAGGTAGAAGGTCATGCCCTGGAGGGCGAGGACGGGGTCAACGCGGCGGACCTGGACGGCGGCGGGGACCTGGGCGGCGATGGGGGCGTAGTTGAGGATGGCGCGGATGCCGCAGCGGACGAGGGAGTCGATGACGCGCTGGGCGCCCTCGGCGGGGACGGCGACGATGCCGACGTCTACCTTGTTTTTGGCGAGGACGTTTTCGAGGTCGGCGGTGTTGCGGATGGTGAGGCCGTTGAGGCTGGTGCCGATGACGGCGGGGTCGGAGTCGAAGGCTTCGACGATGCGGAAGCCCTGGGGGCCGAAGCCCTCGTAGCCGAGGATGGCGCGGCCGAGGCGGCCGGCGCCGATGAGGGCGAGACGCCACTGCCGATTGAGGCCGAGGATGCGGCGGAGCTCGTCGAGGAGCTTGCGGACGTTGTAGCCGCGCCCCTGCTTGCCGAAGCGTCCGAAGTAACTGAAGTCCTTGCGGATCTGGGCGGCGGAGACGTTAAGGGTTTTGGCGAGTTCCTGGGAGCTGACGACTTCACGGCCGTCGGATTCGAGGGCGGCGAGGGCGCGGGCGTAGAGGGGGAGGCGGTCGATGACGAGGTCGGAGATCTTCATTGTACCGATAGAGTGATTAGATAATATCTATTGATCAATTCGATGCATGGCCCCGGTTGTGCTTAGCATTTTATACACCGGATTTGGGTGGACGGTCAATATGGGGGCGCTGGTGGCTGGGCGCCCGACGGCCGTTCACACGACGCCCCGCCCCCAGATCCCTTCGCGCACAACGTCATGTGCTTCGTGAGCGTGGTTGGCGCTCAGGATGACGAGGCTGGTGGAGGGTCAACATCGGGACGTTGCCACTCGCCTCAGGGGCTTGAGCGCGAATGGCGTGTTCACTGATTCGTAACGCTTGTTCACTCGGTCGCGTCTAACGATTGAAAAGGTGATAAGCAACAATCAGTATGCCCTGTAGGGAGCAGTGAGGATTCGTTATGGACAGCGATCAGGACACGATTGAGCAAGACGCGTCGATAGAGGACGGTCCGGAAGAGGGAGCTGGAAGCGAGCAGCCGTCGCCACGGGTGGCGGTGCCGCCGATGTTCGACAGGCAGGCTTCTCCCGGCCTTGCGGGTGACGATCACGACGACGATGCGCCGGGGGACTCGTTGTCGCGATTCATTACGGGGACGGCTACGGCGACGGAGGAGCGGGAGGAAGATGAGGATTCGCTGCTGCCAATGCAGCCTCGGTCTTTGCTGGACCTCGGGCTGTCGAAGGCGTTTCTGACCGATTTGACGATGAAGATCATCCACTACTCAGGAACGCCTTCGTCTGTACAGTTGACGCGGCGGATCGGGCTGGGCCGGACGATTGTGCAGCACCTGATAGCGGCATTGCAGGAGGAGCACCTGGTGGAGGTGCAGAGCCAGTCGGACCTCTACACCGGGAACTACCGCTACCGGCTGTCTACGCGGGGACAGCAGAGGGTAAACGACGCGCTAGAGCGCAGCCGCTATGCGGGCCCCGCTCCGGTGACGGCGGAACAGTACGGCGAAGTGATGCGGAAGATGCAGACGCAGACGCAGGACCCCGGCCGGGGGCGGATCAAGTCGCTCTTGAGCGAGCTGGTGCTTTCGACCGAGACCTCGGATTCGGTCGCGCGGGCACTGTTCTCTGGTAAGACGGGAGTGTTGTTCGGTCCTTCAGGTAACGGCAAGACGAGCATCCTGGAGCGGTTCTCTCAGGACCTCGATGGCCACGTGGTGGTACCGTACTCGATCTATGCCTACGGCCAGGTAATCCGCGTGTTCGACCAGTCTATACATCAGCCGGTGCCGGAAACGAATGCGGACGAGACGAGATTCGACCGCCGCTGGGTGATGGTGAAGCGACCGTCGATCGTGGTGGGCGCAGAGATCGGGCAGGAGACGCTGGACCTGGCGTACGACCCGAACTCGCGTTTCTACCAGGCGCCGCCGCACGTCAAGGCGCAGGGTGGCTTGCTGGTGGTTGACGACTTCGGGAGGCAGCGCATCCCGGCGAGGGATCTGCTGACGCGCTGGCTGATCCCGCTGGAGCGCGGCTGGGACGCGTTGACGCTGGCGACGGGTGAGAAGTTGATCATCCCGTTCAACCTGCAGATATTGTTTGGCACGAACCTGAGGCTGCGTGACCTGGCGGACGATGCGCTGTTGCGCCGGGTGCTGTACAAGGTGGAGATCCCGAACCCGAACCCGCAAGAGTTCACGGAGATCCTGCGCAAGCTCTGCCACGAGAAGCACGTTCTGGTGCAGGAGGGCGCGCTGGACCACGTGGCGGAGAGGCTGTTCGATCAGCCAGGAATTAAGCCTCGCGCCGCCAACGCGCGTGATCTCCTGGACATGGTGATCGAGGGGGCGTCGTTCGACGGTCGCGAGCCGATCTTGAACGAGGAGACCTTCGACCGGGTGTTCCGTTTGTTCGTCGCGCAGGAGACCGAGAGCGACGAGTCGTCCAGCTATTGAGCTTGAGGCTGGAAATCCTCGGCTACGGCGCACGAGCTAGATCGATTATTCCCCTCTCAATTCGGGTGTGGTTCGTGGAAGGCTAAAGCCATCCGCTACATTTCGTTAGAGTAGGGGGCGGCGAAATCGATTATCGCCTGAGCCAGCTCCTGTGGGCGCTGGATGGGGATGTCGTGGATTGTGTCTTCCATGACGAGGACGCGGGCGTTCTGGAGTCGCTCCCTGGCGGTTTCCAGGCCCTGAGTTTTCGCGCGCGCCCATAGTTCGCGCTGCGGGTCTGTGGCTTCCTTAATTGCCGACACAAGTAGCACGGGGCAAAGCACCTGCTCCCAGAGCTTCGAGGGCTGCATCTCCCAGATTTCACGGGCGATGTTCATATGGTCGGGAATGGGCAGGGGGCGATAGATATTGCCGTCGCGGACCTCGAAGTTGGCGAGGACCATCTCCTGGAGCTGATCGGACCAGATGGCGGCGACGTCGGGCCAGTTCTTGGCGAAGCCGATGAAGCGTTCGACCGGAGTGCCGTCGATATCGGGTGGGCGCATCATGATCTTGGCCTGCTCCCAGGAAGCGCCGTCAAACGACGAGCGTTCGGTGAAGCCGCCGTCGATGAGAGCGATGGCTACGGGACTCTCGGGGTGGGCGACGGCGAACTGGAGGGTGACGCCGGCGCCCCAGGAGTGGCCGGCGATGACCGGCCGTTCGGCTCCGAGCGCATCGATGAACTCAGCGAGGTCGCGGGTCACCTCGGCGAAGGAGTAGGCGCCCGGGCGGTCGCTGAGGCCGTGGCCGCGCTGGTCGAGGGCGAGGACGCGGAAGTGCTGGGTGAGCAGTGGGGCCATGAGGTCCCAGATGCGCGCGCTGGAGGACAGCCCATGGAGGAGGATGAGCGGCGGGCCCGCGCCGCCCCAATCGCGGTAGTGGAGGCGGAGGCCGCCACCGCCGGGCAGGCGGTTGGGGAGGGTGAGGAAGCGGTCGGGGGAGGTGTCAGGCATCGGGAATCAGGTGTGGTGTATGTAGGCGGAGGCTAAAGCCACCGGGTTACGTTCCCCAGGTGGTTCGGTCGCCACTAGGCCTTCTTCAACTCCTGGACGACGTGGGAGAGGGCGTCGTGCTGTTCGGCGGTGCGGACGCCGAAGCCGAAGTCGAGGGTGGAGACCCGGCCGGCGTACCGCTCCTTTAGCTTAGCCGCGAGTTGGTCGTAGGGGGCGATGACGGCGAATTCGTCGAGCATGTCGTCGGTCATGGCGGCGGCCATTTCGGGCCACTTGCCCTCCATCGAGAGGCGGAAGAGCTCCTGGCCGGTATCCTGCCAGCCGTGAACCTCGAGGACGGGGTGGTAGACGCGGGTGGAGGCATAGAACGAGAGTTGCTGGCGGACGGGGGCCTTGGCTTTTTCTATCTCCTCGTCGTTCTTGCCGGTGATGACGAAGCTGCCGCCGACGATGTCGATATCCTCGAACTTGCGGCCGGCTTTGCCGGCGCCTTCTTTGATGGCTGGAATGATCACTTCGTCGGTGTACTTGAGGGTGTTAAAGCCGTGCATTCGGATGCCGTCGCAGAGCTCACCGACGAGGCGGCAGTTGTAGGGGTTAACGGCGGAGATGTAGATGGGCACATTTTCGGCCTGAGGTGAGTTGGCGCCGGGGCTGAAGAAGGGCGAGATGAGGGTGAACTCGTAGTGCTTGCCCTTGTAGTCCGGTCGGGCGTTGGTCTGGAACGTTTGGAAGATAGCCTTCATGCAGAGGATGTAATCGCGCAGGCGGGGGCCGGGGGGTGAAGGCCAGGCGGTGGAGTAGCGTCGCTCGTTGTGCCCCTTGACCTGGGTGCCAAGGCCGAGCATGAAGCGGCCGCCGGAGAAGCGCTGGAGGTCCCAGGCCATCTGGGCGGTGACAAAGGGACTACGCGGGAAGGCGATGGCGACGCCGGTGCCGAAGCGGAGGCGCCGGGTGTGTTCGGCGACGATCATCAGGGGGAGAAAGGGGTCGTGGCCGGCCTCGGGTGTGATGACGGAGTCGTAGCCGGCGTCCTCGATACGGCGGGCGGCTTCTCCGTAGGAGGTGATATCAGGGGCGACGAGGGCGGTCTCGATTTTCATTGGGTGTCTCCTTTGAGCACGAAGTCAATAATGGCATCGTTCACCAGGTCGGGTTTCTCGCGCATGAGGAAGTGGCCGGCCTGCTCGACTTTGCGGAAGGTCAGGTTAGGGAAGAAGTCGGGGAGTTTGTCGCTCCAGGCGAGGGGGAGGACGGCGTCGCTGTCGCCCCAGAGGACGAGGGTTGGCGCGTAGATTTTCGGGTCGCCCTGCTGGCCCTGGCCGAGGGTGCGGAAGGCGGCGCGGTAGCAGTTGAAGCCGCCGCGCAGGGCGCCGGGTTGCGAATATGCCTCGACGTATTCGGCGATCTCGGCGTCGCCCAGGAGGGCCTTGTCGTGCGACCAGTGGGAGAGGAAATGGCTGACGTAGAGGCGGGTGGCTTCGCGGCTGGAGCCGACGAGGTCTTCGGCCCAGGGTAGCTGGTGGAATAGCTGGTACCAGATCTGTGGCACGTGGCTCATCTCCATCCAGCGCATGCCGATGCCGGGGTACGGAGGGTCGAACATGACGAGCTTGTCGAGGCGGTCGCGGTAGGTGCGGGCGAACTGCTGGACCCAGACTGCGCCGAAGTCGTGGGTGACGATACTGGCCTTCCCCCAACCGAGGTGGTCGAGGAGGGCGTTGATGTCCTCGGCGAAGACGGCGGGGGTGTAGCCTTGCTCGGGCGGGACGTCGGGCTTGTCGGTGTAGGCGAAGCCGCGCATGTCGGGTGCGACGACGTCGAAGTGTTTGGAGAGCGCGGCGATGTTGAGGCGCCACTCGTAGTAGAAGCCGGGCCAGCCGTGGACGAGGAGGAGGGGCGGGCCGGTCCCCTCGCGGACGTAGTGGTAGCGGAGGCCGTTGATTTCGGCGTACTGGTGGTTGAGGCCGTCGTTTGGGGGCACGGGCGGGACTCCCTTCTGTTGCACGAGGGAGTGTAAGGGGGAAAGGGGAAAGGGGCAATGGGAGCGGGTAGGACTTGGGACTTAGGACATAGGACTCAGGACTTGGGAAGGGGAGGTAGGAGATAGGAGGTAGGAGGTGCGATTGGGGTCTCTAGAGGAATCTATCAAGCGAATTTTGGGTTCAATCAATGGGGTTTTTGTTCGTGGGTAGGGATTGAAATTCGGGTTTTGTGTGTGGAGATTGATTGAGTTGGGGTGCGTTTTGGGTTTTTCCGGGTGGCTCAGGAAGGGCGGCGGGGGCGGCGAGGCTGGTTTGGTCGATTGAATTGAGTTCATGAACAGGGGGTTGTTTTTTCAATCTGAGATGGCGGCGGAAGGGGCCGGGGGAGTCGCGGCCGGGGCCCTTTTTTCGTTGGCCGCGGATTATCGCGGATTGGGTTTCGTGCATGATGTTGTACCTCCGTCTTGATGGTAGGGGGTGGCGGCGGGAGGTCAAAGGGGGAAGTGGCAGTGGGTGTGGGGCGACGTAGGACGTGGGGGTGCGAGATGCGAGGTGCGAGGGACGGTGATGGCCAGCGGGAGCGTCGTCGGCCCGTTCGCCCTACGAGTACCTCAGGGCGAACGGAAGGGGCGGATCAGGTGGAGATGAAGGTGCGGATTTGGTTAGCTACTGTGGCTGGGTCCTCTATCAGGAGGAAGTGGCCGAGGTTGGGGAGTTCGGTGGCCTTAGCTTGAGGGAGGATGCGGGCGAGCTCGCGGCCCATTTCGATGTTGGCGACAGGGTCGCCGTCGGCCCAGACGATCTGGATGGGGTGCGTTGCGGCCTCGAAGGCGCCGATCCAGCGCTCCTGGTGGATTAGGCGCTCGCGCATGTAGCCGGAGAGGGAGGGAAGGCGTTTGTGGCCGTCCTGGTAGAGGAGCAACTCCTGCATGATGACTTCGTCTTCGGGTGTCACGCATTCGGGGCGTTTCATCAGGGCCTTGAGCGCGGGAATGTACGTCGCGGTCAGGCCGTCAAGCGCGGCGATGGCCTGGGGGAGGGTCTCGTTGGAGGCGAGGAGCTTCTGGAAGGCGGTGATCGTGGCTATGCCCTGAAGGGTGCTGCCATTGAGGATGGTTGAGGAAAGGACGCGGAAGGGGAGGACGCCTGCCTGCTCGCGGGCGAGGAGCTCGGCGTGGATGGTCTGGCCGACGTCGTGGCCAACGACGTGGGCCTCAGCGATATCGAGCGCCCGGGCGACCTCTACGGCGACGTCTGTCTGCTGAAAGAGCGAGTAGCTGTAGGCGGCGGGCTTGTCGGAGAGGCCGTAACCGGGGAAGTCGAAGGTGACGCAGCGGAAGCTGCCGGCGAGGCCGTCGATGACGCCTCGCCAGTCGTGGCAGGAGGTGGGGAAGCCGTGGAGGAGGAAGACGACGGGTCCCTTCCCGCGTTCATGGACGAAGATGCGCAGGCCGGCGATGTCGAGGTGGCGACCAGCGGCGAGCCAGCGTTGCGTGGGTTCGGCAAGGGTGGGATCGGGCATGGCGTGGCACAGGGTAACACGGTCGCGAGGTACGAGGTACGAAGTACGAGGTGCGATAGAATGCGCGCATGATTCGGGATGTGCACCATGTGGGCATTGCGGTAAGCGATATGAACGCAGCGCTGGCGTTGTTCCGGGAGGCACTGGGGTTGCCGGTCGTGAAGGAGGGGGAGGCGCCGGCGAGGGGTGCGCGGGTGGCGTTGCTGGCGGTGGGTGGGAGCTATCTGGAGCTGGTGCAGCCGACGAATGAAGAGTCGCCGTTCGCGCGGCATATCGCGGAGTACGGCGAAGGGCTGCACCACGTTGGTCTGTGGACCGATGACATTGAGGCGCAGGTTCGGGGTTTACGGGAGGCGGGCGTAGCACTGGAGGACCGCGAGCCGCGGGAGGGGTTTACGGGGCGGCTGAGCTACCTGCGAGCCGAGGCGTTCGACGGGGTGGTGATGGAGGTGGTGGAGCCGGGAGATGGAGCGGCCGGCGAGGCGCCCACCCCCGCTCGTCCTACGAGAGCCTCAGGACGAGCGGATAGAAGTGTCGTCACGCAGATCGATCATGTGGTGTTGCGGGTTCCGGATGCGGGGGCGGCGTGCGGGCGCTTCGAGGAGTGGTTCGGGGTGACGACGAAGCGGACGTTCGAGCGCGGGCCGATGACGTTTGCGTTCTTGCGACCAGGAGACGTGATCCTCGAGGTGATTGGGCCTACGACGCGAGACGGAGACGTTGGTTCCGGACGGATTGCGGGGCTGGCGTTAGAGGTGAAGGGGATCGACGATGTGGCGGCGGGTCTGAAGGAGATGGGCTACCCGATCGGCGAGCCGCACCCGGCGCTGCAGGGAGGCAGGATCGTGAGCGTGCACCACTCGGGCGCCTGTGGAGTGCCGCTGGCGTTCATCGATTTCGGGTGACGTTTCGTACACTCCGGGGCGTTGTTGGGGGCAGCTTGATGGTGCACCGTAACGCCATTGCGGAACGAAACGGGGTCGCCAGCCGAGATGTCTGCGGGCAAAGCATCGCGCTGAGCCCCTACGAGGATGAGGTGCCGGAGCGCAGGGTGAAGGCTGCTACGACCGCTGAGGCTGCGGTGAGGGCGGCGACGGCGAGGATGGCCGCCTCCAGGTCGAAGAGGTCGGCGATGGCGCCGGCGCCGAGAGCGCCCGCGGCGGCACCGCCGTCGCGCCAGAAGCGATAGACTCCCAGGGTCGTGGCGCGTTCGGGCGGGGGCACGGCATCGCCGACGGCGGCCAGCAGTGTTGGGTAGGCCATGGCCGTGCCGAGGCCCAGGAGGGCCACTGTGGCTATCCAGCCGGCAAAGGAGTCGAAGACGGCGACGAGGGCGATGGACAGGGCCTGGATAAGCATGCCGGCGACAGCGAGACGCTTGCGACCGGCGACGTCGCTGAGCCAGCCGCCCGCCACCTGGAGTCCGCCCCAGGCAAGGGGGTAGGCGGCGGCGAGGATGCCGATGCGGTCGAGGCTCAGTCCGCGGGCGGCGAAGAAGAGGGGGAAGATGCCCCAGGCAAGGGCGTCGTTGAGGTTGTTCACGAAGCCGGCCTGGCTGAGGCCGAAGAGCTCTTTTCGGCGCCACGTAGCGTCGGCAAACGCGGTCGCGAGGCCCGGCCGATTAGCGTAAGCGGGGTCGGGAGCCACGGGCGGAGTCGTGTCTCGAATCAAGAGCACTGAGAGGGCGAGGGCGGCGGCGGCGAATGCTATGCCGAGGTAGAAGGGTTTGGGGCGCAGGCCGTATTCGTCTGCGATGAGGCCGGAGGCGAAGGCGGCGGCGGCGACGGCGAGATAGCCGGCGGTCTCGTTGAGGCCGAGCGCGAGGCCCCGCTCGCTGGGTTTAGCGAGGTCCAGCTTCATGTTGACGGTCATTGACCAGCAGAGGCCCTGGTTCAGGCCGAGCAGCACGTTGGCGCCGATTATCCAGCCCCAGGCGGGGCCCCAGATAATGATCGAGGGACGGGCAGGCCGATGAGCCAGCCGGCGATGAGGAGGTTGCGCCGGCCGAGAGTCTCGGACATCGTGCCGGCGAAGAGGTTGGTGAAGGCTTTGGCGGCGGCGAAGGAGGCGACGAAGGAGAGGGTGGCCGTTGAGGAGGCGATGCCGAACTCTTCTCGTGCGAGGAGGGGCACGACAGTGCGCTCAAGCCCGACCATGCCGCCGACGAAGGCGTTGACGGCGATCAGCAGGGCGAACTGCGGCCAGTTGGCGCGGATGCCGGGGGCGGTGTCTTTGGCTATTCGGCTGTCGCTGCCCGTTGCCACCCGAAGATCGATCTGTAGATGAAGGACGGGATGCAGAAGTGAGTCGTAGCGACGAGGGTGGCGACGGCGGCGAAGGCGCCGCCGAGGGCATAGCCGAGGGCGGCCGGCCCCCAGGCGAAGCTGGCTGCTGTGGCGGCGATCCAGACGGCGCCCATGCCGCAGGCGAAGCGTCGGGGCGCGCCGTTGGGCGGGAGGGGACCTGTTCCCGTGACCCTGCTAACGCCGAGGTTGTAGATGAGGTCGAAGGGATGGAAGGGCAGGACAGCGCCGAGCGCCGCCAGCGGCGCCAGGGCGATGAGGAGCCATTCAGAGCTCAACACGGTGCCGATCGCGACGATCACGGCGCATAGCGCGGGGCTGAAACGCAGCCATGGCTCGACCTCGCGGAGCGTGGCGGCGTTCAAGTCGCAGAAGCCCTGCATTTCGAGGCGTTTTATGACAGTGTTTGAGACCATGTGAGCCCCTCCTGACTGTTCGCTCGCCTGATGGTAGCAAGAACGCGGCGCTATTGTCAAGATATCAATCGAATAGTTGACATTAGTTTGAATTGTTGGGACAATTCAGCTCGATGAGTCATAGAGCGTTGAAAGATGGCCTCTATACCCAGTTCGCGCGTATCGGTCAGGCGCTGGCCAGTGGTAAGCGGCTGGAGGTGCTGGACCTGCTAGCGCAGGGGCCGCGGCACGTTGAGGCGCTGGCGAGGGAGACAGAGATGTCGGTGGCGAATGTTTCGCAGCACCTGCAGGTGCTGCGGGGCGCGCGGCTCGTGGAGGCGAAGCGGGAAGGGACGCGGGTGGTGTATCGGCTGGCGGACGATTCGGTGCTGCGCCTGTGGCTGAGCCTGCGTGGAGTGGCCGAGACCAGACTGGCGGAGGTGGCAGCGGTCAGTCGCGAGGCAATTGGTGACCGGGCCGATCTCGTGCCGCGCGATGAGCTGGAACGGCTGATTGGAGACGGCACAGTGTTCCTGCTGGACGTGCGGCCGAAGCGTGAGTACGAGCACGGGCACCTGGCCCACGCTGTATCCATACCGGTGGAGGAGCTGGCGATCCGACTGGATGAGCTGCCTCGTGACCGGCCGATAGTGGCGTATTGCCGTGGGGAATACTGCCTGTTCGCTGACGAGGCGGTGGCGTTTTTGCGAGAGAAGGGCTACGACGCAGTACGCTTAGAAGGTGGCTGGACCGAGTGGAGGGGGGAGGACAGGAAAACGTCTGTCGGCGTGAATGGACATGGTTGAGTCGGAAAAAGGAGGCAATATTATGGACACCGCGGTACTCCCTGCAGCTGTCGACGCTGAAGCGCTGCGCTGCCAGATCAGTGAGAAATACACGGAGGTGGCAAACACTCCGGAAAAGGGATTCCATTTCCACACGGGCAGGCCACTGGCTCTCATGCTTGGTTACAGAGCTGACGTTCTGGACGGCCTGCCGGCGGGAACTGTCGAGTCTTTCGCGGGCACCGGCAATCCCTTCTCGATGGGGGAGTTAGGCAGCGGTGAGGTTGTCCTGGACATCGGGTGCGGTGCCGGGTTTGATTCGTTGATTGCGGCGAGGCAGGTCGGCGAGAGCGGGCGGGTGTACGCGGTCGATATGACCGCGGCGATGCTGCAGAAGGCGCAAGAGAGCGCAAGGGAAGCCGGCATCACTAACATAGAGTTCCGCGAGGGGCTGGCCGAGTCGTTGCCGCTGGCGGACGAATCAATAGACGCGGTGATAAGCAACGGCGTGATCAACCTCTGTCCGGATAAGGTGGAGGTGATGAGTGAGGTCAGCAGGGTGCTCAAGCCGGGAGGGCGGGTCCAGATCGGCGACATTGTGGTGCACCGGGAGGTGCCGCAGTCGGCGAAGGACGACATCGACCTGTGGAGCGGCTGAATTGCCGGTGCTCTGCTGGAAGCAGAGTGGAGATGGGTGCTAGAGCACGCTGGCTTCGCGGACGTTCGCTGGGGCAGAGAGGTGGACGTGTTCTCGGGCTCGTTGCACGAATCGGACGCGGCCGAGTTCGAGACTCGCGGCGTTACCTTCTCGGCAGTGAAGCCAGCGGCGTAAGGCCGCTCTCCTCCCCCGCGGGCGGGCTCTAAAGGGTGCCTGATCGACCTACGAGTGTCCTCCGGGGAGCAGACGTAGGTCCAGGCGGGCGACCAGCGTTTTCGGTGCGATGAGGCGGTAGGCCTCTTCGACGAGGCCGGCGATCATGCCCCAGTCGACCGGCGCGTCCAGGCGCACGCCGAGCCAGCCACGGCAGCCGACGTAGGGCGGGACAAAGAAGCGATTGGGGTCGGCGGAGATGAGGACGTCCTGGGCACCGGGCGCGGCGGCGCACCAGAAGGCGAGGCGGTCGTCGTGGTGGTGATTGGCGTATGTCACGAACGTTTTCTTGCCGCGCACGAACCAGGTTGGTTCCCCGTGGCTGAGGCGTTCGGTCGTTTCGGGCAGGGAGAGGCAGATCTGGCGGAGGTTCTGGAGGGGGTCTTCGGGCATAGCGTTATTCTAGCGCGAGTGGGTTCACGGAACGCGCAGAGGATACGGAGCGGGCGGACCTCGACTTAGCGGGATCTCCCTCCGCCCCCTGGGCAGGGCTAAAGCCCTGCAGCTACGACGTTGGGTCTCTGGGCAGGGCTAAAGCCCTGCAGCTACGCCGCTATTGAGATGACGATGTCCTAGAATCTGCTAGAATGAGGCCGAATCTAAGCGTAGGAGGTCATAATGCGAGAAGTAGTTATAGTCGAGGCGGTACGGACGCCGATGGGTCGGCGGGGTGGGACGCTTTCGGGGGTGCATCCGAACGACCTGGGGGCGAAGGTGCTGAACGAGGTCGTAAAACGCGCTGGTATCGAGTCGGCGATGGTGGAGGATGTGGTATTCGGCTGCGTGGACGAGGTGGGCGAGCAGGGAGCGAACACGGCGCGGAACTGTCTGCTGACGGCGGATTTTCCCTATGAGGTGCCGGCGACGACGGTGGACCGCCAGTGCGGCAGCGGCCAGCAGGCGGTGCACTTCGCGGCGAACCTGATCCAGGCTGGGACGTGCGATATTACGATCGGCGGCGGCGTGGAGTCGATGTCGCGGGTGCCGCTGGGGGTGAACATTACGCAGGGGCCGGGCGTGCCGTTCCACATGGGGTTGATGGCGAAGTACCCGCTCACGCCGCAGGGAATCTCGGCGGAAGAGATCGCGAAGAAGTGGGGAATCGAGCGTCCCGAAGCGGACGAGTTCGCGCTGGGGAGCTACGAGAAGGCGAAGCGGGCGCGCGATGAGGGCCGGTTTGAGCGCGAGATCGTGCCGGTAGACGTGAAGCTTGAGGGGCTGCCCACCACAGCGAAGACCGACGAAGGGATCCGCGACACGTCGCTGGAGAAGCTGGCGTCGCTGCAGCCGTCGTTCCGGCCAGACGGGATCCACCACGCGGGGAACTCGTCGCAGATAACCGACGGCGCGGCTGCGGTGCTGATGATGGCGCGCGAGAAGGCGGACGAGCTTGGCCTGAAGGCGCGGGCACGGATCATCGGGCAGGCGGTTGTGGGCTCGGATCCGGTGCTGATGCTGACGGGGCCGATCACGGCGACGCCCAAGGTGTTGAAGAAGGCGGGGCTTGAGCTCAAAGACATCGACCTGATCGAGATCAACGAGGCGTTCGCGTCGGTGATCCTGGCGTGGAAGCGCGAGGTACACCCGGACATGAGCAAGGTCAACGTGAACGGCGGTGCGATCGCGCTGGGCCACCCTCTGGGCGCGACGGGCGCGCGGTTGATGACGACGATGCTGCATGAGCTCGAGCGCACGGGCGGCCGCTACGGGATGCAGCTGATGTGCTGCGGTGGCGGCCTGGGCACGGCAACGGTGATCGAGCGGCTGGATTAGCGAACCTGCGAGAACAGAGAAAGCGCACGCTCGGGCGCAGCACAGCGAGGTCCAGACGACGCCGCGCTTCGCGGGTCGATTGCCCGATGTGCTGAGACTCTACGGGTTGGGGCAGTCCGGGCCGTTGAAGGCGTTGACGCCGCCGAGCATGGGCGGGTGGGCGCCTGGACCGCTGAAGAGGGCGCTCATGTCCGCGATGTCTATCTGCTTTCCGGTGACTGTCCCAGGGACGAGGTCCCATCGTATGTGGAAGGCCGGGTCACCGGGGTTGCTGTTGAGGCGGCGAACGGGGGAGACGAATGACTGCAGGTCGGCGATGTCGATGTTGTTGGCACTGTTCGAGGCGCCGCCGGTGACGAGGTCCGCCGGCCAGGAGCCACTGGGGCTGCCGGCGATCGAATTGTTGGGGTTGCCGCAGGGGTCGTTCGGGTTGGTGCCGATGTTTTGCTCGGCAAGGCTGGTGAATCCATCGCCATCAGCGTCGGCCGGGCCCGGGTCATGGCCGCCGAAATCGTTCGTCCAGTACCAGTCGAAGCCGCTGCTGACGTCGTAAGAGCGGGTGATGCCCATCACCTTGAACTCGGCGTTGAGCATGTTGGCGTTGTGGCCGGGTGAGTTTTTCCAGAGGTCGAAGGCGACCTGGGCGGAGGCTGTGCCGGCGGCGATGTTTTCGCCCTTCCAGGTGTTGAAGTTGTAACCGAAGTCGCTCATGCGGACGAAGGGGCCGCGGCAAGTGTTGGAGCAGGGGTTGGGACAGGGGGCGGGCCCCGGGCCAGCGCCCAGGCCGTCGCAGTGGCTGAAGTAGTTGTTCGCAGCCATGTCGTCGCTCATCCAGGCCGTGGCACTCTGAAGCTGCGTGTTGATGGTGAGAGCGCCGAGACTGTTCGCGGCGCGGTGCTGGTTTATGAGAGTGACGAAGAGTTGTTCTTCGGCGTCCAGCGTGCTGGTTGCACGAGCGGGCCCGCCGGAAGGCGCGAGCGCCACGAACCAGCCCGCAAGGATGAACGCGGCCGGCGCCACGAGTAATGTTTTGCGTGTTTTGATCGGTCGCCTCCATAAGGGGAGACTGGCAGGCGGGAGACAGGTTACGGAAAAGCAAGGGGGTGGGTGGTGAGAATTGGTTAAGGATTGCGGGTGTCGGCCCCCGTTCGTGGTACGAGAGCCTCACCACGAACGGATAAGGTAAGGGTAGGCCGCGAATACCCAGGGTGGCCGTCAGCCTGAGTCGCTAGTGCGGTGGCGAGCGCGTCGGGGCAGCGGGCGACGACTGCGGGGTGCGGGTGAATGTGGTTGGAGAGAGGCTGACCCCCTGGTTGCGGTGGCCGTCAGCCTGAGTCGCTAGTGCCGTGGCGAGCGCGTCGGGGCAGCGGGCGACGACTGCGGGGTCCGGGTGAATGTGGCTGGAGAGGCTGACCCCCTGGTTGCG
>Ga0247727_10001833_pt1 | contig 49374 bp, 41 predicted proteins | sample WisWelCaveWW1625_FD_202498 | JGI IMG/M metagenome (GOLD analysis project Ga0247727, IMG submission 202498) | Biofilm microbial communities from Wishing Well Cave, Virginia, United States - WW16-25 | ecosystem: Environmental > Aquatic > Deep subsurface > Groundwater > Cave microbial mat | place...
TCGACCGAGGTGGAGGCGACGGCGGTCTGTTGCGCCCGTTTGACGACGAGCGGATCGATTTGACGTGGTCTGGCCATGCCTCCACTCTACCACTGTTCGTCTCATCTTGAAAGCGAATTAGAATTAGTCATGTATGGCGAATTCTCTCCCTACCGTGATCGGGAGTGTATTCGGGGTTACCATTTGCGCCGCCCAACGATTTGTATGGCATGGAGACTGGTCGGCGGACCCCGACGGTGTACGCGAGTGACGCGTTAGTGGGTGCGCCAACCGAATACGGTTGAAACAAGGGAAGCCAACAAACAACAACGGGAGAGGCATCATGTGTAGATTCATGGATTTCATGGTCGTGCGAGTCGTAACAGCAGTGGCAGTCAGCGGACTGCTTCTGCTTGTGGGAAGTCAGGCATCCGCTCAGAACCCAGTAGGCTGTACTGCCAATGCCTCAGACCTCGAGATCACAGGCACGCCGTCGGGTGATGTGATCGAGGGAGCCACCATCACGTACACGGTGGCCATCGACAACGTTGGCGGGGCCAACTGCACCGTGTCGAACGTGCTGGTTAACTTTACGTTCCCGGATGGGACGGTGATCCCGATCCTATCCAATGCGGTCGTTGCGGCGGGAACGGTCGTGACCTGCCCCGGCGACCCGGCCTGCCTGACAGCCGGGCCGTATGAGTACCTCGTCGATGACGCGGACGCGATCCATCTGCCTTCGGGCTGCCCGCCGGTCGAGGGGCCGGTCGACCAGCCGCTGACGATCTCGGCGTTTGCGGCAGGCTCAGGCACGGCGCTGAATTCGCCGAACCCGGTGCCGGGCAATGCGACCTACTGTAAGGCGCAGAACAACTTCCTGCGGACCCCGTGCATCGACATCATCAAAGGGGTGGCCTGCAAGCCCGCGCCGCCGGACGATTGCGGTGACGTCATCTTCGGCAAGTCGGCGACGGGAGTCAAGAACAGCGCTGACCCGGCGTTTTGCTACAGCATCATCATCAGCAACTGCAGTCCTGATCTGGACTTGATCATCACGAACGTGAATGACACCGTCTTCGGTGATCTGACGACGGACTTCACGAGTCAACTGACCAACGACACGCTGCCAATCGGTGGCTCCGTGACAAACTTGTTCACCGCTGACCATTCCGTCAACACGACGAACATCGTGACGGTTTTGGCTGTTGACGCGATCTTCAACTCCTCCCTGACGGACGTTGATACGGCGCAAGTGGCGGTCGTCGAGGCCAGCATCAGTTGCGATAAAACGATCATCGAGACGAACGGCGTACCGATCACGCCGACGGACGATATCCTAGTGAACGGCATCACGAATTTCGTGACGTATCGGGTGATTGTCACCAATACGGGCGATGCGCCCCTCAAAAACGTTTCCGCGAGTGACCCCAGCCTGCCTTGTTTGGATTCCTCAGGTGGGAGCTTGGCGGTCGGTGGTACGCTCACAAACATCTGTCAAGATGTGTTGATCCTCTGCGATGCAACCCAGCCCAGCTACACCAACACGGTGACCGTAGCGGGCGAAGTGGATACCTCGGGCGGGCTTTGCGGATTCGACACGAATGGTGTTCCGATCAGCGTCACAAACACCTGCGACGCCGTGGTTAGAACCACGTGTGGCGAAATCTGCATCAACATCGAGAAGCAGGTTGCCTGCGTTGATACCAACGTGTGCGCGGTTGACAAAGGATGCGCCTCGAATGAGAACGTGTATGCTGACTCGGCGATTGGCGCCGAAGGCGCGGCGTTCTGCTACAGCATCACCGTGTCGAACTGTGCGACTGTGGACGCCACCATCACCTCGTTGGTGGATGATCAACTCGGTAATATCGCCGGCCAGTTCCCTGCAGTGTTGACTCCTGGCCAGACGGAGACCCGGTTCTTCACGAAGGAGTACCCGGGTGAGTCGGGTTTGATCACCAACACCGTGTCCGTCAACGTGACGAACACCGCGTTCGGGCTTGGTGATAGTGATACCGCCGACGCGGTGGTGGATCTGCTGCCGGTGGGGATCGAGTGCAAGAAGCTCGTTACCTCGCCTGACGACCAGGACGGTGACCTGACTGGAGAAGATAGCCATGTGTCGCTCCCTGCCGATGGTAACACTCACAATGTGACCTACAGCGTGCGGGTAAAGAACACGGGTGAGCTTGATCTGTCCAATGTGACGATCAGCGATCCGCTGTTGGAGGCTGATGGTTGTGCCTTGCCGGTGTCGTTCAGTTTGGCGGCAGGAGTTACCACCAACTTCACGCTCTGCACCTTGACTGATGATTGCCCGGCGTTGGAAGGCATCAATCGGATCACAGTGAGCGGGGAAGTTGACACGACCGGCGATGTGTGCGGTCAGAACATTGACTGCGAGCCGATCACGACGAGCAGCATCTGTGAAGCCGCGGTTCAGTGCTTGCGCGCCAGCGCTTGCCGGACGACGGGTGGTGGCAAGCAGATCGCGAACGACCGGTCTGGTGAGGAGAAGGAATGGACCTGTCAGAGCAGTGACGTGGATACACCGTCGCCGCGCTATGTAACGCACGGTGGTCAAGTCGGCGCGCCGTTTGCCGTCGGGACAATCTGCGTGACCAACACGCCGTGCATCCGCGGTGAATGGCAGCACGTTCGTCATATCAAGGGCGGTCTGCGCGGTGTGTTCCATGCCCGCAGTAACGGTCGCGTGCATGAGTTCGACAGCCTCGGCTGCGCCTGCTTGCCGTGCCCAGAGGATGCGATCGTGGTGGCCAGCCCAAGCCCCGGTGAGTGCACGAGCAGCAGCACGCCGGTCAGTCTGGATTACACCAACTCACTGGCGACGACGCAAGGCAAGCGCCATGAGCTCTGCAATGACGGTGAACGCGTGTGCGGGCCTGAGCCGCGCCGCGCCCCCGCCAACAAGATCGCGTTCTCGGGTGTGGGTGACTACGCCCTCAACCGCGGAAAGAAGGCCCGGCAGTCCGTCGTGTTCCGCGTGGACATCGAGGACCGCAGCGAGCCAGGTGGTCAGCACCCCGGTGGTGCGACGCCTCCGCCAGACCGGTATCGTATCCGCATCTGGTTCTTGAAGGGTAACGAAGGCGGTTCCAGTGGCGATCCGACGACCTTGGCCGCGCAGCAGTTGCGGTGCGGGGTCGCAGTGAAGGACCCGCTGCTTGAATCCGTTGATGCCTGCCGTGCGCCGGACATTGACGACGGTGGCGCGCTGGATCGCGGGAATCATCAGTTGCATCCTGTGACTGGAGCCACTCCGCCATCTGACTGCGGGTCGGAGATCAGCCCCGGCTCTTGCGGCAACTAAGCGGCCAACCCAAAACGCCGTAGTTGTGCAACGCAAGTGGGATGGAACGAGAGTTCCATCCCACTTCGTTTCTTGCGGGTTCAGAGGGGATATGAGGGATCGCCGTCCAAGGACGCTCCGGCTCAACTGGTGCGGCTGCCACACCCTGTTGATCGGTGTGATGGTAACCGCAGCGGTTCTTGGAGTGTGTTGCCGTGCGGATCTAGGCGTCCCCAGCCCCGCACTGACTTACGACCGCCTACCGCTCTATTTCGAGCCGAACCGCGGTCAGGGCGAAGCCGGAGCACAATATCTGGCACGGGGGAGCGGGTATGCACTGTCACTGCACTCCAACGAGGCCGTGTTGGCGTTGCGTCATGATCGTCACGAAGTTGCCCAATTGCGAATCGCGCTGTTGGGAGCAAACCCCAATCCCCCAATCACCCCCCTTGGGGAAACCACCGGCCGGGTCAATTATCTCATTGGTAATGACCCCCGACGGTGGCGGACGGAGATACCCACCTACCTGAAGGTTCGCCTGGCCGGCGTTTATCCTGGTGTCGATCTGGTCTATTACGGGACGCAGGGGAAACTGGAATATGACTTTATCGTCGCTCCGGGCGCTGACCCACAAACCATTCGGTTGTCGTTTGCAGGGGGCGGAGACCTCTCAATCAGTAAAGAGGGGGAGTTGGTGTTACGTTTGGGTGAACGGGACGTGCGTTGGAGCCCGCCGCACGCCTTCCAGGAGGCGGGTGGCGAGACACAGGTGGTTCAGGCGGCTTATGTGCTGAGCCAAAGAGGAGAGGTTGGCTTCACGGTCGGCGACTATGACAAGGCGAAGCCGCTGACCATTGATCCGCTGTTGTTGTATGCCACCTACCTGGGAGGCAGCTTGGACGATGCAATTCGTGGGATTGCGGTGGATGCCAGCGGCCACGTTTATGTGACGGGAGAGACCGCATCCAGTGATTTCCCGAAGAAGAACCCGTTCCAGCAAAACTTCGGCACGCCGTCGGAGGCGTTTGTGACCAAACTTGGCCCAACAGGAACGAACCTCATCTTTTCGACCTACCTCGGCGGCAATAACAGCGATTTCGGTAGCGCCATCGCAGTCGATGCCAGCACGAACGTGTACGTGCTGGGGTTCACCGATTCGTCGAACTTTCCCACCCAGAACGGCTATCAATCAGGCCCGTCCGGGTTCGCCGATGTGTTTGTGGTCAAACTGAACTCGGCTGGTTCCGCGATGCTGTATGGCTCATTTTTGGGAGGTGCGGACGACGACGTGGGCAACGGCATCGCCGTGGACAGCACTGGCCGCATCCATATCACAGGCACGACCACGTCGCTGAATTTCCCTACCAAGAACGGCTATCGTGCCACCTTCCAGGGCGGGCTTACCGACGCCTTCATGGCGCGCTTCAATCCGACTGCATCCGGCAGTGCATCGCTGCTGTACAGCACCTATCTGGGGGGAAACGACGACGAAGAGGGACAGGGCATTGCCGTGGATTCCAGCGCCCGCGCGTACGTCACCGGCAGTACCTCCTCAACGAATTTCCCCGTCACGGCCGGCGTGGTCCAGACGAATCTGCAAAGCTTCTTTGTGGATGCGTTTGTCACAAAACTGAATCCGGCGAACATCGGCAGCACCTCGATCGTGTACTCCACCTATCTCGGGGGGGCGGATGCGGAGAATCTCATCGAGTCGGGAAGCATCACGGTCGATTCTTCCGGGAACGCCCACCTGACCGGAAGCACATCGTCCACGAACTTTCCGGTGACCGCCGGCGCGTTCCGAACCAACTATGGGGGCGGCTTCAGCGATGCGTTTGTCACGAAGCTCAATTCCAACGCCACCGCAGTGTTGTATTCGACGTTCTTCGGCGGTGAAGCCGATGACTTTGGCAGCGGGATTGTCGTGGACAGCAGTAACCGGGTGTACACGACGGGCACCACCGCATCAACGAATTTTCCGGCGACGCCCGGCAGTTTCCAGCCGGTCAATGGCGGCGGCGATGGCGACGCCTACGTGGCCAAACTCAATCCCGCCGCGCCGGCCAACGCGTTCGTTGTACATTCCACCTTCCTGGGGGGCGCGGGAGACGATCAGCCCCACGGGATTGCCGTGGACAGTGCGGGCAATGCCTACGTGGGAGGGGAAACCTCGACCAACCAATTCCCGGTGACGACCGGCGCGTTTCAGACAAACTGGGCTGGCGCCACGGAAGGGTTTGTCGCCAAGATCATCCCGTCGGCCGACATGGCCGTCGCCAGTTCCGCCTCGGCTAACTCCGTGCTGGTCGGGGGAAACCTCACGTACATAGCAATTGTGACGAACCGAGGCGAATCGGCCGCCACCGGCGTGGCGCTGACAAATACTCTGTCTCCGAACGTGACCTACGTGTCCTCGTCCACCACCACCGGCACATGCACGCACACAGGCGGGGTCGTGACCTGTAACATTGGAAACATGGCCACCGGCGACAAGGCCACCGTGACCATCAACGTCACTGCCGTCGCACCGGGTTTGGCGACCAACACGGCCAAGGTCGTCGCCAGCCAGCCGGACCCCCTCCCGGCCAATAACACCACCAGCATCGTCACCGCCGTCGGTTCGGTGGTTTCCGTCACGGCTGATGATCCGAATGCGTCCGAACCCGGAGGCGATACCGGACGGTTCCTGGTGCAACGCACCGGCAGCACACAGACATCGCTCACGATAAACTACGCGATCTCTGGCAGCGCTTCCCCAGGGCTGGACTACGTCACGCTCGGCGGCACGGTGACCATCAATTCCGGCTCATTTGGCGCCTTCATCAACATCACGCCGTTGGATGACGTGTCCCAGGAATGTCCGGAGACGGTCGTCGTCACCATCCTGTCGGGGATGGGTTACGCCATCGGCTCGTCCAGCAGCGCCACGGTGACAATTGCTGACAACGAACAGCCAACCGTCACGCTTGCCGCCACCGACCCGGATGCTTCGGAAGCCGGGCCTGGCACTGGTTTGTTTACCGTCTCGCACAACGGATGCACGAATTCGGCGCTGGTCGTGAATTACACCATCAGCGGCACGGCGGCGCCATCGGCGGATTATCCGACCAACAGCCTCAGTGGTGTCGTCACCATCCCGGCCGGCACAAATTCCGTGGTGCTAACGATCACCCCCGTCAACGATGCAACGGGGGAATGTCCAGAGACGGTGGTGTTGACGCTTTCGGCCAGCGCCAACTACAACCTCGGTGCGCCCAGCAGTGACACCGTGACGATTGCCGACAATGATTCCGTCGTCACCATCATGGCGAGCGACTCCACCGCTTCTGAGCCGGGTAGCGACACCAGCACGTTTACGGTTTCTCGCACTGGCTGCACGACTGTTCCGTTGACCGTCAACTACGCGGTCAGCGGCACGGCGGCGGCAGGAGTGGACTACGTGGCCCTGACGAATTCCGTGACGATTCCGCAGGGGCTGAGTTCAACCACGATCACGGTCACCCCGGTGGATGACCTGACGCCGGAGTGCTCGGAAACCGTCGTGGTGACCGTTTCGGCCGGCACCGCGTACACCGTGGGATCCCCCAGCGCGGCCACGGTGACCATTGCCGACGACGAGATGCCCGTGGTGACGATTGCGGCGACTGACCCGACAGCCTCCGAAACCACACCCAACAACGGAACATTCACAGTCTCCCGGGTGGGGTGTACGACAGCCTCGTTGACGGTGAATTACTCGGTCGGCGGCAGCGCGGTCCCAGGCTCGGACTACACGGTCCTTAGTGGGTCCGTCACGATTCCGATGAACCTGGCGTCTGCGACCATCACCGTCTCGCCAGTCAACGACGAGCTGGTCGAGGAGGATGAGACGATGGCGGTCACACTCATTAGCGGGCCATACGCCATCGGCTCGCCCGGTAGCGGCACGGTCGTGATTCTGGACAATGATCGAGCCCGGGTGAGTGTCGCCGCCGCCGGGCCCTCGATTTCAGAAGTGGCCACCAACAGCGGCGCGTTCATTTTCTCGCGCGATGGATTCACCAACTCGGATCTGATGGTGAGTTTCACCGTCAGCGGCAACGCCAGCAACGGCGTGGATTACGTCCAACTACCAGACACCGTGACCATTCCGACCGGCACCAACAGCATCGCGCTGCCGCTGACCGCGATTGAAGACCTGGAGTTGGAATGTGTCGAGTCGGTCACGGTGTCGATTACAACCAATGCCCTGTACGCCATCGGGCCGTCCACCAACGCGACCGTGGGCATCTTGGACAATGAACTGCCGACGATCACGGTCGCCAACACCGACCCGTCCGCCTCGGAACCGGGCACAAACACGGGATTGTTGACGATCCTGCGGGATTGCACCAACGGAGTCCTGCAGGTGAACTGTCTGATTGCCGGCACCGCCAGCAACGGTTTGGATTACGTCGCACTGACCAATTCCGTCGCGATCTCCAACGGATTTAGCTCCGCCGCCCTCACCGTCACCCCGCTGGACGACGCGGTCCTGGAGTGTCCGGAAGCGGTGACGCTCACGGTGTTGACCAACAGCGCCTACATCGTCGGCACATCGAGTAATGGCACGGTGACCATCGTGGACAACGATTTCAACGTCACGGTCACGGCGGCCGATGCGGATGCTTCCGAGCCGGGCGTCAATCCGGGGGCGTTCCGCATCGCCCACGCCGGATGCACCAACCAACCGTTGACGGTCAACTACGTGCTGAGCGGCGCTGCCACGGCCGGCGTGGATTACTCGACCAACTCGCTGCTCGGCTCCGTCATCGTGCCGGCAGGCACCAACGCGGTGAGTCTGACCGTGCCCCCGTCCGACGATGCGCTCATCGAGTGTCCGGAAACCGTGGTCCTGACGATCTCCACCAACTCGGCTTACACGATTGGGGCCGCGACCAATGCGACTGTCTCCATCGCTGATGATGACGTGCCGGTCGTGGGAATTGTCGTGGTGGATTCGGCCGCGTCCGAACCGGGAGCGGATACGGCCCTGTTCGCCGTTTCCATCACGGGCGGGTTTTGCACCAACACGGCCCTGGTCGTCCACTACACGCTCAGCGGCGCGGCCACCGCCGGGGCCGATTATTTGACCAATTCGTTGACCGGCGTGGTGACCATCCCGGCGGGAACAAATTCCGTCAGTGTGGAGGCCGCGCCGCTGGATGATTTGCTGCTGGAATGCCCCGAAACCGTGACGATCAACCTCGTTGCCGATCCGAATTATGCCCTTGGCTCACAGAGCAACGCCACGGCGACGATCTACGACAATGAAGTGCCAACCGTTACCGTGTCCGCCACCGACGGAGTTGGCGCAGAGTCCGGTCCCGACACGGGCGCGTTGTCGTTCTCGCGTACCGGCTGCACGGTGTCGAATCTGACCGTCAATTACACACTGGGCGGCACCGCCACGGCCGGCGCGGACTACCTGACCAACGCGCTCACCGGTTCGGTCACCATCCCGGCGGGCTTGGCTTCGACCTCGCTGACGGTCACGCCGGTCAATGACGCGGCCAGCGAGTGCGACGAGTCGGTGGTGCTGACCGTTGCCGCCAGCGCCAACTACGCGATTGGCGGATCGGGCAGCGGCTCGGTCACGATCCTGGATAATGACACACTGGTGACCATCACGGCCAGCGATCCGAACGCTTCCGAAGTCGGACTGGAGGCCGGCCAATTCGTCATCACGCGCGCGGGTTGCAGCAACGCGGCGTTGACGGTGAGCTATTCGGTCACGGGCAACGCGACGGCCGGCGCCGATTACTCCGCGTTGCCGGCCACGGCGATCATCCCGGCCGGATCGAATACCGTGACGCTGGCGGTGTCGCCGCTGCAGGATGCCACAGCGGAATGCGACGAATCGGTCACGGTCACGTTGTCGGGGAGTTTCGCATACACGGTCGGTGCTCCCGCGGCCGCGACCGTGACGATCGTGGACAACGACGCCACGGTCAACGTGACGGCGTCCGATGCGTCCGCCTCCGAGCCGGGAGCAAACACGGGCACTTTCACCGTCTCGCGCAACTGCACGGCCGGCCCGTTGATCGTCAATTACACGCTCGGTGGCAGCGCCGCCCCGGGAACGGACTATCTGACCAACGCGCTGACCGGCTCGGTGACCATCCCGTCGGGGAGCAATGCAGTGAATCTGATCGTCACTCCGGTGGACGACCTGCTCGTGGAGTGTCTCGAAACGATCATGCTGACGGTCTCAACAAGCGCCGCCTACACGATTGGCGCGACAACGAACGCCACCGTTAACATCACAGAGACCGACGTGCCGTTGGTCGGGATCACCGCGACTGATCCCGCCGCCGCAGAACCGGGGGCGAATACCGGCACATTCGTCATTTCGATTGCGGGCAGTTTCTGCACCAACACCGCATTGGCGGTGCAGTACGCGCTCGGTGGCACGGCCACGCCGGGAGCGGATTATTCCACCAATGCGCTGACCGGCTCGGCCATCATTCCGGCAGGCACCAACTCCGTCAGCCTAACCCTCACACCGCTGGACGATGCGCCGGTGGAATGTCCCGAAACCGCGGTGGTCAGCCTGCTGCCCAGCGCCAGCTATGGCATGAGCGCGCAGAGCAACGCCACCGTGACGGTCTCAGACGACGAATTGCCGACGGTCAGCCTTTCGGTCACCGACGCTGCCGCCAGCGAGTTCGGAACCGACCCGGCCACAATTCTTGTGTCACGGGTCGGCTGCACGACGTCGAACTTGACCGTCCAGTACACACTCGGCGGCAGCGCCACCCTAGGAACAGACTATCTGACCAACGCGCTGACCGGCTCCGTTACCGTCCCGGCCGGATCCACCTCGACGAACCTCACGGTGACACCCATCAACGATGGCTCCGCCGAGTGTGACGAGACGGTGACCGTGGCCTTGTCGGCTGACGCGTCGTATCTGATTGGTGCGCAGAGTAATGCCACGGTGACCATCACCGACAACGATACCTCGGTGAGCGTTGCGGCGTCAGACTCTGGCGCGAGCGAGATCGGATTGGACCCCGGTCAATTCACCATCTCGCGGGTTGGTTGCACGACGCAACCGTTGACCGTCCAGTACGCCGTGACCGGCTCGGCCACGGGAGGATCCGATTACAGCGCGTTGAGCACCTCGGTCGTGATGCCGGCCGGATCAAACTCGGTGGCGATTACGGTGACACCGGTGAATGATGCGCTCGCGGAATGCCCGGAGACAGTCGTCTTGACGCTTTCGGCCAACCCGTCCTACGCGGTTGGCACGCCCGGCAGCGGCACCGTGACGATTGCGGACAACGATTCCCAAGTGACGATTACTGCAACCGATTCGGCCGCCTCCGAACCTGGCACCAACACCGGTGCGTTTACCATTTCGCGCACGGGCTGCACCACGGTGCCGTTGACGGTGAATTACGCGCTCAGCGGCACGGCGTCCAACGGCGTGGATTATGGCGCGTTGCCCGGTTTTGTGACCATCGCGGTCAACAGCAATGCGACGGTGATTGTGGTGACTTCCATTGACGACCTCCTGGTGGAAGGCGCGGAGACAGCGGTGGCCACCATCACCAGCAACGTCGCCTATGTGGTTGGCGCGCCCGGCAATGCCACGATCAACATCGCGGACAACGACACGCCACCGTCGCTGACGATCACCAGCACGACCTTCAGCGTCACGATTGGGAACGGGAACAGTACGGCTGATCCCGGCGAGACGGTGCAGGAGACGGTCGTGTTACGGAACAGCGGCACGACCGCCGCGACGAATGTGGCCGCTACGCTCTCCACGGCAACCGCTGGGGTGACGTTTCTGCAAGCCAGTTCTCCGTATCCCAACGTTCCGGGCGGCGATACGTCCACGAACAGCGTGGCGTTCGCCTACCGGCTGGCCAAGACCATCCCGTGCGGAACGACAATCACTTTCACCCATGTGGCAACCACTGCCGGGCAGACGTTCACCAACAGTTACACACGATTCATCGGTCAGTCGCCCGGCACCATCACGACCAACCTGTTCGAAAGCACCAATGTCCCCAAGTCCGTGGCCAACTTGACGACCATTCTGTCCACCAACACCGTGGCGCTAGCCGGATCAAACACGGTCGTCGATGTCAACGTCACGGTGCGCATGAACGAAACCCGCGACGGCGACGTCGAGATCGCCGTGCAACATCCTGGGGGCACGGAAGTTATGCTGTCAGATAACCGCGGCGGCTCCGGCGCCAACTTCGGCACGGGAACGTGCGGCGCTGGCGAGGTGCGAACCGTGTTCGACGACGAAGCCGCCACGCTGATCAGCGCCGGCGCGGCACCGTTTGCCGGTTCGTTTCGGCCGGACGGTGTGCTGACCAATCTCGACGGCCGAGCGGTCAATGGCCACTGGCAGTTGCGCGTCTCGGATAACCAGAATCCCACCAGTAGCGGCACGTTGAGCTGCTGGGCGTTGCGCATCATCTCCCAACAACAACAGTCGCTATGCACGGTCTTCAACAATCCACCCGTGGCCAGCAATCAGACGGTGTCGGTCGCTGCCAACACCTCCACCAACCTGATTTTGAAAGGCAGCGATCCCGATGGCGATCCGATCACCTTCAGCACGAACAGCCCGCCGGCGCACGGCACGCAGTCGAACTTCAACTCGCTCACCGGCACGATCACGTACACGCCCAGCTTGGGCTTTATCGGGGCTGACAGCTTCACCTTTGCAGTCAATGACGGATCTGCGAACAGCGCGCCGGCGATTGTCAGCATCACCGTGGGGGGAGGAGACACGGACGGCGATGGGATGCCGGACGATTGGGAGACCGCGAACGGTTTGAATCCCAACAACCCGGGCGACGCCAACCAGGACGCCGACGGCGATGGGATGACCAATCTCCAGGAATTCCTCACCGGCACAGACCCCCAGAATTCCGCCAGCGCTCTGCGAATTACAGGGATGGTGGTCAGTGGCAACGACTGTCTCGTCAGCTTCACCACGGTCGTCGGCAAGCTTTACCGGCTCGACCGTGCCAGCCTGCCGTCAGGTGACACCTGGACGACGGTAGCGAACAATGTGGTTGGAACAGGCGGCACAGTGCAGGCGGCCGACACCGGTGGAGCTAGCGCGACGAACCGATTTTACCGAGTTGGGCTTGGCCAGTAAGTGGGAACTGCTGGTAACCTGGTAACCCACGCCCGTGGCAGGGCTAGACAGGGCATCGCGGGTGGGCGATAGTGTCCAGAATTTTGCTCGCTGAGTGATCAAGGGTGACGCAATAGGGAAACGAATGAGGACCGGGTTCTGGCAGAGTTATTTCCGTCGGCAACAGCCAAAGCTTTCCTGTATTTCAGCGGTGATCGCAGGCTTCTTGATTGTCGCTCAGTGCGCGGCCATGCCTGATCGGCCGGTCAGCCACATCTACGGAAAGTTACCGCTGAGCTTTGAGGCGAATCGCGGGCAGTTTGATTCCGAGGTGGCGTACAGTTCGCGGGGGCCGGGCTATGCGCTGTTCCTGACCAAAGGTGAGACCGTTCTCGTGCTCCGCGGGACCGGGCGCGCTCTGGATGTGCTTAGAACCAGGCTGGTCGGCGCGAACCGAAATCCCCGGATCGCCGCGTTGGACGAGATGGCCGGGCGGGCAAATTATTTCATCGGCAACGATCCGCGCGAGTGGCGTACAAATGTCCCGCTCTTTGGAAAGATCAAATATCGCCGGGTTTATCCGGGCATCGACCTTGTGTACTACGGGAGGGAGGGTCTGTTAGAGTATGACTTCGTGGTCGCACCCGGAGCGGATCCTCGCCGCATCCAGCTTTCGTTTGATGGATGCGACGATGTGGAGATCGACCACCACGGGCGATTGGTGCTTCGCCTGCCGGGCGGTGAAGTGCATTGGGACGCCCCGCGCATCTACCAGGAACGGAAGGGCGTGCGGCGGAGTGTGGCCGGCAATTTTGTGCGCTCCGGTCCGCGGCAAGTCAGCTTCGCGGTGGCGGAGTACGACCGCACTCAGTCGCTGATCATCGACCCGTTGCTGTTGTACTCCACGTATCTCGGCGGCGATTCGGACGATGTCATCTACGGCATTGCCGCCGACAGCAGCGGCCACGTGTATGTGACGGGTGAAACCACCTCCAGCAACTTTCCGAAGAAAAATCCACTGCAACAGAATTTCAGCGCGCCGAGCGAAGCCTTCGTCACCAAGATCGGGCCGGTCGGGACAAACCTCGTGTACTCCACCTACCTCGGCGGAAACAATAGCGATGCTGGGTTTGCAATCGCCGTGGACGCCAGCACCAACGTCGTCGTGGCCGGCTTCACCGATTCCAACAACTTTCCGACACGCAACGCCTACCAGTCTGGCCCGCGCGGTTTTGCCGACGCGTTCGTGGTCAAGCTGAATGCGGCCGGCTCCATGTTGACGTACGGCACGTACCTCGGCGGGGCCGACGACGATGTGGCACTGGGCGTGGCCGTGGACAGCAGCGGCCGCATCCACGTGACCGGCAACACCTCTTCCACGAATTTCCCCGCCAAGAATGCGTACAAATCCACGTTTCAAGGGGGGATCGTCGATGCGTTCGTGTCCCGGTTGGATCCCGCGTTGTCGGGATCGGCGTCGCTGCTGTACTCCACCTACCTCGGCGGCGACAGTGACGAAGAAGGCCACGCGGTGGCCGTGGACGGCAGCGCCCGCACCTACGTCACCGGCAACACCAGTTCCACCAACTTTCCGGTAACCGCCGGTGTGGTGCAAACCAATCTCCAGAGCTTCTTCGTGGACGCGTTCGTGACAAAACTGAACACCGCAAATAGCGGCGCTTCCTCGCTCACGTACTCAACCTACCTCGGGGGCACCAACTCCGAAAACCTGTTCGCACCTGGCAGTCTCACAGTGGACGCCAGCAGCAACGTGTTCGTCGTCGGCAGCACCGGCTCGACCAACTTTCCCGTCACCACCACCGGCCTGCAGACCAACTACGGCGGCGGATTTACCGATGGCTTCGTGGTGAAGCTCAGTTCCACCGCGACCGCGATTCTGTACGGTAGCTATCTGGGCGGCACCGAGGAGGACTCCGTGCGCGACGTGGCGGTTGACAGCCAGTCGAAACTGCACCTGGCCGGGGCCACAGGGTCCGCCGATTTCTCGGTGACGGCCGGGGCATTCCAGTTGTCGTTTGGCGGGGGAGTCAGTGACGCTTTTCTGGTGAAGCTCGATCCCGCCGTGGCCGGCCAGGCCGGACTGATCTCGGCGAGTTATCTGGGCGGCACGGCCGACGATGCGGCCAATGGCATCGCCATCGCCAGCCCCACCAACGTGTTCATCGCCGGCGAAACCTCCACCAATGGCTTCCCGGTCACCGCCGGCGCTGTGTTCACCAATTGGGCCGGCGGGTTCGAGGGCTTTATCGCCCGCGTCGTGGCCTCGGCCGAAGCCGGTCTGACCGTGGCCAGTCCCGGCGTCGTGCAGATTGGAACTGACTACAGCTATACGCTGACGGTGACCAACAAGGGCGAGTTGGCCGCATCGGGCATGGCGGTGACGAACCGGCTCGGATCACTCGTCAATTTCCTGTCCGCCATTCCGAGTCAGGGCAGTTGCACCCACAGCGGTGGAGTCGTGACGTGCAACCTGGGCACGCTGCCCGCCTTCCAAGGGGCCAGCATTACGATCTCGGTTCACGCGCCCACGCCCGGCATGGTGACCAATTCCACCCAGTTGCGGCTCAATGAGCCGGACCCGGTGCTCACGAACAACCTGGCGACCAATATCACCGTTGTCGGCGCGCTGGTCACCGTGACCCCACAGATTCCTGACGCGGCCGAGCCGGGGACAACCGGACGGTTCCTCATCGCGCGCATGGGCAGCACCCAATTTTCACTCACCGTCAACTACTCCGTCGGCGGCACCGCCACCGCCAATGGTGATTATGTGGCCCTGACCGGTTTTGCGACGATCAATTCTGGCTCGTTCGGGCGGACCGTCACGGTCACTCCCATCGATGATGCGCAGCCGGAGTGCGATGAAACGGTCGTCCTCACCATCGAGCCGGGCGCTGGTTATGCCATCGGCAGTCCCGACGCCGCAGTCGTGACGTTGAACGATGACGAGCCGCCACCGGTCAGCGTGGTGGCGTCCACACCCGACGCGGCGGAGTTGGGAGCCGTGCCCGGCCAGTTCACGATCTCACGTTATATCGACAACACGAATGTGGAGGTCACCGTCAACTTCATCCTGGGCGGTACGAGTTTGAACGGCATTGATTACAGCAACATCGTGACGTCGGTCGTGATGCCGCTGGGAGCAGCTTCGGTCAACATCCCGGTCATTCCCATCCTCGATGCCGCAGGCGAGAGCAATGAGACGGTCTCGCTCACCTTGTCGTCCGGCGCCGGCTACACCGTCGTCCCGCCGGACTCGGCCATGGTCACCATCGCCGACAGTCCATACGGTCTCTGGCTGTACGCATTTTTCGGCGGCCAGGCTGGCGATCCCGGTATCGGCGGCGAGGCGGCTGATCCTGATGGCGACGGCATTCCCAACCTGCTGGAGTTTGCGTTGAATCTGGATCCGACGATTCCAGATCTCGTCGGCTTGCCGACTGCCGCCTTCGAAGACGGGTTCCTGACGTTGACGTACCGGGTGAACAAGCAGGCCACCGAAGTGATCTTCACGGTCGAAGTGTCCAGCGACCTGCCGGCAGGGTGGAACTCGGGGCCGGCCCACACCGCGGCCCCAGTGCTGATCAGCGATGACGGGAGCACGCAGACTTTCAAAGTCAGCGATCTGACGCCCGTCAGCGCGCTCGAACAGCGTGCCATCCGCCTGCGGGTGACGCATTGAGCCATCCGCTCGCGTCGTGGCCGGGGCCAGCCTTGACATGGCCGAGGCTCGTTTCTATGGTAGGGCCGTGAGCCAGCCGGTTGATGTGCAAGAAGTTCCGCAAGACCTGCAGCATTTGCTGCGGCAAACCCGTCTGTTCACCGACGCGCAGATTGGCGAACTGCTGGCCGCGCGCTCGGTCACGGCCGAATCCTGGGTCACCACTCTGCTCAAATCGGGCGCGGCGACCGAGGAGCGCCTCTTGACGGCGCTGGCCGAGGCGTTGCATCTGCGGTTCACCAAACTCACCGACCAGGAAATTGACGATGCCGCCCGCGCGAAGGTGCCCACCCGCGTGGTGTTCCAGTACAACGTCATGCCCATTCGCGCGGACGACCACACGTTGGTCGTTGCGACCAGCGATCCGTTTGATCTGGCGATGATCGAAGCCCTCCGCCTGGTGGCGCGTTGCCGGATCGAGCTGGTCCTCAGCCCCCGCACCGAGATTCTCAAGGCGCTGAAGAAGTATTACGGCGTCGGCGCGGAGACGCTCGATGCGTTGATGCAGAAGAATGTGCTCGATGTCGAGGAAGCCGAGCCGATCACGAAAGAAGACCTCGAACAAGCCGGCGGCGAAGCCAGCGTGGTGAAGTTCGTCAACCAGATCGTCGCCGAAGCCGTCAAAGAGCGCGCCACCGATATCCACATCGAACCGATGGAGGGCGACCTGCGCATCCGCTACCGGGTGGACGGCGTGTTGCACCAGACGCCTGTGCCGCCGCAGCTCAAACATTTCCAGTCGGCGATCATCTCGCGCATCAAAGTCATGGCGAGCATGGACATCTCCGAGCGCCGGCTGCCGCAGGATGGGCGCATCAACGTGCGCCGCGGCGGCGACGAGATTGATGTGCGCGTGTCCACGATTCCGACGACCTACGGTGAGAGCGTGAGTCTGCGGTTGCTGATGCGCAGCAGTATTTTCCTGGGCTTGGAGCGGCTCGGACTGGGCGCGCGGGACGAGAAAACGGTCCGGCATCTGGTTGACCTGCCGCACGGGATCATCCTGGTGACCGGCCCGACAGGCTCGGGCAAATCCACGTCGCTCTACGCGTTTCTTTCGACGATCAATTCCATTGATCAACGGATCATCACCATCGAGGACCCGGTGGAGTACGAACTGCCGGGCGTGAACCAGATCCACGTCAAACCCGACATCGGGCTGACGTTCGCCAGCGGACTGCGGCACATTCTCCGCCAGGACCCGGACGTGATCATGGTCGGCGAAGTCCGCGATCTGGAGACGGCCGAGATTGCCATCCGCGCGGCGCTGACCGGCCATCTCGTGTTCTCGACGCTGCACACCAACGATTCCGCCGGCGCGATCACCCGCTTGCAGGACATGGGGATCGAGCCGTTTCTGGTAAGTTCGTCCCTCGAAGCGGTCCTGGCCCAGCGGCTGGTGCGGACGATCTGTCGGGCGTGTCAGGAGCCATACGCGCCCGCCCGCGAGTTGCTGGAGGAGGTCGGTTTTCCCGCGGCCGAGATGGCGCGCACCAAGTTCTACCGGGGACGCGGTTGTGAAGACTGCCGGTTCACCGGCTACAAAGGCCGGACCGGCATCTACGAGATTCTGTTGGTCACCGAGGCGTTGCGATCGCTGATCATCGAGCGCGCGCCGTCCACCACGATCAAACAGGCGGCGTGCGGCCAGGGGATGAAGACCCTGCGCGATGACGGCTGGGAAAAAGTTAAAGCCGGTCTGACCACCGTCGAAGAAGTTGCCCGCGTCACCCAGGAAGATGAAGCGCTGGTGGGCACCTGATGCCGACGTTTCAGTACAAGGCCAAAACCCAGACGGGCGAACTGGTTTCCGGCACCCTCGCTGCGGGTGACCGTCGGCTGGCACTGACGCAACTTGGCCGGATGGGCTATTTCCCGCTGGACGTTCAGACCGCGGCCGAAAACCAAACCCGCGCCGCCGGACCAGCGTTTTCACTGCGGGAATGGAAACAACGCCCCAGCGGACGGGACGTGTTGACGTTCACGCAACAACTTTCCAGTTTGCTGCGCTCCGGAATGCAACTGAGCGACGCGCTGGGCACGTTGGCCCGGCGGACGCAGAAACCGACGGTGGCGGCGGTGCTGGGCCAGGTGCGCCACGACATCATCGAAGGCGCCACGTTGTCGGACGCGCTGGCGAAGTTCCCCCGCATCTTTTCCAAGCTGTACGTGAATCTCGTCCGCGCCGGCGAGGCCAGCGGCACGCTCGACGAAGTGTTGCTGCGGTTGACCAAACACTACGAGCAGGTCGGCGAAGTCCGTGACAAAGTGACTAGTGCCTTGATCTACCCGGTCATCGTCGGCTGCGTCGGCATCGGGACGATCATCTTTTTCATGACGTTCATGGTGCCGCGCTTCGCGCAGATGTTTGCCGAGATGCGGCAGAAGATGCCGTTGCCCACCCGGATCCTGATCGGGGTCAGTGATCTGACGCTGCATTATTGGTGGGTGCCGGTCCTGCTGGCAGTGGTCGGCGGGTTGGTGTTGAAACAACGGCTCCGGACACCGGCTGGACGGGTGGCCTTCGACCGCTGGAAACTGAAGCTACCGGTGATCGGCCCGGTCATCACCACGGGCGCGTTCGCCCAGTTTGCCCGGACGCTGGCCACCCTGCTGGAAAACGGCGTGCCGGTGCTGACGGCCCTGCAAATCGTTGAGGACACGATGAGTAATCGGGTCATCGCCCAGGAACTGCGCGAAGCCCGCACCCAGGTAACCGATGGAACAAGTATCTCCAAGCCGTTGTCCAAAGGGAAAGTGTTTCCGCCCCTGCTACTGGACATGCTGGCCGTCGGTGAGGCCAGTGGGGAAGTCGCGCCGGCGCTGCAAAACATCGCCGACACCTACGAGCGGGAACTGGCGCAACGGTTGAAAATCTTTACCACGGTGCTGGAGCCAATTATCATCATCGTCATGGCGCTGGTCGTGGGCGCGATCGTGATCAGCGTGCTGATGGCGGTGTTTGATTTGACCTCCGGCATCGGCCGATAGGAGTGAACGCATGAGCCAGAACAAACGAGCACAAGCTGGATTTACACTCATCGAGATCATGCTGGTGGTGGTCATCATCGGCGTCTTGATGGGTATCGTGGCGGTGCGCTACAGCGGCCAACAGGAGAAAGCCCGCGTCAATTCGACGCTGGCCGAGATTCGTAATTACGGCACGGCGCTGAACCTTTTCGAGTTGGATAACGGTTTCTTTCCGACGACGGAGCAGGGGCTGAAAGCGTTGGAAACCAAACCCAGCACGCCGCCGGAACCGAAAAACTGGAAACGATACCTGGACAGCCCCGTGCGCAACGACCCGTGGGGCAACGCATACATCTACAAGCGGCCGGGCGATCAGCGCCCCGACGCCTATGATCTCTCCTCCCACGGTCCGGATGGGGAGGAAGGCACGGAGGATGACGTTGCCAATTGGAAGTGAGCCGGTTGAGCCTGAACGATGGCAAACGCCGGTCTTCTTGAAACTATTTGGCGCGTTCGTGATCATGTTGATTCTCATGGGTATTGTTTCGACCAGGCTTGGCGGGCGATCAGAAGACGCCCGCGTCAACGCGACGCGGGCCGTGATTCGCAATTACGACACGGCATTGAAACACTTCGAGTTTGATAACGGTTTTTTTCCGACGACGGAGCAGGGGCTGAAGGCGTTGGAAACCAAACCCACTGTGCCGCCGGAACCGAAAAACTGGAAACGGTACTTGGACAGCCCCGTGCGCAACGACCCGTGGGACAACGCATATGTGTACAAGCAGCCGGGCAGGAATTCCCCGAACAGGTACGACTTGTTTTCGCTCGGTCGTGACGGATTGGAAGGCACAAAGGATGACATCACCAATTGGAAATAGGCGCGGCGGCTTCACGCTCGTCGAATTGACCATCGCCATCTTTATCATGGCGACGTTGCTGGCGATTGCGGCGCCTTCGTTCGTGCGCTCGTTCAACTCGGCGCAGTTGAGTGCGGCAGGCCGGTCCCTGGCCACGATGTGTCAGCTTGCCCGGCTTCAAGCCGCGCTGCAGCAGCGGCCCGCAGAGTTGCACGTGAGCCTTGATGAACAGGATTTCTGGGTGTCGCAACGGCACGCGACCGAGGACGGCGACCAACGGGAGGTCGTGATTCGTCGTCTGGAGGTGCCGGATCGGGTGACGATGGTGTCGGCGCAGTTGCCGGATGAGCCGGCGCGGAAGGACGGCGAAGTCACCATCCGCTTTTACCCGAACGGCACGTGCGACGCGTTGACCGTGATGTTGCAGGGAAGGGAACGCGGTGAGGCGGTGGCGGTGATGATTGATCCGGTCACAGCCCGCGCGGAGGTGCAGGTCATCAAGGGATGAACAACCTGATCAAGCCAGTCTGGTGGGAGCGCCCTTCCGGGCGCGAAGGTCGAGGCCGGTCGCGCGCAGAAGCGCGCTCCCACGGTGGTTTCGTCCTGCTGGAAGTCATTCTGGCGGCGACGCTGCTGGCCATCGCGTTGGTTGCCCTGGTGGATTGCTTGAGTCGCTGCGTGGCTGCCGCCCGGAGCGTGCGCAGCTACGGCGTCTCGGAAACGCTCCTGGCGAACAAGAGTTTCGAGTTTCGGGTGGAACGACCGACCGATTTCATCGACCAGGAGGGTGTGTTTGCGGATTACCCCGATTTCCGTTGGTCACGCACGCTGGAGGCGGTGGACGACAAGGGCTTGTGGAAACAAACGATCACGGTCCATTGGCAGGAACGCGGCCAGACGGTGAGCGATTCACTGGTGGAATACCGCTACCTGCCGGAGAAACAGTTGTGAGGCAGCCGCGTCAACATCAACCGGGCTTCACGCTGCTGGAGATCATGCTGGCGGTGACGATCCTCGCGCTGGTCATGACGGCCGTGTACGGGATTTGGAGCACCTCGTTGACGGCCTGGAAACGCGGCATGGCCGTGACCGAGAGCTTGCAGCGCGGCCGGGTGGTGTTGGAAACGCTGGATGAACTGGCGAAATCGGCGGTGTTTTCCCCGGGTAATTCCTCCCTGTATGAGGTCATTGGCGACACCGACCCGGCCCTGGGTAGTTCGGTCAGTTTTATCACTGCCTCGGACTGTTTGCTGCCGCCCAGTGAGGCGGCGACTTTCGGCCTGCGGCGGGTGACCTTGGAGCTGGAACGTGATGCGCAGGGACAGCCGTACTTGTCACTGGTCAGCGCACCCGCGTTGGAGGAAAAATCATTGGAGTCCGAGCCGTTCCGGCGGGTGTTGTCGGCCGACGTGGTTTACTTCCGGGTCCGGTATCGGGATCCGCGGACGGGAACCTGGGATGATTTCTGGCGGCAGCCGGATGTGTTGCCGTCCGCGCTGGAGTTCACCCTGGCGTTTCCGGCTGGTGAGCGCGGGGCACCGCCGGTGGTGATTACGCGCGCGATCGAACTACCGGCCGCCAAGCACGTGCTGGAGGCGCGGGGGCAACCCATCAGCGAGCAGAGCACCACCAACGTGGTGACGTTGCAGGACGTGAACCTGTCCGACATTCTCACCGACACCGACACCGAGGTATTCACGGAATGAAGGGCGACCGACAACCCACACGTGCGCGGCAGGACTGTGCCGGGGTGGCGCTGGTGGTGGTGATGTGGGTGGTGCTGGTGTTGTCGCTGTTGATCAGCGGGTTTGCGTTCACGATGCACGTCGAGACGCGGGTGGCGTCGTACGCGCGGAAACGCCAGCACGCCGAAGCGCTGGCGCGCTCAGGGGTCGAGTTGGCCCGGCGAGAATTGATTTTGGATGTGATGACGGCCACCAACAGCACGTACGACGCGCGCAACCAGCCGTGGGCCACGAACGAATGGTATGTCAACCACGCGCTCGGGGATGGGGTGCTCAACGTGGTGGTGACCGATGAGGAGAGCAAAATCCCGGTCAACCGGGCGTCGCCCGAGCAGTTGCGGCGGTTGATGATCCTGATGGAAGTGGACGAGGGAGAGATCGACATCATCGTCGATTCGGTCGTGGATTGGATGGACGAAAACGATCTCCACCAGTTGAACGGCGCGGAGGATGAATACTACTTGAGCCTCGAACCGCCCTACCGGGCGAAGAACGCGGCGTTGGACCGGATCGAAGAGTTGCTGATGGTGCGCGGGGTGACACCGGAACTGTTCTACGGGTTACCGGCCACGGCAGAAGAGGAAGCAGTGCCGGGGCTGGTCGAATTCCTGACCGCCACGTCCGCCGGCCGGATCAACGTCAACACGGCCGCGCCCCTCGTCTTGCAGGCGCTCTTGGGCCTGGACGACCTGCAGTTGGAGGCAGTCCTCAACCGACGGGATGGCGGTGACGGGGAGTGGGGTACGGAGGATGACCAGCCGTTCCAGAGTCTGGGCGAGTTTTTTCCCGTCGTCGCCGGCCTCACGCAGGAGGTCCAAAACCAGTTGCAGTCGGTGCTGACGGTGAATTCCGAATACTTCACGGTGCGCGCGACCGGCGACGTCGGTCATGTGAAGCGCACCATCGTGGCCGTGCTGCACCGCCACGGCGCCCAAGTCACCATTGTCGGCTGGCGTGAAACCGCGGGCGAATCGGGCTGAGTGATGATCAAGACCGTACGATTACCAGGACTGAGTCGGCTGCGCCGTCGCGTGCGCGGCTGGGCGGGGGTGGTGTCCACGCCGCAGGGTCTGGAGTTCGCCGTCGCCCGCACGGAGAACGGCCACGGCCACCTCGAACGCCAGTCCCGGGTGGGGACGGCGGCGGAGTTGCGCCTGCAGTTTGATCCGCGCGAGTACCGGGTCGCCACCACCGTGGCATCCGAGGACGTGTTGTGCCGGACCTTGAGTTTGCCCACGACCGTGCCGGCCGAGCTGAAACAGATGCTCAATCTGCAGATCGATCAACTGACGCCGTTGCCGCCGGAAGAAGTCGTGTACGATTTCGAGTCGCTGGGCACCCAGGACGGCCAGACCCAGGTGCTGGTCGCCATCGCCCGCAAGAGCGCGGTCAACGACCGCGTCGCCGCCCTGGAAGAAGCGGGTTTGACCGCGGAAGTCGTCGGCGTGGCTGGGCTGGCGGTCTTTCGCGAATTGGTGGCCAAGGGAACGCTGCCGCGCGACGACAAGCTGGGCGTGGTCGTCTCACTCCGGGCGGACTCCGCCGTCGTGATTCTGTACGTGGACGGCCAGCCGTTGGTCATGCGCGCGATCATCATCGGACCGAATGCCGCGCAGACCGCCGCGGGCCGGCAGACATTGCGCGAGGAGTTGCAACGCACCCTGCTGGCGGAACAGGCGCGCGCCCCGCAGCGGGAGCCGGGACGGCTCGCGTTCCACATTCAGGAGGAGGAGTTGCGGGACGCGGTTGATGAACTCAGCCGGGGTTGGGGATGCCCCACCGATTTGTTGAACGACGGCGGGCCGCTGTGGCCGGCCACCAGTCTGTGTCTGGACCACGTGGCCGCCACCGAGCGCCGGCTGAACCTGTTGCCGGAAGAATGGCGGCGGCGGCGGCAAACGGCGCGCCTGCGGCGGATCTGGTGGCGGGTCGCCACGGTGCTGATTGTGGTGTACGCGCTGGCCGCCATCGTCTTCGTCGCGGCGTTGGCGATCCGCAAATCGCGGTTGACGCGCGTCCAAGCGGAGAAAGCCGCGCTGGAAACGCAGTTTCGTGAGGCGCGCCGGTTGCAGAGTGAGTTGAACGCGATGCGGCTGCAACTGGAAACCAAGTATTCGGCGTTGGATGTGTTGCGGCAGGTCAGCGAATTGATGCCCCCCAACGCCAAGATGACCTCCTACATTTTCCGCCGCGATGAGGCGGTGACGTTGAAAGGCCAGGCCGACAACGCGCAGGCCGTGCTGGATTTCATCAGCCAGCTGGAGCAGAACGAGTTGTTCAGCAGCGTCAAGACCGTCTCGATGGCCACCGAGCGCGCAGGCGGCTTGACGAAGTATGAGTTGCTGGCTACTCTCAAATCCGCTGCCGCCAAGACAACGGGGGTGGACCATGGCGCTCAGTAAACGCGAACGTGGTTTGTTGATCGTGACCATCGCCGCCCTGGTCATCGGGGCCCAATACCTGGTGGCGGTGCCGCTCAGCCGATCTTGGAAGCGCGTCGGGGACGACCTGAAAGCCGGGCAGGCCGATCTGGAGTACTACCGGGGGCACATTGCGCGCATGCCGGAGTGGCAGGCCGAGATGGAGCAGTTGCGGTCCCAGGTCGGCGAGAAGATCACGGAGTTTGTCGAAATGTCGGACGTATTGAAAAAAATCCAGGAGGTCGGCGACGCCGCCGGGGTGATCATCACCGAACGGAAAGAGCTGCCGGAAAACGACCGCGGCGTGTACCGCGAACTGCCCGTCCGCTGCCGGCTGGATGCCACCACCGAGTCGCTCGTGAAATTTCTGTACGCCCTGCGGACCGGCTCCGGCTTCGTCAACGTGGACCAACTTCAGGTGCAGCCCCAACCCAACAACGTCGGCGTCCTGCGCTGTGAGATTCTCATTCACGCCCTGGCCGTCAAGACCAAGTCGGTGACCCCATGACTCGCCGACTTTCGGTCACAATCGCCCTGGCCGGGTTTACCGCCACGCTCGGGTGGGCGGAACCCGTCGGGTTCGACCACTATCAGGTGATCATTGACCGCGCGCCGTTTGGCGGACTGCCGGGAGCGGCCGGTGGCGGGGCCCCGCAGCCGAATTTCGCGGAAGGGTTTGTCTTTGTCGGGGTCGTGGCGGACGCACAGGGACGGCTGCTGGCCGTCATCCAGCCGAAGAGCGCGCCGCGCGCTGAATATAAAGCCGAGGGCGAAACGATTGGCGATGTGACCGTCGTCAAAATCGAAGTGGCGGGTGAAGCGTCGAAGTTGATTTTGCAGCAGGGTTTGGTAAAGGCGACGCTGAGTTATCCGCCGCGCAGTTCCGTGGCCAATCCGCCGCCGGTCGCCGCGTCGGCACAAGCCCAGCCCGCGCCGGCCGGGCAGGCGACAGCCTCGGTCACCGTGCCGCCGCGACGCCGGATTCCATTCCGGAGGGGAGACTAAGTGAACATCAACGCCAGAGCAGTGACCCTGTGGGCGGTCGTATGGATCGCCGGGACAACCGCCCGGCTCGCCGCCCAGGACCAAGCCACCGAACAACCGCCGCCGGCCCCCGCCCCCGCAGCAGCACCGGCGGCACCGGCGACACCGGCGGAACAGGCCGCGCTGGCCGGACCGATCGAGTTTCAGGGCGCTCCCGTGACGGCAGTGGTGGATTATTACGCACGGCTCACCGGTCGCTCGATCATCTCCCAGCCCAACCTGCCGGGCACGATTGTTTTCCGCGCCCAGACCCCGTTGACGAAGGAAGAAGCCATCTGGGCCATCGAATCAGTGTTGGCGATCAACGGCATCGGCCTTGTGCCGCTGGGAGATAAGTTTCTCAAAGTCGTCCAGATCGCCGGCGCGAAACAGGAGGGCGTTGCCGTCGGGGTGCTGGTGCACGAGGGCGACGCAGGCGCGCTGGAGGGGGCCGTGAGCGGACGGGATTTGCCGGCAGCAGACTCGCTGGTGACGCACATCATCCCGCTCAAGTTCGCGGATGCCGGGGAGATCGTGGCGGCGTTACAGCCGTATTTGCACGCCTATGGGCAATTGATTCCGATGGCCAAGTCCGGCAGCATCCTGATCACCGAGACCGCCGGCAACATCAAGCAGATGCTGGAGATCATCCATTACGTGGATCAACCCTCGCAATTGCGGATGGAAACGAAAGTCTATGTCCTGCAAAACGCGCGTGCCGCGGACGTCGTCACGCAAATTCAGGCGATTTTGCAGCAGGCCGAGCAGATCGGCGCGCAGCCGGGCGCGCCGCCAACGCAGCCGGGCCAGCCGCGGCCACCCGCCGTGCGCCAACCGGCCGGCCGACCGGCGATCGCCGGCCAAGGCGGTTCGGAAGCCGAATCGGCGGTGGAAGGCAAAGTGGCGATCACCGCCGATGCGCGCACGAACAAGATTTTCCTGTTGAGCCGGCCGGCGAATGTTCCGTTTTTCGACCGGCTGATCGAGGAGTTGGATGCCAAGATCGAGCCGGACGTGCTCACCAAGGTGATCGCGCTGGATTACGCCAATGCGGAAGACGTGGCCGCGTTGCTCAGTTCGTTGATCACCGGTGCGGCATTACCCGCGCGTGCGCGACCGGCGGGTGGCGGTGCCGCGGCGCCACCCCCGCCAACAGTCGCGGGAGCGGCGGGCGAGACCTCCGGCTTGTTCGAATATGCCGAAGGCGTGCGCATCCTGCCGGACACGCGGACAAACTCGTTGCTGGTGATGGCGTCGAAGAACGACCTGGCCCGCATCGAAGCGCTCATCCGCCATATGGATACGGAGGTCGCGCAGGTGGTAGTGGAAGTGGTGATCGCCGAAGTGAAGTTGGCCGGCAGCCTCGAAGTGGGCGTCGCCGCGATCAAACGGCTCTTCAACAAAGGTCAGGTGACGCAGACCGGCGCCTCGGGAGTGGGCGTTGGCGACCAGCCGCCGCCCGCCAATTTGGGGGACCTGGGCGGCGAGGAATTGCTCAGCGGTTTGGGCAGCAATATCGCCCCGCTGGCCGTCTCGGCCGCCACCGGTGGGCTGACCTATTTTCTGACATTCCAAAACCTCCGATTGGACGCGGTGGTGCGGGCGCTGGCGGATAGTTCCAAGTTCAAGGTGCTCTCCACGCCCATCATCCAAACGTTGCACAATCAGGAAGCCACCATCCTCGTCGGCGAGTCCCGGCCCGTTCCGACCTCGACGGTTTCCGATGTGGTCAGCAGCGGGACCACCGCCGTCCGCGCGAGCATCGAGTTCAAGGATATCGCGATCGAGTTGCGGGTGACTCCACGGATCAACCCCAACGGCATGGTCACGATGGACATCGAGCAGAAAATCAACGACTTCGGTGGCAACGTGCCCGTCGGCGATGTGCTCGTGCCGATCATCACCAAGCGCGAGGCCAAGTCCTCCATCGCGGTCCACGATCAAAGCACGGTCGTGCTGGGCGGCCTGATCCGCGAAGATAAGAATCTGTCGGAGAGCAAGGTGCCACTGTTGGGGGACATTCCGTTTTTGGGACATCTGTTCAAGACCAAGTCCACGGAGAAGACCCGCACGGAATTGATCGTGTTTATCCGTCCCACCGTTCTGCGGAATGACGCCGAGGCCGTGGCCGAGGCGCGCCGGCGCAGTGACATGCTCAAGGCCGGCAAGGAACTGGAATTGGATAAGGCCTTTGCGGGCAAAGCCTCCGCCGGTTTGAGCGATGGCGACCTGACGGAAACGAACCAGCCCCCGGCCGAAGCCGTCCCGCCGCCGGAAACACCCGCCGAACCCAATCAGGAGCCGCAGCCATGACGGAGAAAGCCGGACTACTCGGACAACGGGTCAAGATCGTGTTGCGCCGCATGCACCCGCAGACGCCGCGGGACACCATTCGCGGCACCATCACCGAACTCGACGAAAGCGGTGTCCGCGTCAGTGGGCGCCGGTTCCAGGAAGTGCTCAACACCGAGACCAATCTGCCCGAGGAGCGTCCCGTGGAGCGGACCAACACGATGTACTGGGTGCCGTACAACTCCATCCGCTACAGCGAAATCTTCCCCGCCGGCTCCACCGGCGAGCGCCTCGACAACGAAATCCAGCGCCGCAAGGTGCTGACCCCGCAGGAACTCACCAGCAAAGCCCTGCCGTGAAGCCGGCCGCCGATAGCTGGCGACCCGTTCTGGCGATTCTGTGCTACGCCGTCCTCGTCATTGTGGTGGGCGCGCTGCTGGCACCGTGGCTGTTCTGGCTCGTGCAATGGCTGGCCGGCAATTTCGATTCGTTCGCGCGGCTGGCCCGGCATCCGTTCAAACGCGTGTTCAACCGCGCGCTGCTGATCGTCGCCTTGCTCGGCCTGTGGCCGCTGCTCCGCAACGTCGGCTTCCGCTCGTGGGCGCAGTTCGGTTTCGGACGCCGGCGGGACTGGTGGCGACAAGTGTTGTTCGGTTTCCTGCTGGGTGTGATCGGCCTGCTGCTCACGGTGATTGTCCGGCAGGGTCACGTCGCGATGGCGGTGTCGGCCGGTCTGGTGGGGAAGCTGTTGGCCACGGCGATCGCCGTCGCGGTGATCGAGGAGGCGTTCTTCCGCGGCGGGCTGCAGGGCGCGTTGCAACGCGCATTTCATTGGTTGCCGGCCTTGTTGGTGGCCAGCGTGATCTACTCAGCGCTGCATTTCCTGAAGCCGATCGGGGTGAAGATCGCCGCTGACACGGTGCGGTGGTCGAGCGGCTTCACGTGTCTCGGCGAGATCGTGAGCAAATCGTACAGCGCGCTGGGCGTGGCGACGGCGTTCGTCACGTTGTGTCTGGCCGGTTGCCTTCTCGGCTGGGCGTTTCAGCGAACGCAGGCGTTGTACCTCTCGATCGGATTGCATGCCGGGTGGGTGCTGGCAAATGAATTCTTCCGGGCGACCGCCCAGATCACGATTGTGGAAGACTGGCTCGCGTGGCCGGCCTTGCTGGTGCAATGGGTGGTGCTCGCCTGGTTCTGCCGGTCACGGTCGCCGGCGGTGGTATGAACTGGTGGAATGGTTTGGTGGACCTGGTCTATCCGCGCAACTGTCAGTTGTGCGAGCAGCCGCTGGCCGAGGAGGATCGCGGCGCGATCTGTGGGGGATGTCTTGCACGGGTGAAATTCATCGAGCCGCCGTGTTGCCGGCAGTGCGCGTTGCCGTTTGCGGGGCAGCCGCGCGAGACTTTTCAGTGCAGTTATTGTCAGGATTTGGGGTTCAGTTTCGAGCGGGCCGTGGCCGCCTGTCGGGCGGAAGGCGTGGTCCGGGCGGCAGTGCTGGGGTTCAAGTATCGAAGGCAGATGTATTTCCTGCCGCACCTGGCGGAATGGTTGGTCGGAGCCGCCCGGGAGTGGATCGCCTGGGATGAGGTCGATGCGATTGTGCCGGTGCCGCTGCATCCGCGGAAGCGACGCGAGCGCGAATTCAATCAGGCGGAACTGCTGACCGAATATCTGGGGCGGGTGGTGGGCGTGCCGGTCGTGGCGAATGCGGTGCGCCGGGTGAAAGACACGCCGACGCAAACGCGGTTGGATGCCGAGCAGCGGCGCCGCAATCTGCGGGGCGCGTTTCAGGTGCGTCGCGGCGACCGCATCGCGGGCCGGCGGGTCGTGCTGGTGGACGATGTGTTTACGACTGGTGTTACGCTGGACAGTTGTGCTAGGGTGTTGCGCCAAGCGGGGGCCAGGGGCATCATTGCGCTGACCGTGGCGCGAGGAGTGTGATCCATGGACGTCTTCGAAAAAGAAGAGAAACCGAAAATCGCGGAGACGAGGACCAAACGGCACGAGATTCCCGAAGGCTTGTGGGTCAAGTGCAAGAGTTGCGGCGAAATGATCTTCGCCAAGGAACTCGCCGCCAATCTCAAGGTCTGCCAGAAGTGCAGCTACCATTTCAGCATGACCGCAACGGAGCGGATCGCGTCGCTGGCCGATGACGGGACGTTTCGGGAAGTGGACGGCGACATGGTCAGCGTGGACGTGCTGAAGTTTACCGGCGTGGCGGCCTACTCCGAGCGGCTGAAGACCTACCGTCGTCAGACCGGCCTCAGCGATGCCGTCATCACGGGCTCCGGCAAGACGGGTGGCCACGACGTTTCGCTGGCAGCGATGGACTTTGAGTTTCTCGGCGCGAGCATGGGGTCGGTGGTGGGCGAGAAGATCACCCGCACCATCGAGAAGGGCACCGAACTGAAGATTCCGGTCATCATCGTCTCCACCTCCGGTGGGGCGCGGATGTACGAGGGGATTTTGAGTCTGATGCAATTGGCCAAGACCAGCGGCGCGCTGGCGCGGCACGCCAGGGACGGGTTGCCGTACCTTTCCGTCCTGACGCATCCGACCACGGCCGGGGTCATGGCGAGTTTCGCCTCGTTGGGCGACGTCATCATCGCCGAGCCGAAAGCGTTGATCGGGTTTGCCGGGCCGCGCGTGATCAAGGAGACGACCCAGCAGGAGTTGCCGGAAGGTTTCCAGACCAGCGAATTCCTCATGGATCACGGGTTGATTGACCTGATCGTGCCGCGCAAACAACTCAAACCGACGCTGGTCAGTTTGCTCGACTACTTCTCGGGGCGGGGCGGACGGAAGTTCAAAGCCGCGGCCGGATGACGTACCGGGAAACCATCGACTATCTTTTTGGCATTCGTCTCTTCGGCCAGAAACTCGGGCTGGAGGTGATGCAGGAATTGCTGCGGCGGATGGGCGAGCCGCAGCGCGGGCTGAAGTTTATCCACATCGCCGGCACCAACGGCAAAGGCAGCGTCGCGGCGATGTGCCACTCGGTGTTGACGGCGGCGGGTTACCGGACGGGGCTGTACACCTCACCGCACCTGGTTTCATTCTGTGAGCGGTTCCAGATCAACGGCCAGCCGATTGCGCCCGCCGATGTGGTGCGGTTGGTCGAGAAGATCCGGCCGGTGCTGGAACAAGTGGAGTTCCGTGAACCGACGTTCTTCGAGGTCGTGACGGCGATGGCGCTGGAGTATTTCCGGGAGCAGGGAGTCGAAATCGCCGTCTGGGAAACCGGCCTTGGCGGGCGGCTCGATGCCACCAACGTCGTCATCCCGCTGGTCTCGGTCATCACCAGCCTCGGGATCGAGCACACCCAGCATCTCGGCAACACGCTGGCCGACATCGCCCGCGAGAAATGCGGGATCATCAAGCCAGCCGTGCCGGTCGTCACCGCGCCACAGGACGCCGACGCGCTGGCGGTGATCCGGCAGACCTGCGCCGAACGCGCCTGTCCGCTCACGGTCGTCCAACCGCCGTGGCCGGACTACGACCTCCCGCTGATCGGCGCGCACCAGAAAATCAACTGTGCCATCGCCATCGCGGCCCTGCGGGCCGTGGGTTCGGAAAGTAGGACAGGCATCCTGCCTGTCTTCCCCGCCAAGACCGACGGCAGACAGGCGAGACGCCTGTCCTACTTTATCTCGGACGAGCAGTTGCGCGAGGGCCTGAGGCGCACCCACTGGCCCGGCCGGTTCCACGTCGTGGGCAACGTCGCGCTGGACGGCGCGCACAACCCGCCCGCCGCCCGGTTGCTGGCGACGACCTTGCGGGAACGGTATCCAGGCGTACCGCTGCTGTTGATCATCGGGGTGTTGAACGACAAAGACTACCGGCAGATGTCCGAGATTCTCGCACCGCTGGCCGCCCGCGTCATCTGTGTCCCGGTCAAGAGCGAGCGGACCTGCGACCCGCGCGAGTTGGCGCAACAGTTCCCCGAAGCGACGATCTGCGCGGACGTGGCCGAAGCGCTGGCCTTGCGCCGCGCGGACGAGATGGCGGTCGTGACCGGCTCGCTGTTCCTCGTGGGCGAAGCGCTGCGCGAGCTGGGCGTGTTGCCAGCCGAGACCGAGCGCGAGCTGGTGTTGCAGTGAAGATTCCGCGCCCTTGCTCACTTTGAACGCTCAACGTGAGCGACGCGCCGAAGCCGCTTTCGCTCGACGCGACGGCTGCGCTCCCTCGTAAAACACAAAACCGAGGGGGCCTTCCTTGAACTCATCATTGCAATCAAGCGTCACAATCTGGTCGATCCCCAATTTGGCGCGGCGCTCCGGTGCGACACCCGCTGAATGTGAAGCTCGCAAGTCCTTGGCAACAAGTTGGAGAGCCAACTCCCCAGCATCTTGACCGGAATCCGCTTGGACCATCCGCGCCGTATAAAAGCCGCTCCCATCCTTGTCTTTGGCGGTGGGCTCACGGAACACGCCGTGCACAATTACTCGATATCGTTTCATTGCTCGCATCTGCCCAAGCTAAATTAGGCGACCAACAGTCCTCGATTTCGGCTGGTGGGTTGTCGGCAGGTTTGTTATTAACCAGCCTCATGAACAGGACGGTACCGTCGTCCGCAACGACGGACAAGCCCAAATTCCTGACCAAGTGGGGCGCGAGCGTATCTGGACACCACCACAAGCTTTTTGACGACACCCGTGGGAGCGGCATTCCTGCCGCGACCGGTTGTGGCTTTGTGGCGAAGTCGCGGCAGGAATGCCGCTCCCACAATGGTGGTATCCAGATGCGCCCGTGGGGCGCAGTCCATTGGATGCCGACTGGGGATGAACGTCGTCCTCGTGGAACCGGAAATCCCGCCGAACACCGGCAATGTGGCCCGGTTGTGCGCGGCGACGGGGGCGACCTTGCACTTGGTAGGCCCGTTGGGATTCAAGCTGACGGACCGGGAACTGAAGCGCGCGGGGATGGATTATTGGGAAGAGGTGAACTGGAAGTATTGGGAGACCTTCGAGGAATTGAAGAATGCCGATTGCCGAGTGCCGATTGGGGAGCGGGCGAATTGGTATTATGTGACAACCAAGTCGAAGCGGCCGTACACGCAGATGCGGTATCGGTGGGGTGATTATCTGGTGTTTGGGCGGGAGACGGCGGGGTTGCCGGCAGGGTTGCTGGCGGCGAATGCGGAGCGGACGATCACGATTCCGATGTTCAATCCCAAGGCGCGCAGCCTGAATCTGGCGACGGCAGTCGGGATTGTGTTGTACGAAGCGGTCCGGCAGGTGAGAGATTTTTGATTATTTCTGCGGAACGGCTTTCTTCAGGCTGTCGAACACACCCTTGCCGGTTTTCTCCAGGGTTTCGGCGGGGCCTTTGACGGTTTCGCCGGCGGCGGTGGTGACGTTGCCGAGACCTTTCTTGAGTTCGTCGGTGTTGATGCCGATATCGGGGAGTTTGACCTGGCTCATGACGGTGAGCAGGACCAGCCGGGTGATGTCGGTGGAGTCGGTGATGTCCTTGTAGGTGGCATCGACGTCAAGGGGGATGGTGCGTTCGGAGGGCTTGCCTTTGCTGTAGTCCTTGATAGTGACGGTGCCGATGTGGACGCGGAGTTGGTCGATTTGGTACTTGGTCAAACCTTCACCGGAGGAGATGGTTTCTTTGAGTTTGAGGGCGTTGGACTCGCCCCGGGCGTTTTTGACGATGGTGAGTTGGGCGATGTCCACAAGTATGTCATTGATGTGCGGTGTGCCGCTCAACATCGAGGAAAGCCGGTAGTCGATATAGAGTTGCGGCATGACGACAAACGTCGGCTCGTCGAAGCCGGCGGGATTCATCAGCTTGAGGTCGCGCACGTCCACCTGTGAGAGCATCGCGCCGACCTTGACCGAGCCGATCTCGATGGGGAAGCCGGTGACGGTTTTCACGCCGACTTCGACGGACTTGCGGGCGATGAAGTTGCGGCCGAGGAACACCGCGACGACCAGCGTCAGCAGGATGATCAGCGTCCAGCGGATGAGCTTTTTCATGCCTTGCTTTTAGCCTGCCGGCTGCGGAAAAACAAGCCGTGATGCGACAACGACCGCGGCTGGGCGCCCACATGTCGATTGCCGGCGGGGTGGACCGCGCGTTGGAACGCGGCGCGTCCGTTGGGTGCGACGCGATTCAGATTTTTCTGAAGAACAACATGCAGTGGGCCGGACGAAAACTTCTCCCGGCAGAAGTCGATCGGTTCCGGGCACAGCGACGCGTGCCGGTTTTTGCGCACAGCACGTATCTCATCAATCTGGCGGCGACGAATCGCTCCTTTCATCGTCGCTCGATTGCGGCTTTGATTGACGAGGTGGAACGGGCAGCGGCGTTGGGTGTGCCGTTCATCGTGATGCATCCGGGCGCGCACATGGGGGCGGGTGAAGCGGCGGGATTGAAGAAGATCGCCCGCAGTTTGGATGCGGTGTTTCGCGCCACACCGCGCGCGCGGGTGCGGATCGCGCTGGAAACGACGGCGGGGCAGGGGACGAATCTCGGTTATCGGTTCGAGCATCTGGCCGAGATTTATCAGCGCGTCCGTAAACCCATGCGGCTGGCAGTGTGTGTGGACACCTGTCACCTGTTCGCCGCGGGCTATGACATCCGGACGCCCCGCCGCTACCGCCAGACGATGCGGGAACTGGACCGGTTGGTGGGTTGCCGGCAAGTCGTGGCGTTTCATCTGAACGACTCGAAGATGCCACTCGGATCACGGGTGGACCGGCACGCGCACATTGGGAAGGGAAAAATTGGACTGGCCGGTTTCCGTCACGTGCTGCGCGATCGGCGCTGGCGCAGATTGCCGATGGTGCTGGAAACACCGAAGGGCGAGGACCTGCAGGAGGATGTGGAGAATCTGAAGGTGTTACGGAGCCTACTCTGATCCCTTCAATACGACGAACGTGAACGTGCCGCCGCGTTTGACGTAGAGGAGCGCGCCCTTTTCCTTGTCGGCTTTGTCCAGGGCGGCTTTGAATTCGGCGGAGGTTTTGACGGCGGTGCGGTTGACCTCGGTGACGACGTCGCCGTGCTGCATTCCTTTGGATTCGGCGACGCTGCCGGATTCGACTTCGGTGACGACGACGCCTTCAGCCTCCTCAAGGCCGAGCCGCTCGGTGAGTTCGGCGGTAAGGGTCTGAACTGTCAGTCCCCAAGCGTCCTCGCGATCGCTGTCGCGCGGGAGAGTTTGCGAGGCGAGCTGGAGCCGGTCGGGCAATTCGCCGGTACGCAGCGCGACTTTCACGGTCTTGCCGGCGCGGATGACCTTGAGGGTGACCTCGGCGCCAACTTTCTTGCTGAGGACCTGTTTCTGCAAATCGCGGGGCGTGCCCACGGCGACGCCGTCCACGGCGACAATGATGTCGGCGGGGCGCAGTTCGCTGCCCGCGGCTGGTGTGTCCGGGTAGATCTGCCGCACCACCACACCCTCCTTGAGGTCCTTGGCGGATTCGAGAAGTTCCTTGTTGTCGGCGAGGGCTTCGATCTGGATGCCGAGCCAAGGGCGGACGATCTTGCCGGTATCGATCAACTGGCCGGCGATGTCGTTCGCCATGTTGATGGGGATGGCGAAGCCGATGCCGCGGTTGAGACCGCGGATCAGGGTGTTGATCCCGATGACGCGGCCTTCGATGTCGCAGAGCGGGCCGCCCGAGTTGCCGGGATTGATCGAGGCGTCGGTCTGGATGTAATCCTCGTAGGCGCTGCCGCTGGTGGACCAGACGGCGGAACGGCCTTTGGCGCTGACAAACCCGACGGTGAAGCTGTATTCGAGTTGATAGGGTGCGCCGATGGCGATGGCCCATTGGCCGACGCGGACGCCGTCGCTGTTGCCGAGCCGCGCGGCGGGCAGGTCCGCACTTTCGACTTTGACGACGGCAACGTCCGTGCGCTCATCGACGCCGACCACGGTCGCCTTGAACTCGCGCCCATCCTTGAGGCGGACGCTGATTTCGTCGGCCCCGTCGATGACGTGGCTGTTCGTGAGGATGTACCCGTCTTTGCGCAAGACGACGCCCGAGCCCTGGCCTTCCACGTCCTCGTCGGGGAGCGAGGGATTCCCATGGTGCCGGAAGAAAAACTCGAACGGCGTGCCCCGAAACTGGCGTGGCACTTCCGGTTCGTCCTCATCTTCCTCGTCCGCATCGGCGTCGTCGCGCGGGCCGGCCTTGCGTGTGGTGGAGATGACAACCACCGAACCGCTGGCGTCCTCGGCGACTTTTACGAACGCGTTCTCCAGCCGGCGGGCGAGATCGAGATCGCCGTTGGCGGGCGGGGCCGGCTGTTCGGCGTGGGCGCCGAGCGTCAACACGACCACCGCGATCACGGACCAAATCAAGTGTTTCATCGTTGCCTTCGACCTTCTGGCTGGAATTCCGTTCAACTGTAGCAGAGGGCGGTCGCGTTGACAAACCCCGCGTTTCCGGTAGGATGCGCTGCGATGCTGGCAACCGCCGATACCACCGATCTACAGGAACGAGTGCGGGAGTTGAAGAAACTCCGCAACGCGGTCGTCCTGGCCCACAACTACCAGGTGGCGGAAATCCAGGATGTGGCGGATTTCGTTGGCGACTCCCTCGGCTTGTCGTTCAAGGCGAAGGAGACCAGCGCCGACGTGATTCTGTTCTGCGGCGTGCATTTCATGGCCGAGACGGCGAAGATCGTCAATCCCGGCAAGACCGTCATCATGCCGGACCTTGACGCCGGGTGTTCGCTCGCGGATTCGTGCGATGGCAAGGCGCTGGCCCGCTGGAAAGAGGCGCATCCCGGCGTCGTGGTGGTCGCCTACATCAACTGCACCGCCGCCGTGAAAGCCCTCACTGACATCATTTGCACCTCGGGCAATGCCGTGAAAGTCGTCAACTCGATCCCGCGCGAGAAGAAAATCCTGTTCGTGCCCGACCAAAACCTGGGCCAATGGGTCATGGCCCAGACCAAACGGGAGATGATCCTCTGGCCGGGCGCGTGTTCGACGCATGTGTTGTTTACCCACAAAGCCATCTTCAATCTCAAGCAGCAGCATCCCGGCGCCAAGATCATTGCCCATCCCGAATGCCTCCCGGCCGTGCGGATGATGGCCGACGAGGTGTGTTCGACGGAAAACATGGTCAGTTACTGCCGGCAATCTCCCGCGCACGAGTTCATCATCGTGACCGAGTCCGGCATGTTGCACCGCTTGCGACGAGAGATGCCGGAGAAGGTGTTCATCCCTGGGCCGACCGACACCTGCCACTGCAACGACTGCACGTTTATGAAGAAAAACACCATCGAGAAATGCGCCGCCGCGCTCGAAAACCTCGCGCCCGTGATCGAGATGGACGAAGCGCTTCGCCGGCGCGCCCTCGTGCCGATCGAGCGGATGCTGGCATTGGGAAAATGAGGATCGACATGAAATGGCTCACGTTCATTTTAGCTGTGGTAGCGGTCTCGGCGGCGGACTTGTCGGCATTGAAGACAGCGGATGAGTTGTGGAAGCACATCGAAGAATTGCAGCAGGGACCGCGGGAAAAACCCCAGACGCGCGAGGAGATGGTGGTGATGGTGCGCGAATTTTCCCAGCAGGCCGAGGTGGCGACGAAGGAATTCGAGGAGCGTTACCCGCAAGACACGCGGCGCTGGGAGGGACGCTTGTTCCGCTTGCAGCTCGGCATCGTGGCGGCAGAGGCCAACGGCCGCACCCCTGACTTCCAGGGAGCGTTGCCGATCTTGAAGGAGATTGCGGCGGCGCCCGATGCGTCGCCGGAGGTGCGTCGAAATGCGAGTACGCTGACGCGGGCGTTCGACCAAGAATTGCAGGCCGCGAAACAACTGGCGGAACTGAAATCCAAACCCGTGGATTTGAAATTCACCGCCGTGGATGGCCAGACGATTGATTTGACGACGCTCCGGGGCAAGGTCGTGTTGGTGGATTTCTGGGCGACGTGGTGCGGCCCGTGCCGGGTCGAAATCCCAAACCTCGTCAAGACCCACCAGCAGTACCACGCCAAGGGTTTTGAAGTCGTCGGCATCTCCCTCGATCAAAACAAGGAGAAGTTGCTGGCGTACACCAAGGAGAAAGGGATGACCTGGCCCCAGTATTTCGACGGGAAGGGCTGGGACAACGACATCAGCCGGCGCTTTGGGATTGAGGCGATCCCGGCCATGTGGTTGCTGGACAAGACCGGCAAGATTCGCTCCACCGAAGCGCGGGGACCGGAGCTGGCCAAACAGGTGGAGAAGCTCTTGGCGGAGTGACGGCTGTTCCCAGTCATCCGGTTGTGGCGTTCCTCTTGGTTGCGCCTAGTGCCGCGCTGGGTTGAGTAAATAATCGAGGAAATGTCTTGCAGCCAAGCCGACCACTTGGCAGGTAAACCATCCGTCTGGGGGATGGCTTATTATGACGTTGCGGGCGAGTAACGGTGTCCGGTTTCTCTCTCCCGGTGCGCGGGAATCCCTTCGCGCACTGATCACTCTGGCCGCGAACGCAGGCGGCTGCCCGGCTGCGCCCGAGACACACCCACCATTACCAGAAACTATAGGAGGCAGGCAATGAAGGCTTTGTTTGTCAGAAAATTGTCAGTTACGTTCGTCGCCATCGCTTCGGTCTGGGTGTTGAGTGGGCCAGCCTTGGCGTTGGACGTGACTGCGGGCTACGACCTGTTCGAGACAGTCCCCGGCTCTCCGCTTGCCAACGGGACGTACGCCGACGCACCGGCGTTGCCGGCGGGGTTCTTCGGGACGCAGGGCGGTTTTCCGTCGGACCCATTTCCGGGCGGCCGGCTGTTCCTCGACGGGTTGCCGACGGGGCCGCTGATTTATTCGGCGGACAGTTTTCAACCGGCGGCTCCGTTTGATGAGTTGGGGGCACTCGCGCAGCACGGGGTACTGGACGCGCGGCTGGGCGGCGGCTTGAGCCAGACCGACACGATTGTCCAGCGCCTGGGGACCGCCAGTCTGCCGTTGGTCGGCAGCATGGACACCATCCCGATCGAAATCGTGTCGTTGTCGCTGCAAAGCATCCAACCGATCACCGTGACTTACGGCGCGGGTGGCCAGTCGTTTTTCGACGTGTTTGTCACCTTGGACGGAGTGCAATCGCCAGGCTCAATGACGCTCACCAGAACCAATGCGACCGGCGGCACGTTTGATTCGCAGCTTCCGGTTCAGTTCAAGATCGAGTTTCAGAACACGAATCTGGGCGGGCCGTCGGCCGCCGGTCCGTTGACGGGCGGTGATTTGCTGACCTCTTTCAATGTGCCGTTCGAGGTCCTCGTGCCCGAGCCTTCGACTGTCGCGCTGTTGGTCATTGGCTACATAGGCATCGCTCTGTACCACCGCAAGCGAGCGCGTTAAACCCAACTGTCTCGGCCCCGTTGCGTGCGTCCGCCCGAGCCGCGTCATCTGGGGTTTTGGCCAAGGCAGCCTTTGTGTTACACTCCCCCCGGAGTGGACTCACGCATCGTCCAAATTCACGAACTTACTAAGGTCTATGCCCACGGCGAGATCAAGGTCGTGGCGCTCAATCGCATCACGCTCGACATTGGCGGCGGCGAGTTCATCGCGTTGATGGGGCCAAGCGGCTCGGGCAAGAGCACGTTGCTGCATATCATTGCCGGCGTGGACCGTCCCACCGGCGGACGGTGCGTCGTGCAAGACATCGACGTTGCCACGCTCAACGAAACCCGGCTGGCCGAGTGGCGCAACCAGAATGTCGGGTTCGTCTTTCAGACGTTCAATTTGATCCCCGTGTTGACGGCGTTTGAGAACGTCGAACTGCCGCTGCTGCTGACCAATCTCGGCGCCAGCGAACGGCGGGCGCATGTCGAGGCGGCGCTGGAGTTGGTGGGGCTGGGCGACCGGATGCGGCATTTGCCCCGGCAACTGTCCGGCGGCCAGGAACAACGGGTGGCCATCGCGCGGGCGTTGGTGACCGACCCGACCCTGCTGGTGGCCGATGAGCCGACCGGCAATCTGGACGCGCACTCGGCGAACGAGGTGTTGACACTGTTGCAACGGCTCAACCGCGAGATGGGTAAGACGGTGATCCTGGTCACGCACGATCCGAAGGCCGCGGCGTTTGCTGGACGAACCGTTCACTTGGAAAAAGGAGAACTACTCAACGGCAGCGAACCTCGGAATTGAACCACAGAGACACAGAGAGCGCAGAGGCTCTGGGTCCTGTGTGTCTCTGTGGTTAATCCACCTTCGATGACGATACCGGGATTCATTGCACGCAATGCGTTTCGCAACAAGCGCCGGCTCACGCTCACCGTGCTCAGCGTGGCGGTGTCCTTGTTCCTGTTTGTAACGTTGCAGACGGCGCTGCATTTGTTGAGCAATCCGCCGGCAGGGGAACAGGCGGGGCTGCGGATCGTGACGCGCCACCGGGTGTCGCTAGCCAACGTGTTGCCAGAGAAATACCAGTTCCGCATCGAACGGATGCCGGGCGTGAGATACTGCTCGAAGTTCACCTACTTCGGCGGGATCTACAAGGAACAAAGCCTCAGCAACTTTGCCCAGTTCGCGGTCGATGCCGACCGGATCTTTCGGGTTTTCCCGGAAGCCAAGGTTGACCCGCGTCAGGAGGAGGCGTTCGTGAAACAGAAGACGGCCTGCGTGGTCGGCGGGAAGTTGATGGAGCGGTTCGGGTGGAAGCTCGGCGACAAGATCACGTTTTTCGGCACGATCTGGGGCTGCGATCCCGAGTTGACGATTCGCGGCGTGTATCACAGCACCAGCATTGATGAGACGCTGGTGTTTTTTCATCATGACTACTTCGACGAGTTGATGGGCAAACTGGGATTGGTCGGCACGTTCTGGATGATCACGAACAACGCCGAGGTGATTCCCGGGCTGATTGAGCGCATCGACGCGGCGTTTCGCAACACCGACGCGGAGACGAAGACGGAAACCGAGCACGCCTTCCAAGTCGGCTTCATTTCGATGATGGGCAATTACAAGTTGTTTCTGGGCGGGATTTCCTGCGTGATCGTGTTCACCATGTTGCTGGTCACGGCCAGCACGATGAGCATGGCGATCCGCGAACGCAGCCGCGAGATCGCGATTCTCAAAGCAATCGGGTTCAACGGCAAGGACATCTTCCGGCTGGTGCTCGCCGAGTCGTGCGGCCTGTCGCTGGCGGGCGGGCTCATCGGCTGTTTCAGCGTGCGGATTCTGGCGGACACGTTGGACCTCTACAAACTGTCCGACGGATACGTGCCGATGTTCCCGGTGACGGCGGGCATTCTGGCGCTGGGCATGTTGGTCGCGCTGGCGCTGGGCATCATCAGCAGTCTTGCGCCGGCGTACACCACCATCCAGACAACGGTGGTGGAGGGATTACGAGAACTGGATTGAGCGGTGGCGATCCCGTTGAAATATAACCTGCGGAATCTGTGCGTGCGTTGGCGCTCGACGTTGGCGACCATGCTGGGCATCGCGCTCGTGGTTGGCGTGTTCAATCTGGTGATGGCCCTGTACCGCGGCATGCACGCGACCTACATCAACACCGGCGACCCGCGCAACCTGATCGTCTTGCGCAAAGGCTCAACGGCCGAGTCCAGCAGTCAAATCGGTCGGGACGAAGCCCGGCGCATCAAGTACCTCGGCGGGATCGTGCGCAACATCCACGACCAACCCCTGGCCTCCGCGGAAATCATCGTGCTGATCAACCTCGCCCGCGTTGGCGGCGGCACCGCGAACGTCCTCGTGCGCGGCATCGGCCCGGTCGGGATCGAGTTGCGTCCGCAGGTCCGGGTCGTGAACGGCCGGATGTTTCGGCCGGGTTTGCGCGAATGTATCGTGAGCCAGCGGATCGCCGACCGGTTTGCAAATTGCCGGGTGGGCGAGCGCTTCCGTTCGGGCAAGAACCTCTGGACGGTGGCCGGGATTTTCGACGCATCGCGAACCGCCTACGAATCGGAAATCTGGTTGGACGCCGACGAGGCGCGGGATGCGTTCAACCGGAATTTCTACGGCTCGATCCTCATCCGCCCGGTGGATGACACTGCGGCGGCGGGCCTGACGCAGCGGATGTTGCGCGACAATCTGCTGAACGTGAAGGTGCTGCGGGAAACCGAGTATTACGAGCGACAAACCCAATCGGCGGGGTTTTACCGATATCTGGCGGGCTTCCTCGCGGTCATCATGAGTATCGGCGCCGCGTTTGCCGCGATGAACACGATGTACGCCGCCGTGGGCGCCCGCACGCGCGAAATCGGCACCCTGCGGGTTTTGGGCTTCCGGCGGCGCGATATTTACCTCTGTTTCTTCCTGGAGTCGGTGATGCTGGCGCTATTGGGCGGACTGCTTGGCTGTGTGCTGTCGCTGCCGCTGAATTTGCTGTCGGGTGGCACGTTCAGTCAGACGACGTTTGCGGAGGTCGCGTTTCAATTTCGCGTGACGGCCGAGATGCACGGCATGGCCATGGCGTTCGCGCTGGTGATGGGCATGCTGGGCGGGCTGTTGCCCGCGCGGCTCGCGGCGCGCAAGCCCGTGCTTGACGCGTTGCGCGCGGTCTGAAATGGTGGGGAACAAGATGGCCACGGTTTCACAATCGGAATTGTCCCAGCTGCGCATCGAGCCGGACAAGAAGGCGCGGCGCAAGGGCGGTCCGCTGGTGCTGGGGTTGATTGTTCTCGCTGCCATCTTGGTAAGCGTCGCGGTGCTGGTTGTGTCACGGCGTGCGCCCGTGAAGAAGGTGCCGGTCAGCGCCACCGCAATGCCGGCGGAAGCGGTCGCGCCGGCAACTCCCAGTGACGCGATTCTCACGGTCAGCGGCTACGTCATTCCCCGCGAGCGGATTGAGATCAGCCCCAAGTTTCAGGGGACGGTCGCGTGGATCGGTGTGAAGAAGGGCGACTCGGTCCGGAAAGGCGACGTCATTGTGCGGCTCGACGACAGCGAATTTCAAGCGCGGTTGTTGGAAGCGCGGGGCCGGTTGGCATTGGCGGAGGCGAACCAGACCAATGCCGAGGTGAATTTGAAACGGGCCGTTGCGCTCGCCGAGAAAAACGTCGATAGCGTTCAACGGGTGGACGACGCGCAGCGGGCACGCGATGCCGCCGCCGCCGAGGTCACGATCGCCAAGGGGCAAGTGGCGCTGGCGCAGACCTACCTGGATTGGTGCACGATCCGCGCGCCGATTGACGGTGTGATTCTGGAGAAGTTGGTTGATCCGAATGAGTTGGTTGTGCCGCAAAGTTTCGGTGGGTCGCGCGGACCGAGCACGGCGTTCGTCGCGATGGCGGACCTGAGCGACCTCCAAGTGGAGATCGACCTCAACGAAGCCGACACGCCCAAAGTGCGACTGAAACAGCGTTGCCGGGTCAGCCCCGAAGCGTACCCCGACAAGAAGTACGACGGCTACGTCGCCGAGATTGCCCCCGAGGCCAACCGGCAGAAGGGCACGCTCCAGGTGAAGGTGCAGGTCGAGAAGCCGGACAACTTCCTGACGCCCGAACTGACCGCGCGGGTGGATTTCCTGACGGACTGAGATGATGGAACGGCAACGAGTCAGTTCAAGCGACGTGGCCGCGATTGGCTACGACGAGGCGAGTCAAACGCTGGAAATCGAATTTCACGCGACCGGTGCCTACCGATATTTCTCCGTGCCCAAGAGTGTGTACGAGGAGTTCGTGCGCACGCCCACGTACGGAAAATTTTTCCACCAGAACATCAAGGGCAAGTATGCGTGGGAGAAGGTCGGGTAGGGGCACGGCATGCCGTGCCCCCACGATCTGACCGATTACTTCTTCGCCTTGGCGTAGCGCGCGGCGACTTCGTCCCAGTTGACGACGTTCCACCACGCGTCGAGGTAGTTCTTGCGGAGGTTTTGATACTTCAGGTAGTAGGCGTGCTCCCAGACGTCCACGCCGAGAATCGGGGTTTCGCCTTCCATGAACGGGCTGTCCTGATTGGCGGTCGAGTACGCCTTGAGCTTCTTGTCTTTGCCGACCACCACCCAGCTCCAGCCGCTGCCGAACCGGGTCATGCCGTTGTTGGTGACGATCTCCTTCAGCTTGGCGAACCCGCCGCACTCGGCGTCGATCGCTTTCGCGAGATCACCGGCCGGCTGACCGCCGCCGCCTGCCTTCATGATCGTCCAGAACAGGCTGTGGTTGTGATGACCGCCGCCGTTATTGCGGACCGCGCCGCGGATGTCTTCCAGGACGGTGTTGATGCCGCGGAGCAGGTCTTCGAGACTCTTCTGGTGAAGGTCGGCGTGCTTGTCGAGCGCGGCGTTCAGGTTGGTGACGTAGGCATTGTGATGTTTGCCGTGGTGAATCTCCATCGTGCGCGCGTCGATGTGTGGTTCGAGCGCGTCGAAGGCATACGGCAGTTTGGGTAGTTCGTGGGCCATGATGATTTTTCCTCCATTAAAGGTTTCGTTGCGACCAACGCCGCCGAATGCTATCGCGACTCCACTCCCACGTCAACGCTGCAAACACCGGCAGGTATTCCGCCCAGCGCCAGGCCGGCCACCACCCGCTCGTGTACGCCAGCAGCACCGTCGCACTCCACACCAGCCACGTCCAACGCAGTTCCACGGCGCACAACGCCACCAGCCACGTCAGATACCACGGATGCACCGTGGGACTCAGCAGCAACACCGCGCCGCCCATCGTCAACGCCGCTCGTGCTGGCTCGAATCGTCGCCACCACACCCAACCGAGCAACACCGCCAGCAATCCCGCACAAACCCGCTTCGTCCGTTCGTGCGATATCCACACATCACCGGCGACCAATCGAACCATATCGTCGCGCAGCAGCCCCACCAACCCGTCGAACAGGAAGCCGTTGAACTGCCACCGCCCAGCGAAGTGAGTGAGTCCCCGGCCAAGGTCCGCACCGGCATCGAGAAACGGCAGATAACCGACCGCAACCACCGCGAGCAATACCGTCCAAAACCGCCACGACTTCACTCGCGCGGCGAGCACCGCCGCAAGCACAAACGGCAGGGCCATCAAATGCGACAGGATCGCCGCCGCAAAACACACGGCTGCCACCCTTCCATCCTTCCATTCTTCCAACCTCCGCAATCCCGCCACAACAAAGAGAATCGCCAGGCTCATCTCGTGTCCGCTGCCGGCAAACTCGATGATGACCAAGGGACTCAGCGCCCAGACCCAGGCTTGTGACCCGCGCCATCGCCACAACACCCCGAGCGTCAGCAGGTCAAAGCCGGCAAAGATGAACTTGAAGATGACGGGCGAATCCGCGAGGGCCGCCCCGAGGCGAAACACCAACAGCACCAGCGGCGAATAAATGGTCGGGACCTCCTTGTGCGCGACCCGCTGCCAGTTGTCGTCGCGCAATGGCGTCAGCTCCTCCGCGTCCGGCGCGTACCGGTAGGGATTGAACCCGGCATTCTGGACCCGGCCTTCCCACAGGTACCGGTACGCATCGTCGCTCAAAACAAAAGGCAGGGGCAGCACCGCCAGCCGCGCAACGAGCGCCAGACCGATGACCCACCAACTGAGACGGCTGCGTTGATCGAATACCTTTGTCAAACCACAAGCCTTCCCGTACTCTCCACGCGACTCATGTTCGACTGGATGCCCCAAAACGTGAAGCGGATTCTGCGGATCATCGCTGGATTCGTTTTGCTGGTCTTGGGGGTGATCTGCGGGTTCATCCCGGTCCTGCAAGGGTGGATCTTCATCCTGGCCGGCCTGGCCCTGCTCTCCGCCGACTTCGCCTGGGCGCGCCTGCTGCGGAGGAAGATCAGACACGGCGCACAGCGGGCCGCCGCCAAACTCCGCCGGACGCGGCAAAGTTAGCGCGCCGCTTTCTCGTACCAGTGTTCGCAGTACTCTTTGCTACGAATCTTTTTCTGCAACCCGAAGCTGAAACCGACCAGCTTGGCGATCATCGTCACCAACGGCGTTTGGTCGATCTTGCGCGTCGAGGTGATGATCCAGCCCTTTCTAATCAGGTTGAACCTCCGCCCGCGCGGTTGGCCGAGTTTCTTCAGGTCGTAGGCGAGCTGCACGTCTTCCGCGGCATAAATCGTCTCGTCAAACCCGCCGAACGACCAGAAATCGTCCTTCCGGCAATGCATCATCCCGACGCCCACCCGGCTGCACCGCACGTAAATGCCCCAGAGGAAGTAAAAGAAGCTGATCTTCAGATTGCGACGCGCCGGTTCAATCCACGTGCCGCCTCCGGCGATCTTCGGGTCTTCCAGATGGTCGTGAATCAGCACGAGCAAGTTTTCGGTGACCTGATTGTCCGCATCGCAGAACGCGATGTATTTGCCGCGCGCGGCCTTGACCCCGGCATTGCGGGCTTTGCCGATGTTGTTGACCGGCTCGAACACCACCAGCGCGCCTGCTTGCCGGGCGACCTCGCCCGTCCGGTCCTTCGAGTTGTTATCGACGACGATGATCTCCGCCGTGCACCCGCAATCGCGTTCGTACACGTCGGCAGCGTGCTTGAGCGAGTCAATGGCCCGACCGACGGTCTTCTCCTCGTTCCAGGCCGGGATGATGACGGAGAGAGTGGGGGCGGTCATTTCGCTTGCGGCTTCTCGGCTTCGTCGATCAGCATGACGGGAATTCCGTCGCGGACCGGATAGCGCAACCCGCACTGCGGATTCGTGCAGATTAACCGGTCGCCCTCCTCGCGCACCGGCTGCTTGCACTGCGGACAAGCTAGAATTTCCAACAGTTCCTTGTCGATCATAACATTTCCTCCGCGACGCGCGCCGCCTCGGCGTACACGTCCTTCACGGCCACCTTATACCGCGCCGCCGCCTGCCGGCACGAGTCATATTCTGGCGACCGCGACACCATTGTTCCGCCCAGTCGCCCAATCTTCACCTGAACGTCACCAAACTTGGTCTTCACCACGACAACTTCCCGCGCCAGCTTCCGTCGCTGCGCTTCGTGGACGCGGACTCCAAAACTGGTCGTGTGCGTCAACAGCAACTCCGCCATTGCATCCACGGCAGGTCGCTCGCACAACACCGTCAGCAACGTGCCGGGCCGGTTCTTTTTCATCTGTACCGGCGTCAGGAACACATCCAGCGCCCCCGCCGCCAGCAATCGCTCCATCACATCACCAAACAACTGCGGATTCATGTCGTCGATGTTCGTCTCCAAGACGGCGATGGTATCCGTTTCCTCGCTCGTCCTCGTCATCGTCGTCGTACTCGTTCCGAGAATTGCCCGCAACACGTTCGGCGTCCTCTCCAAATCGCGCGTCCCGGCACCGTAGCCGATCTTCTCAATGGTCATCGCTGGCACCGGGCCGAACTTGGTGCAGAACTCCGCCAGCAACGCCGCCCCGGTCGGCGTCACCAGTTCGACAGGCTCACTGCTGCTCTGGACCGGCACGCCGCGCAGCAATTCGACCGTGGCCGGCGCGGGCACCGGGAACTTCCCGTGCGCCGTTTCGACGAACCCTGATCCCAGCCGGGGTGGGGAAGCCTGCACCTCATCCACACCGAGCGCGTCAAGCGCCACGCAGGCCCCGACGATATCGACAATCGAGTCCACCGCGCCGACCTCGTGAAAATGGATCTCCTCCAGCGGCACCCCATGAATCTTCGCCTCCGCCTCGCCGATTCTCTTGAAGACGCTCAACGCCCGACGCTTCACGCTCTCCGTCAGCGCACTGCCGGTAATCATCCCGGCAATCTCGCTGTACCCCCGGCTTGTCTGCTGTAGCCTTGGCGAAGGCAGATGCGTTTCAATCACATCAAACTTCGTCGCCGCGATATTCTGCTTCACCACCCGCCGCGTCGAGATCGTGTACCCCGTCAACTTGAGCTTCGCGAGTTCGGTTCGCAACGCGTCTTCCGAAACGCCGAGATCGAGCAGCGCCCCAAGAACCATGTCGCCGCTGATGCCGGCAAAGCAGTCGAGGTAGAGGAGGTTCATTTCTTTCCGTCAAATACGCCAAATGATACCAAAGAAGAAATCATTTCGTGCGTCCGTTGCGCGCTCAAAGCCCCAAGACCAAGCGGACGCCGCTCTCGATTTGTTTCAGCTTCGGTGTTGGTAACGAGGCGACGCGCTCGGTGAGCACTGTTTTGTCGAGGGTGGCCACTTGGGACACGTTTACCACCGAATCCTTCGGGAGACCGGAATCACGCGCCCGTAACAACACATTGCCGGGAGCGTCTTGCAACTGGAGATTGGAAGTCAAGATGACGGCAAGCACCGTGGCGATGCGGCTGCGATTGAAGTCATCCTGTTGGAGAACCAAGACTGGTCGGCGATAACCGGGTTCAGAGCCACGTGGCGGCGGGAGATTCGCCCACCAAATCTCGCCGCGTTGCATCACCAATCCTCGCGACCGATGGCAGCCGCTTGGGCGTCTGACACCACGGGGTCGAGCTTGGAAGGCTCGGTGGCATAAACCTGATCTAGTTTCTCGCGCACGCTCATTCGCGCATGTTCGGCGACAAACTCCTCGATTGCCTTCGCGTAGAGTTGGCTGCGTGAGAGCTTCATCTTTTTGGCCAGCGAATCGGCGGAGTCAAACACCTTATCGGGTATGGAGATGGCAGTCTTCATGTCGCCGGGCAGTATAACTGCGGTTATACCCATGTCAAGCCGCGCTGCACTCGTGCGGCCGCCGGGGCGCATCTGGACACTACCACCAAGTTCAATCGATTGGGTTGTGGGAGCACCCTTCCGGGCGCGACCGGTGTGGTGGAAATCGCGAATCGCGCCCGGAAGGGCGCGCGCGACCGGAAACTCGACAACCGTCGCTGTCCGCGCTAGGCTTTGGAGGCGTTGAACCGCATCTGCTCAGGGAACAATTTATGAAAAACAAGCTGATTGTCCGCGTCGTCATTGGCCTTGTCCTGATCGTCGTACTGGGTCTGGCGGGCGTGGGGTTGATGGCGTTGGTTCGCGGCGGGCCGCGCGGGCAGCCTGTCAGCCAGACCCCATCAATCGCCCCGTCTGCGGCGATGGATGCTCCCCAAGCGGTGACAGCGGCAGCCCCGGCGGATCAGAGGCAGGTCGTAATCAACGGGCGCGCGCTCACGGCCCAGCAGCTCCAGGAGTTTCAGACCCTCTATCGTGTGCAGCCGCTACCGGGTAATTACTGGTATGACGCCCAGAGTGGATTGTACGGTGTGGTGGGATCGGGCGCAGCGGGGTTCATGTATCCCGGTCACGAACTCGGCCCGCTGGCCGCCGACGCGTCCGGTGGCGACACCGGCGTGTTCATCAATGGCCGAAACCAGACCGCGCGGGAAGTCCAGATTCTCAGCGCGCTCGCGCGCACCCAGGTCCAGTCGGGTCGCTACTGGCTCGACGCCCAAGGCAACGCCGGCTACGAAGGCAACCCCATCCCGGTCGGCAATCTCTTCGCCGCGGCTCTGGCCGCTCAGCAAGGCGGAGGCGCATCGGGCGGCGCAGCAGGGGACGGGGACAATTTCTGGAACACCCGCTTCAGCGCTGGCAATTACAACGCCGACAACAGCGCGGGCTACGTGAGCCTGCCCGGCGGCGGCACCGTCAGCTACGGCTACTGAGACCGATCACGGCGTGCTGATGGCACAACTCCGGAATACTGACCATCGCACATCGAGACCGGTCAGCGAGCTCCCGAGAAACATGTCGCCGCTGATGCCGGCATAGCAGTCTAGGCAGAGGAGGCTCTTACCCAATGGATGCTAGCAGATGTCTGTAAGTCGCCGCAACTCGGATCCCCTTTGATCAAAGAGAAATGGAGTTTAGTTTCTCGGAGAGTTGAACGGAAAAACCTCAACCGGACGCGAGTTCGCTTTAGGATCAACCTGTCTTGGCACAAAGTAGAGTGGCACGGTCGTCGATGCACCCAGCACATTAACATAGGGGCACCTCCGGTAACTCAGCAAAAAATGACGGAGAAGAACGAAACCAGGCGCCTTGGAAAAAGGTGCTGATAGAATTTGCCGCATGAAGACCTATCAAGCCTCCCAAACTCCCGGTTTCTTTGACG
>Ga0247727_10001834_pt1 | contig 49371 bp, 53 predicted proteins | sample WisWelCaveWW1625_FD_202498 | JGI IMG/M metagenome (GOLD analysis project Ga0247727, IMG submission 202498) | Biofilm microbial communities from Wishing Well Cave, Virginia, United States - WW16-25 | ecosystem: Environmental > Aquatic > Deep subsurface > Groundwater > Cave microbial mat | place...
GGGCCACACCGTCACCCTCGAACCAGCAGCCTGACCAACGAAACAACACCCAAACGACCTTCGGGGCTCCGCCCCGACCACCACGCGCCCTGACCACTCGACCGCAGGGAGATTCACACCTCAGAGGGCGAGCTCGTGGACCTCGCGGCGGGTCGCCTTGTCCTGAACCGTCTCGGGCTCGGAGGCCAGGCGGGCCCTGTAGTTCGAGCCATCGGCGACGGAGGCGTAGTACGCGGCCTTGCGCCGGGCCACCCTGCCGTTCGGCCGGACCTCGGTGGTGACCGTGTCCGGGTCGAGCTGCGCGTTGATCCCGTCCTTCAGCAGCAGTAACGCCTCGGCACGGAGCTGGCTGACGCGGCTCTCGGAGACGCCGAGCTCGTCGGCGAGGTCCTGCATCGAACGCTCTTCGAAGAAGTAGCCGATCACGACCCGCCGGAGTCGGTCGGGCAGCGCAGCGACGGCATCGGTGAGGTATGCGCGGCGTTCGCGCGACACCATCGCCTCCTCCGGCGACTCGTCACCGGCGGCGAGGAACGACTCGGCATCGCCTTCGAGCACGAGCGATTCGTAATTCAGGACGGTCGCGCGGTGGACGTCGTCGACCAGCTTGTGCACGTGGTCGGCGGGCACGTTCAGCGCGCTGGCGATCTCGTCGGGCGACGGCTGACGGCCGAGCCGGGCCGTGAGCTCCTCGGTCGCCTGGCCCATGCCGCGGGCGCGTGATCGCACCGAGCGGCTCGCCCAGTCGCGTCCTCTGAGCTCGTCGAGGAGCGCGCCGCGGATCCGGGTCGACGCGAAACGATCGAACGCGATGCCACGCTCCGGGTCGAAGGTTCGCGCAGCCTGCGCGAGGCCGAGCATCCCCGCCGACACGAGGTCGCTGCGCGACACGTGGCTCGGGATGCGGTGCGCGACCTCCGAGACGACGTACTGGACGAGGGGGAGGTGCTCACGCACGAGCTCCTCCTCGATGTGGGCGCGTGCGAGATCGATCTTTGGCTGTTTCACTTTCCCCCCGTTCCGGATGCCTGCCACCGGGAAGGGGTGTCGGCCCGGGTCGGGCCGATCCTTGATCAACCGCGAGGTTGAATCACGCTCCGTGGCCGGAACGCAACGAACCGCGCATTGTCCGGCCCGCTGCTCGATACGCTTGAGGTGAACGAGGCCCACGGTGGCGAACGATGCAGAGGAGGTTCCGGTTGTCGGAGATGCTGCAGGCAGTCGTCGCCGACACGTTGCCCCTCGTGCGGTTGGGTGTTGCCGCGGTGCTCGGTCCCCTCGGCATCGAGGTGCTCGCCGAGACCCACTCCGGGCGTGAGGCCGCCGAGCAGGCAGCGTTCGCGCTGCCCGACCTCGTCGTCGTGGGCACCGTCGCCGACGGCACCACGATCGACGCGCTGCAGCGAGTCCGCGCGACCGAACCACCTCCGCGCACCATCGCGCTGCTCGCTCGGGCAGGAGATGGCGACGCGGCCGTAGCGCTCGGCCTCGGGGTCACGGGTCTGGCGCTGCGCGGCGGTCCGCTCGAAGAGCTCGCGACGGTCGTTGTCAGCGTGTTGAAGGACGAGACGGCCGTCGTGCCCGCACTCCAGCGCGGTCTGGTCGGTGTCGTCGACGCTGCCCACACCGGTCAGCTCGGCCATGCCGAGGGGTCTGCCGCCGGCGACGGGACGGGCAACGTGCTCTCGGCCCGCGAGCGCGAGATGCTCGGGTTCCTCGCCCAGGGCCGCTCGAACCGTGAGATCGCCGCCACGCTCTCGCTGTCGCTGGCGACCGTGAAGTCCCACCTCGTGCACCTGTACGCCAAGCTCGGCGTCCGGAATCGCAATGAGGCGCTGACCCGAGCCGTCACCCTCGGCTTGCTCCACTGAGCCTCGACCGCCGGCTGTGACCGAAACCACCCTGGGTGCCCCGATTCTTCACGAACCGCTCCGGCCCGCCGATGAAATCGGTGGCTGACGGAATCCCTGTCGGCCCTTCGCGGAGTGACCGGGGATGCAGCAGCAGCTGAGCGAGGTCTCGAACATCTTGTGGCGGGAGCGGCAGCTCCTCGAGCTGCTCGTCTTCAAGCTCGAGGAGGAGCAGCTCGTCCTCGCGGCCGGTCGCACGCGCTGGCTCTCGCACGCGACCCGTGAGGTCGAGACGGTCCTCGGCGAGATCAAGCGGGTGGAGCTCGACCGGGCCGTTCACGTCGAGAGCCTCGCTCGTTCCTTCGGCTTCGCCCAGGTTCCGAGCTTGCGTGAGCTCGCCGAGGTGGCGCCTCCGCCGTGGGACCGCATCCTCGACGAACACCGCAACGCGCTGCTCGAAGCAGCTCACGACATCGACGCGGTCGCCAAGTCGAACCGCGACCTGTTGCACCGTGGGCAGCTCGCGACACGCGAGGCGCTCGCCGCGCTCGGCGAGCTGGAGATCGACGCTTACACACCGAACGGAATGGTCACCGAACGCTCGCTCGGCATGAGACTCGTCGACGAGGCGATCTGAGGCCGCGGTGTCGGACTTCGCAGGCCTCCGGATCGCACTGTCGTCGTTGTACGCGCAGCGGCGCGCCATGGAGATCACCGGCCACAACGTCAGCAACGCGAACACCGAGGGATACTCGCGGCAGCGCGTCGATCTGCAGGCGATCCCCGGCGCGACGGGCGGCCTGTTCGCGACGTGGGACGGTGGAGGGCAGGGCGTGAGGGTCGCGCAGTTCGTCCGCTACCGCGACGCGTTCCTCGAGATCCGCGCCGCGCTCGAACACGGCGCCGAGGCGCATCTTTCCCAGGTACGCGCGGCGCTGGACCAGCTCGAGTGGCTCTTCGACGAACCGGGCGATCTGGGCATCCAGCGCGGGATGAGCGAGCTGTGGTCCGGGTTCGACGACGTCGCCAACCGGCCGGGTGACAACGCAGCGCGCCAGCAGCTCCTCGAGCGTGCCGAAACGCTGGCGACCACGGTGAACCACGCAGCGAAGCAGGTCGTCTCGTTCCGCGACACCGCGATCGAGCGGCTGAGCGCGACGGTGGCGGAGGTCAACACGATGTCTGCCGACGTCGCGCAGCTCAACGAGGCGATCAAACGCTCGCTGAACGTGGGCGACAACGCCAACGACCTGCTCGACCAGCGTGACCTCCTCGCGGAACGGCTCGCCACCCGGATCGGTGCGACGATCCATCCGGGCGAGGACGGCGCGGTGAACGTGTTCCTGAACGGCACTGCGTTGGTGTCGGAGAACCTCGCCGAGAGCCTCGAGGTCGACACGACCGGCCCGTCGGTCGCGATCCGATGGGCGAACGCCAACTTCCCTGCGACCGTGACGTCGGGCGACGCTGGAGGGCTCCTCGAGGTCATCAACGTCAAGCTCCCCGGCCACCTCGCCGACCTCGACACGATCGCGCTGAAGCTGCGTGATGACGTGAACGCGCTCCACTCGGGCGTCGGTGGCAGCCTCGCGGCGGCCGACCGTGATCAGAGCGCGGCCGGTGCACTCCAATTCGAGGTCGCGCTCGACGGCGGCGCGATGGCGCTGGTGAGCGTTGCGGGAGCGGACTGGTCGGGTGCCGGCGGCGCGGCGGCGCTCCAAGCCGCGCTCCAGGCAGCGGTCGACGGTGCGATCGGTGCCGGGAACGCAACGGTCACCGTCGCCGGTGCGGCCGGCCAGCCGCTGGTCGTGTCGCTCGCGCCCGCTGTGGGCAGCACGCTGCTCACCCAAGCCGTCGCGGGCAACAGCGGTTTCGCGACACTGCTCGGCACCACCGCCGTCGGCAGGGACGGCATCGGGGGTCGGAGATTCTTCGAGGCGACCGGCGCGCTCGACCTCGGCGTGTCGAGCGATATCACCGACGCCTCGCACATCGCGGCCGGCCGCGCGGCAGGCGGCCCGCTCGACGGCAGCCTGGCGCTCGACCTCGCGGAGCTCGCGACCAGCACCTCTGGTGCGGACGCGCTCTACCGCGCGTACATCGTCGCGCTCGGCGTCGACAGCCAGGCGACCCAGCAACGGCACGACATCCAGAACGAGACGATGACCCAGGTCGACAACTCGCGCAGCGCGCTGGCCGGCGTGAACATCGACGAGGAGATGGTGAACATGGTGCAGTACCAGCACGCGTACGACGCGGCGGCGCGGTTCATGACCTCGGTCGACGAGATGCTCGACACGTTGATCAACAACACCGGCATCGTCGGTCGGTAGGTGAGGGAACAGCATGGTCTCCGCTGACTACCGCGTCACGCAAGCGTCGATGGCCCGCAAGGTCACGACCAACCTGCAGCGTTCGCTGCAGAAGCTCGAACAGCTCCAGGACCAGATCAGCTCGAACCGTCAGATCCGTCGGCCGTCCGACTCGCCGGTGGGTACCGTCGCCGCGCTGCAGCTCCGAGCGGATCTCGGCCGCAACGAGCAGATCGCGCGCAACCTCGACGACGCGACCGCGTGGCTCGCCTCCGCCGACGATGCGCTGATGTCGGTCGTCGAGCAGATCACGAGGGCACGCGACCTCACGATCCAGGCGCAAAACGGCGCGTTGGGCCAGCCCGAGCGCGATGCGATCGCGACGGAGATCGACAACATCCGCGAAGGGCTGATCGGGCTCGCGAACACGCGTTACCTCGACCGGTCGATCTTCGCCGGCACGGTCGACACGGCCGCGTACGACACGGCCGGCAACTACCTCGGCCAGTCTGCAGCCATCGAGCGCACGATCGCGCCCGGCGTGCGGGTGCAGATCAACCTCAACGGCGACGAGCTGTTCGGGCCGGCCGGCGGCGATCTGTTCACGACGCTCACGGACCTCGCGAACGCGATCCGCACGAATCCGGCGGCGATCGACGCCGAGCTGCTCGACCTCGACGCCGGCACGAACGTGATCCAGCAACGGCAGGCCGAGGTGGGGGCGCGCTTGAAGCGCATCTTCACGATGCAAGACCGCAACAGCGCCGGCGCGATCACGCTGAAGCAGAGCCTGTCACAGGTCGAAGACGTCGATCTGCCGCAGGCGATCATGGAGATGCGGATCCGGGAGACCGCCTACAACGCGGCACTTGCGACGACCGCCATGGTCATCCAACCGTCCCTCGTCGACTTCTTGCGGTGAAACAATGATCGAGCCTGACATCGCGCCCGGCACCGACCTCGTCGAGATCTACTTCGCGGCCGGACTCCCGGGGTTCCCGCACGCCCACCACTATCTGCTCACCGGCTGGGGCGGCCCGGACTCCCCGTTCATGATGATGACGTCGGTCGACGATCCCGATGTCGGCTTCGTCGTGGTCTCGCCGTGGGTGTTCCACTCCGACTACGAGTTCGATCTCGACACGAGCACCGCGGAGCGGCTCGCGCTCGTCCGGGCTGACGATGCGGTCGTTGTCTGCGTCGTCACGCTCGCCGACCGGGTAGAAGACGCGACCGTGAACCTGCTCGGTCCGATCGTCATCAACCGGACGACGCGCGAGGCATGCCAGGCCGTGCTCGCCGCCTCCGTGTACCAAGTACGCGCGCCACTCGCGCGCGCTGCGTGACCGACGCGGTCGACGCACATTCCTTGGAGCGTTCCTCGGCGCGTTCATTGGTCTGACATCATCGGCCGACGCGTTTACACTGCGCGTTCGGCGACCCGTCTCGACGCGGCGGCCACCACGGAGGGAGGACCCCGTGCTCGTACTCACCAGGCGTGCGAACCAGAGCATCATGATCGGTCACGACATCGTTGTCACCGTGCTCGAGGTACGCGGCGACCAGGTTCGACTCGGGATCAAGGCTCCGCGCTCGGTCGATGTGCACCGCGAAGAGGTGTTCGCGTCGCTGCAACAGGCGAACCAGGCCGCGGCGAAGTCGCAGAAGGACCTCGCGAACGCCCCCGTTCCCGACGTACCCGCGCCTACTTCACCAGCGTGACGAACCGGCTTTCACCGATCGCGTTCGGGTCCGAGCCGATCGATCCGGGCAGCATCGACGCGGTGAACACGAAGCCCGTGATGGCCTTCGACTGGCCGGAGTAGCTGCCGGTCCACGCGCCGCCCGACGGTTCGAAGTCCATCTGGTTGATGTTGTTACCCATGAGCCGCTGCAGGAACACCGCTCGGAACTGCTTGATGTAGTAGCAGTACGAACCGGACCCGCCGGGACAGAGCACGTCGGGCGCCCACACCTGCGGCACGTACACGAAGCGCGGCGAGAGCTGGATGTCGTAGAGGTCGATCGGGCTCTCGGTGGACGTGTTCGCGGTGAACAGGGTGGCGGTGCACGGGGAGCCGTTGCAGGGCGAGATCGCCAGCCCCGCCCGAGTGCCGACGCACGAGTTCCACATTGTTGCGGGCTGTCCGGTCAGGTCGCCGGCCCAGTTGTCGGCCTTGCCGCAGGCGTACTCGAAGAAGCACTGCGACAGCGCCCTGTGCAGCCACACCTGTTTCGTCACACCGCCCGGGGGTGTGCCGGAGACGCGGGTGTCGAACGTCACGCGCTGGCAGCTCGTCGGGACGCCGCTGTTGTTGCCGGCAGGGATGAACTCCCACAGTGGCTTGTTGTCGAGCTGGAACCCGCCGACGTTCGTCTTTGCGTTCGAGCCTCGCCGCAGCCGCGCGGGCTGGCCGTCGGTGAAGCTCGAGCCGGAGCGCATCCCCGAGTCGAAGGCCGAGCCATTGCCGGTGCCCTGCGCGACCTTGTTGGGTCCGGGTGTGATGCAATCGTCGTCGAGGCCCGCCCCGACGCCGCTCAGATGCGTCGTGTAGTCGTGGTCGGCGCCGAGCGCGATGTTGTCGTCGAGCCGCTGGTTCTGGCCGCCGATGTTGCACGACGGGCTCGTGCCGAGGTTCGCGTTGCCGTAGAGGTGGAAGTCGAGGAACCCGAAGTTCCCCGACGTCGGTCCGCTGCACGGCGGGACCGAACCGCCTCCCCCGCCGGAGTCGAGGCACGCTTCGCCGGAGGTGAAACCCGAGAACATGTTGAACGGCAGCAGCCCGCTCTTCGTCGGGTTCGACAGCTGAGCCTCCGCGAGCGTGCGGGTCTGCACGTTGTTGTCGCCGAAGATCCGGCCGAAGGTCGTCGCGTACGACTGCACGGGTGTCCGGACGCGGATGCGCGTGTACGACGTGTCGTAGGAGATGCACGGTGTGGTGGAGAGGCGGGTGAGCGACCCGCTATCGGTACACGTCGCCCAGTTGAGGTTGCCGCCGGCGAGGTTGTCCTGGGTCTGGTTCTTCGCCCAGGTCTCGGCGCCGCTCGCGCCGGTGGTCATGGGCAGCTTCTGCGCGCCCGCGAGCGCGGCGGCGTCGGAGGCGGTCTGCACCTGGCGGCGCGCGGAACGCGCGTTGCCGAGATCGATCACGATCGCGCTCATCCCCAGCAACACCGTGAGGACGAGCACCATGAACAGGAGCACCGCGCCGCGCTCGCCGCGCTCGTCGCGCCCGTTCACACGCACCATGACCAGTCACCGTCGATCGCGGTCTCCTCGACGCTGGTCAACCCCGTGGACGACACCTGCTCGATCCGCATGACCGCCCGCGAATGGAGCGCGTCCTTCGTCAGGAACTGTCCGATGAGCGGGGTGATGGGATCGATCGGGTACTCGGCGCACACGAGCAGCTGGCTGCCGACCGCGTACGTCCCGGGTGCGACGACCTTCACGCGGGTCGTCGCCTGCTTGAGCCCGATCCGATCCTTCGTCAGGCAGACAAGGTTGCGGGAGTTCCCGCTCGGCACCGAACCGGCGATCGAGCAGCTCGAGACGGTGCCGAAGTTCGCCACGATCCCCTGGCGGGCGGCATCGCGCACCCCTTGGTTCGTCGAGGTGCGGTTGCTGAACACCGCACCGAAGTCGACAACTCCGAACACGAACATCAACAGCAACGGGAGCACGATCGCCGTCTCGACGAGCGCCGCGCCGCGGCTGTCGCGGCGCGCGTGCGCCACCCTGCTGATGAACCGCGATCGCTCCATGCCGCCCAGTCCCAAGCCAGGAGCTCAGCGCCCCTGGTCCCCTTGCAATCGGTCTGTCCAGATTGGAGCCTATATGGGCAATTTGGAATGACTCAGATAGGTCAAATGTACAAATCGCCTAGAACAGATCCTCCAGTGCCGAGCTGCTCCGCCCGAGGGCGTGGGCGACGGCCCGGTTCGGCACCGTTCCCCAGCGGGTGTTGACGCCTCGGGCGAGCGCAGGGTGGCGGCGGCACACCGCCGGCAGCGACTCGGTGGCGAGCTCGACGACGTACGGCAGGGTCGCGTTGGTGAGCCCATACGTCGAGGTGTGGGGCACTGCGCCCGGCATGTTGCCGACCGCGTAGTGCACCACGTCGTGCCGTACGAACGTCGGCGCGGTGTGCGTCGTCTCGTGGATGCCTTCGACGCAACCGCCCTGATCGATCGCGACGTCGACGATCACCGCGCGCGGCTTCATCGTGCGGATCATCTCGTCGGTGACCACCGTCGGCGTTCGGCCGCCGGGTACCAACACCGCGCCGATGACGAGGTCGGCGCCGGCCACGGCACGAGCGACCGACGCGGTGTTCGATGCGAGCGTCATGATCCGGCCGCGGTGGATCTGGTCGACCCAGCGGAGCCGGTCGAGGTTGCGGTCGAGCATGACGACCTCGGCCTCCATCCCCTGCGCGATCCAGGCGGCGTTCCAACCGACGTTGCCGGCTCCGATCACGACGACGCGCCCCGGCCGTACACCGGGGACGCCGCCGAGCAGGATGCCGCGCCCGCCGTGGCGCCGCTCGAGGAAGTGCGCGCCGACCTGCGGGGCTAGACGCCCCGCGACCTCGCTCATCGGCGCGAGCAGCGGCAACGAACCGTCGAGCATCTGCACCGTCTCGTAGGCGATGCCGGTCGTGCCGGCGGCGAGCAGCGCGTCGGCGACGGCCGGATAGGCCGCGAGGTGCAAGTAGGTGAAGAGCACCAGATCGTCGCGCAGGTGTGCGAACTCGGATGCCTGCGGTTCCTTGACCTTCAACACGAGACCGGCAGCGCCCCAGATCTCCGGCGCGTCGGCGACGATCCGGGCGCCGGCGACGCGGTAGGCGTCGTCGGGGATCGAGCTCCCGGTCCCGGCGCCGGCCTCGACGAGCACCTCGACGTCGTGCCGGGCGAGCTCGTGCACGCCGTCGGGGGTGATCGCGACCCGATGCTCGTCTTGCTTGATCTCGGCCGGCACCCCAACGGTGATCATCGCGGTGTCACTATCGCGTTCCCCAGGCGTAGGTCTGCTTGTGGAGGCGGAGGTAGACGAACGTCTCGGTGCTGTGCACGCCGGGAATGCGACGAACCTTGTCGTTCAGCAGCGCCAGGAGGTGCTCGTCGTCTTCGCACACCATCTCGAACAGCAGGTCGAAGCGACCCGACGTGAAGACGAGGTAGTCGACCTCGGGGATCGCGCTGAGTGCATCGGCGGCCGCGGTGATGTCGCCTTCGGTGCGCACGCCGACCATCGCCTGGCGCCGGAAACCCAGCCGCAGCGGATCGGTGACGCCCACGATCTGTACGACGCTGCCGTCGACCAACCTTTGGACTCGCTGGCGGACGGCGGCCTCCGAGAGCCCTACTTCCTGTGCGAGCCGCGTGTAGGGGAGGCGCCCGTCGCGCTGCAGCAGCTCGATGAGCGCCTTGTCGGCGTCGTCGAGCGACGCGGGGTCGTTGCGGCGACGGCTGCGCCCGCCGCGACCAGGCACCTGCCGGCTCGCTCGCACGCGAAACTCAGCTCACCAGCGCGGCGCAGAGCGCACCGAACGCCTCGACGTAGCGGTCGATGTCCGCGTCGCTGTGCTGCACCGAGATCGTCCACTGCTCCTCGTCACCGGGGGTCATGAAGATGCCGCGGTTCACCATCCACGGGTACGAGGCGGCGTAGAGCTCGACGTTCGTCTCGAGGAAGTCGCGGTAGTTCGTGAGGGGCGTCGGTCGGTACGACACGCAGCCCTTCGCCCCGAGATCGACGGTGTGCGCTGGGATTCCATGCTCGTCGATGGCGTGTTGACACCCGCGCGCGAGACGCGTGCCGAGTTGCGCGAGGTACTCGTACGCGTCCGGTGTGAGGACCTCGGTCAGCGCGGCGAGCGCAGCGGCGGCGACCAGCGGGTTACCGTTGAACGTGCCCTGCTGCGCGGCGCCGCGTTCGATCGTGCTCATGATGTCGGCACGGCCGCCGAAGGCAGCGCCCGGCGTGCCACCGAACGTGGCCTTTGCCACGCAGGTGATGTCGGGCCGTACGCCATACCGCTCGCCGGCGCCGCCGCGCGCGATCGAGGTGCCCGTCTTGACCTCGTCGTAGATCAACACGACCCCATAGCGGTGCAGCAGATCCTTGAGCGCCTGCAGATAGCCCGGCTTCGGTTCCGCGATCCCGATGTTCATCATCACGGGTTCGATGATCATGCACGCGATCTCGCCGCCGCGCTCCTCGAGGAATCCGGCGAGCACGACCAGATCGTTGAACGGGACGACGTGGGTGTAGTCGGCGAGCCACTTCGGCGTACCGAGCGACATCGGGGTTGATGCCGGTTGGTCGCGCCCCCCGAGGACATCCGCACCCGGAACGACGGAGAACATCACGGTGTCGTGGTGACCGTGGTACGAACCCTCCGCCTTCACGATGTGATCGCGGCCGGTGTGAGCGCGCGCGATGCGGATCGCGTGCATCGTCGCCTCCGTGCCGGAGTTGCAGAAACGCAGCTGGTCCATGTCGTAGCGGTCGCAGATGATCTCGGCGAGCTCGACCGCCTCGGGGGTCGGGGCTGCGAAGTGGGTACCACGCGCCGCAGCACGGTCGATCGCCGCGACGATTCGCGGGTGAGCATGCCCGTACACCATGCAGCCGAAGCCGCCGTGCGTGTCGATGTACTCGTTGCCGTCGACGTCCCAGACTCGCGAGCCCAGGCCGTGCGTGAGATAGATCGGGTACGGATCGCCCGTCTGGAACGACGAGCCGACACCGAGCGGCATGTGAACGATGGCGCGTTCGAACCACTGCTTCGATTGCGTCGTCTTCTCGAGCCAACGCAGGGTCTCGCGCTCCGCGATCTCGTGCGCTCGGGCAGTGAGACGTTCGATGTCGACCGTCATGGCACGGGCTCAGTGCTTGATCATGACGTGCTTGAGCTCGGTGTAGTGCTCGAGGGCGTAGGCCGACATGTCCTTGCCGTAGCCACTCTGCTTGAAGCCACCGTGAGGCATCTCGCTCGTGATCATGATGTGTTGGTTCACCCAGACGCATCCGAAGTCGAGCGCCTTCGTCATGCGCATCGCCCGCCCGACGTCGCTCGTCCAGACCGACGCCGACAGCCCGTAGTCGACACCGTTCGCCCACGCGAGCGCCTGCTCCTCGTCGGCGAAGCGTTGTACCGACACGACCGGGCCGAACACCTCGCGCTGCACGATCTCGCTGTCTTGTGCCGGGTTCACGACGACCGTGGGCTCGTAGAAGAATCCGCCACCAACGCCGGCCTTGCCACCAATGGTGACCTCCGCTCCGGCCGCGACCGCCCGATCGACCATGCCGGAGACCCGTGCCTGCTGATCGGCCGAGATCACCGGGCCCATCGCGACGCTCTCGTCGAACGGATCGCCGACGACGATGCCGCCGACCGCGTCCGTCAGGGCAGGGACGAGCGACTCGAACGCCTTCGCGCCTGCCATGACGCGGCACGGCGCGGTGCAATCCTGCCCGGAGTTGTAGTACGCACCCTCGCTGAGCGCGCCGACGACGGCCTCGACGTCGGCGTCGTCGAACACGATCACCGGCGCTTTGCCTCCGAGCTCGAGATGCACACGCTTCAGCGTGTCGGCGGCGTTGCGTGCGATCAGCTTGCCGGTGTTCACATCGCCCGTGAGCGACACGAGCCGGATGTCGGGGTGCCGCACGATCGCGTCACCTGCGGTCTCGCCCTGCCCGCACACGACGTTGAGCACACCCGGCGGCAGCACCTCGGCCGCGAGCTCGGCGAAGCGCAGCAACGACAGCGGCGTCATCTCCGAAGGCTTCATCACGACGGTGTTGCCGGTCGCGAGCGCCGGACCGAACTTCCACACCGCCATGTTGAGTGGGTAGTTCCACGGTGCGATCCCGGCCACGACACCCAGCGGGTCGCGGCGCAGGTAGCTCGTGTGCTCGGCGAGGTATTCGCCGGCAGCCTTCGCTTCCATGTTGCGGGCCGCGCCCGCGAAGAACCGCAGGTTGTCGACCGACAGGTCCATCTCGATCGGGATGATCGTCTTGGGTTTCCCCACGTTGCGCATCTCGATCGCGGAAAGGTCATCGACGTTGTCCTCGATCACCTTCGCGAGCGCATGCAATGCCTCGGCGCGTTCGCGCGGCGTCTTCGCCGACCACTCGCCGAACGCGCCCTTCGCTGCCTCGACCGCGGCGTCGACATCGACCGAGTCCGAGCTCGCAACAGCAGCGAGCACCTCCCCGGTCGCGGGGTTGATCACGTCGTCGGTCTTGCCCGACGCCGCCGGTACGAACTTGCCGCCGATGAAATTGGCGGCGACCGGCTTGCCGGTGCCTGGTTTGCTGTCGCTCGCCACGATCACGCCCCCTCGAGAGTCTCGGGCTGGATTCGGGTCATATTGCGTCGAATCGAGGTTGCCATGCAAGGGATTCCGTGGTGCAGACGCATGATCACCACGGATTCCCTTGCGCGGATTCGAGGAGTCTGCGAATCTTTCCTGGTCGTGTAGCTACACGTATGCCCCTGCGCGCGCATGGGCACGTGGCAGTCTGCGGGGGCTTGGCCGAGACCGACCAAGGGGGGCTGGTCATCGACGGCAGGGACGAGCCGAATCACGAGGCGCCGATCGACGACGTACCGATCGACGAGGTACCGATCGACGAGGTAATAGTGCTCGATCACGTCACGAAGCACTACGGCGACTTCGTCGCGGTCGAGGAGGTGCATTTCTCGATCGGGCGCGGCGAGTTCTTCGCGATGCTCGGACCCTCGGGATGCGGCAAGACCACGACCTTGCGGATGATCGCAGGCTTCGAGACCCCGACCTCGGGGGCGATCCGGCTCGAAGGTGTCGACGTCTCTCGCGTGCCGCCGTACCGGCGAAACGTCAACACCGTATTCCAGCAGTACGCCTTGTTCCCGCACATGAGCGTGTGGGACAACATCGCCTTCGGGCCGCGCAGCAAGAAGCTCGACAAGCCCGAGGTCGAGCGGCGCGTCAACGACATCATCGAGGTCGTGCGTCTCGGCGAGTTCGCGAGACGCCGACCGTCCCAACTGTCGGGCGGCCAACAGCAGCGAGTCGCGCTCGCGCGCTCGCTCGTCAACTACCCGAGCGCGCTGCTCCTCGACGAGCCGCTCGCCGCGCTCGACCTCAAGCTCCGGCAGGCGATGCAGATCGAGTTGAAGCGCATCCAGCGTGAGGTCGGGATCACCTTCATCTTCGTGACCCACGATCAGGAAGAGGCGCTGACGCTCTCCGATCGGATCGCGGTCATGAGCAGCGGTCTCGTCGAGCAGATTGGCACGCCCGAGCAGATCTACAACGACCCTGCCACTGTCTTCGTCGCCGGGTTCATCGGACAGGCCAACTTGTGGCGAACGACCGTGGACAGCGCACAGAACGGGCGCGCCGACGTGCACATCGGGGATCAACGTGTTACCGGCTCGGTGAACGGGCCCATGTTCCACCCCGGCGACGCCGTGACGTTCATGGTTCGACCGGAGCGGGTCAAGGTCAGCCTGGTCGAGCCGCCGTTGTCGGGCGCGTCGATCTCCTGTGAGGTGATCGACTACGTCTTCCAAGGTCCGGTCCTTCGGTTCGCGCTCCGGTCTCCGGACGGCTCGGAGATCGCGGCCTACGTCGGTGCCGATGAAGGACTTCCGTCGCTCCGACCAGGTGACCGTGTCTTCGCGAGCTGGGACCACGGCGCAGCGCTCGTGCTCCGCGATCTCGCGACCAGTCGTCCCGACCCGTCGCCGCTCGAGGCGGTCGTCCAGTGAAACCCATCAGGAGGTCGTCATGAACCGTCAACGCATCCACACCATGCGCGGCGCGCTCAGTCGCCGGCAGTTCATCGGGAGAGGCGTCGCGCTCGGGGGCGCAGTGGTGCTTTCCCCGACGGTGCTGGCCGCGTGCGGCGGGGACGACGGCGGCGGCGGTACCGGTGACGGTGGCGGCGACGACGGATCGTTCAAGCTGGCGACGTGGGTGTACTACATCGACGGCAACGACGCCGCGCCGCAGGAGGCGCCGACGATCAAGTCGTTCACCGACACGACCGGCATCACCGTCGACTACACGGTCGACGTCGACGACAATGTCAGCTTCACCGCCACCTTGCAGCCGAAGCTCGAGCAGGGCGAGTCCACCGGATACGACCTCGTCGTGCTCACGTCGTGGATGTGCGAGCGGTGGATCCAGAACGAGTGGGCGATGGCGTTCGACGACTCGAAGCTCCCGAACAAGTCGAACCTGCTCGCCCGCCACCAGGACCCCAGCTGGGATCCGGGTCGCGCGTACACGCTGCCGTTCGCAGAAGGGCAGGTCGGGATCGCCTACTACCAAGACGAAGTGGGCTTCGAGATCACCGACGTCAAGGACCTCCTCGACGAACGGATCAAGGGCAAGGTCACGATCCTGTCCGAGATGCGCGACACGCTCGGCATGTACATGCTGTCCGAGGGTGTCGATCCCACGACCGCTTCGGTGGACGAGGCGAAGGCGGTGGTCCAAATCATCGCGGAGGCTCGCGACAGCGGCCAGTTCCGGAAGATCACGGGGAACAGCTACACCGACGATCTCAGCGCCCGGGACGCCATCGCGGCGATCGCATGGTCGGGCGACATCGTCGCACTGCAGGCCGACAACCCTGATCTGTTGTGGGTCGCGCCGAGCGTGGGGCAGATGAGCTTCGTCGACACGATGATGATCCCGATCGGCGCGAAGAACGTCGACCAAGCCCACGCCTGGATGAACTATCTCTACGACCCGGAAGTGTCGGGAGCGTTGTTCGAGTTCATCAGCTACGTGTCCCCGGTCGACGGCGCAATCGCCGTGATGAGCGAGGAAGCGCAAGCGAACCCCCTGATCAACCCGCCGGCTGATGCGAAGATCGTCGAGTTTCGAACGCTCACGCAGGACGAGGCCGACGATCTCGAGAACGCGTTCGCGCAAGCGACGCAGCTCTAGGCGGGATCACGGCCGTTGGGTGAGGGACGGACGACGCGTTGGTGGATGCCGTGGGCGCTCCTCGCGCCAGGGCTGATCTGGCTGCTGCTGTTCTTCGCGCTGCCGCTCACGCGATTGTTGATCGACTCGCTCGACAACTCGCGGCGGACACGCCGCCTCGGCGGAGGCGGCATCAAGAACTACACGCAGGTGTTCGACCAGTATCAGGAGGTGATCCTGCGTACGTTCGCGTACGCGGCGATCGCGACCGTGATCTGCATCGTGATCGGGTACCCACTCGCGTACTTCATCGCCATCAAGGGCGGCCGGTTCAAGTACGCGCTGCTCGCGGCGGTCGTGCTGCCGTTCTTCACGACCTATCTCATCCGCACGATCGCGTGGCGCGTCATCGTCGACAAGGAGGGACCACTGGTCGGCCTGCTTCGAACGGTCAACCTGCTCGGTGACGACGGCGAGCTGCTGGCAACCCCGATCGCGGTGATCTTCGCGCTTGTTTACAACTTCTTGCCGTTCATGGTCCTGCCGATCTACGTGTCCCTCGAGAAGATCGATCGCAACCTGCTCGAGGCCGGGCCCGACCTGTATGCGTCCGGCACGCGGACGTTTCGCAAGGTCACGCTGCCGCTCTCGCTCCCAGGTGTGTTCGCCGGCAGCCTGCTCACCTTCATACCCGCAGCGGGAGATTTCATCAACGCCGATCTTCTGGGCAGCGACCGCACGCGGATGATCGGCAACATCATCGAGAAGAACTTCCTGCAGGAACAGTTCAGGCCCGGGATCTCGGCGCTGTCGTTCGTGCTCATGGTGCTGATCCTGGGCGCCGTGTTGATCTACGCGAAGTTGCTCGGCACCGAGGACCTGATCTGATGGCGGCGGTGCTCGGTTCGACCGGAGCTCCGGCCGCGGTCGTCGGCCCCACCGGCGCGCCCCAGTGGCTGCGAAGGCTCGGGTCTTCCCTGCTCAACATCTGGGCACTGCTCGGGTTGCTGTATCTCTTCCTCCCCATCTTCGTCATCGTCGCGTTCTCGTTCAACGAACCGGGCAACACGGTCGACGGGTCGTTTCGTCCAACCATTCGCAACGTTCGGAACTACCAGTGGGGACGGTTCAGCCTCGACGCGTGGAGCGATCCGTTCAGGTTCGAGGATCTCACCGATGCGTTCACGAACTCACTCAAGATCGCCGCGATCGTGACATTCGTCGCGACGATCCTCGGCACCCTGATGGCAATCGCGCTGGTGAAGTATCGATTCCGCGGCAAGGGGCCTGTGAGCACGTTCTTGATCCTGCCGCTGACGATGCCCGAGATCGTGCTCGGGCTCTCGCTCCTCGCCCTGTTCGTCAATGCGGGGGTCAGTCTCGGATTCGTCACGATCTTCATCGCTCACGTGATGTTCTCGGTGAGCTACGTCGCGACGACTGTCAAGGCGCGCATTCGCGGGTTCGACTGGCGACTCGAGGAAGCGGCCGCAGACCTCGGGGCGACACCATCCAGAACATTCTTCAAGGTGACGTTGCCGATCATCGCTCCCGGTCTGTTCGCCGCGGCACTGCTCACGTTCGCGCTCTCGCTCGACGACTTCGTCATCACCTACCTCAACCGTGGGCTGGAGACGACCTTCCCTGTGCAGGTATGGCTGTTGAAGCGTTCGAGTGTGCCGGTGCAAGTGAACGTGTTCGGCACGATGGTGTTGATCGCGAGCGTGACGATCGCACTGCTCGGCCTCGTGATCCAGCGCCGGCGATACCGCCCGATCACCTGACTGCGCGAAGGTCGCCAATCAGCGCAGCGCGCCGAGCACCTCGCCGGCGAACCGATCGAGGGTCTCCGGGACGCCGAAGTCGTGGAACTGGAGCACGAAGCCTTCCACGCCGCGATCGATGTCGGTGCGCAGCGCGTCGACGATCTCGGGCGCGGTGCCCGCGATGACACCACCCCACACGCCGAACCGTCGATGGACCAGCGCAGTGACCTCGTCGCGTGCCGCCGAGCCCGGCGCCAGCCCGATCGCGTGCTGCACGCTCACCCGCGCGTCGCCGGCGAGCGGCCGGAGCTCGTCGAGCCTCTCGTAGGCGTAGCCGGGGCAGTTCCACCAGTCGGCGTGATCGCGAACGATCGGCATCGTGAGCTTGGTGCCGCCGCCGCCGACGTGGATCGGTAGGTGATCCTGGATCGGGGTGGGTCGGCCGATCGCGCCGCGCAAGGTGAAATGGTCGCCGTCGTAGTCGAACGGCTCGCCGCCGAACATGCGCTCGATGATCTCGAGCGACTCGCGCAGGCGCGCCGCGCGGCGCGGCCCCGGCGCGGTCGTGATGCCGAACGCCGCCAGCTCGTCGGGCACCGAGCCCCACCCGATTCCCAGCTCGAGCCGTCCACCCGACAGCGTGTCGATCGTCGCAGCCATCTTGGCGAGCACCGCGGGATGCCGGAACGGATCGCAGGTGGTGAGGTGACCGATGCGGATCTCGGAGGTCTGCACCGCGAGCGCTGCCGCGAGCGTCCATCCTTCGAGCGTGTCGACCTCGGGCGCGGCCGGCGCCCAGAGGTGGTCCATGAGCCACACGGAATCGAACCCGCACGACTCTGCGGCGAGCGTCCGTTCCACGATCTGCTCGAACGGCATCCGCAGCTGCGGGAGGTACACCCCGAACCACGGCCTCTTCACGTGATCAGCCGCAAGAACCGCCCCATGGATCTCGACCCTGCCACTGGTAGAGCACCCATGCGAGGTCGTCCTGATCCCACGGCGCCGCGCGATCGGGCCGCACGCCGATGAGCTCGGGCCGCCCGGCATGCGACGCTGTCGCGTTCCACGTGCCGATCGCGAACTGGTAGGCGCCGTAGTAGCCGCCCGAGTTCACCGCGGTGTAGATGCCGCGGCTCTCCCGCTGGCGCACACACGCAAGGAACGGATCGTCGTGGTGCGGATGCTCCCCTGGCTCGGGTGCCGGCGGAGGGTCGATCGGCTCTGGTTCGTCGTTGTTTGCGCTGTTGCCGCCGCTGTTGTCGCTCGACCCCGAGCCCGTGTCGTCGGAGGTCGCCGGCCCCGTATCGCTTCCGGTCTCGGCCGCGGAGCGTAAGGCCTCTTGGCGTGCAGCGGCGACCGCGGCCTGTTCGGCCTGGTAGGCCTGCTGCGCGCGCGCCAGCTGCTGCTGCAGCGCCACTTCGTCGGCCTGCAGCCGCTCGAGGGTCTCGGCGTGCTCGGACTTCCGAGCTTCGAGCGCCGATTGATTCGCCCGTGTGTCCTGGACGAGCCGCTCGTAGGCGTCGAGCTCGGCGCGGCTCTCCTCGTTGACCCGCTCGAGGAGCTGGTTGCGCCGGGCGGCGTCCATCACGTCGCCGCCCTCGAGGAGCGTGCCGACCGATCCCGCGGAGGAGGCACTGCGATAGAGGGTCACCGCCCGGGCCCTCGCTGTCGCGCCGGTTTTCCGGGCCTGCGACTGCAGGGTCGTGAGCTGCTCGCCGAGCCGCACGATCTCGGCGTCGATCGAAGCCGCCTCGCGCTGCGCCTCGAACCAGCGTTCCGCGACCTCGTCCGCCGCGGCCTGTGCTTGCGCGAGGTCATCGCCTGCGTCGGCATGCGCGACGGTCGCCGGCGCGAAGCTGGCGGCGCCAAGAGCGACAACGACCACGGCGAGCACACACGCGATGGAGGTTCTTGCGCTCAGGGCTGGCTCCCGGTCGAGGGACGTGTCCACCCGGGCGCGCTCCGCACGCCGCTCCGGTGTCCGCCCGCGGGCGGCGCCACCGACGCTAGCGATCGTGGTGCCGCGTAGCCAACCAACGATCACGCGACGTGGTCGCTCGGCCACTCGGAGGTGCACGGGGACGGCTGCGGGCGGGTGCCACAATCGCCGGCGTGGCGAGCGCCGACCGTGCCAGGCGTGACCGGATCCCCGCCCTGGCGCTGACGGCACTGCTCGCCACCTGGTCGATCGTGCTCTACCGGTTCGCCGAGCTGCGCCACGACCGGTTCGGGACCTTCGGGTTCGACCTCGGGATCTACGACCAGGCCGGCTGGCTCGTCGCCTTCAACGAACCGGCGTTCATGACCGTACGGGGCCTCGAGGTCTGGGGCCACCACGGGACCTTCGTGTTCTATCTCCTTGCTCCGGGCTACTGGCTCGGGGGCGGCGCCAAGTGGCTCCTCGCCGCGCAGGTCGCCGCGCAGGCGAGCGGCGGCCTCGCGCTCTACCTGCTGGTGCGCGACCTGCTCGGACGCCGCTTCCGGTGGCTCGGGGTTGGCGCGGCGGCGCTCTTGTTGCTCCACCCGACGTCGCAGTGGCTCGTGTGGGAGTTCTTCCACCCGGACTCGCTGGCGATCGGCCCGCTGCTCCTCGCTTGGTGGGCGGCGCGCACGCAGCGGTGGGTGTTGTTCGGCGTGTTCGCGTTGGTTGCAGCGTCCTGCAAGGAGGACGTGGTGTTGTCGATCGCGATGATCGGCGTGATCATCGCAGCGTCCCGTCCGCGCACTCGCGACACGCTCCGGATCGGCGTCGCGACGGCGCTCGTCTCGGCGGGCTGGTACCTGCTCGTCACGAGGTGGATGATCCCGGCGCACAACCCGTTCGGCGCGTTCTACGAGCAGCAGTTCTTCAGCGACTTCGGGCAGAGCACCGGTCAGGTCGTCTGGAACGTCGTCTCCGATCCGCTCCACACGCTCTGGTACATCAAGAGCCCCGATCACCTCGAGTGGTACCGCATGATGTTCCTGCCCGTGCTGCTCTCTTGCTTCCTCCGGCCGAAGGTGATGCTGATCGCGGCGCCGATGATCGCGGTGGTGCTCCTCACGGACGAGGGGCATTCGTTCGTTCGCGTCTCGTGGTACCACTACTCGGCGATCCCGGTCGCAGTGACGGTGCTCGCGGTCGTCGAGTGCGTCGTGTGGGTCGGCACTCGCGTCGAAGGGCGGACGGATTGGCGGCGCTGGTCGCCGCACGCGCTCCTCGCGGTGATGGTCGTGATGGGGCTCGTCGCGACGCGGCTCTGGGGCGTGTTCCCCGGTTCCGAGCGCGCCGCGATCGGCGCAGGTTTCTGGCCCCGCTGGCCGGGGGAGTCCGCCCTCGACGTCGTGGTCGGCGTCGATGCACGCCGCGACCCGCGCGCGGCAGCGAAGGCGGACGCCGTCGAGATGGTGCCCGCGGGTGCGCGGGTCAGCGCGGCCTACAACGTGACGCCGCACCTCGCGCACCGCCGCTTCGTCTACCAGTACCCGAACCCGTGGCTGGCGGAGAACTGGGGGGTGCAGGACGAGAACCAGCACGATCCGGGGTCGATCGATTGGCTGCTGGTCGACCGCCAACTGCTCGAGCGGGGTAGCCCTGCGGCACAGGTCGTCGACCATTTGCTCGCGAACGAGTTCGACGTCGTGTTCGAGCGCGAGGACGTGGTGCTCGCGCGGCGAAGCGGTCCACCGGCGTGCATCGCCGATCCCGCAGGGGTTGTGCGGGGCGACGCAAACGCCGACTTCTATGTGACGAGCGCGCCGCCCTCGACAGGGATGGTCTGCCCTGTGACGTAGCGGCTCGCGTCGGAGAGCAGCCACACCGCGACCTCGGCGATGTCCTCCGCCTGCGCGTACCGACCGAGCGGGATCGCTCGCCGAGCACGGGCGCGCGACTCCTCCGTCGCGAACGCGCCACCCGTCATCGGCGTGTCGACGCCACCCGGGCAGATGCAGTTGGCCCGAACGCCGTTCGACCCGTACTGCACGGCGACGAGCCGGGTCAGCGCATCGACGCCACCCTTGCTCGCGGTGTAACCCGCGCCGTACCGTGCCCGCGCAGCGCGGCGGTGCTGGCGATCGTCACGACGCTGCCGCCACCATCGACGAGCTGGGGAAGCGAGTGCTTGATCGCCGAGAAGGTCCCGCCGAGGTTGACGTCGAGGACGTGGCGGAAGGTGTCGATCGTGACGCCGGCGAGCGGCTGGAGATCGGGACCGTCGAAGATGCCCGCGCTCGTGACCACGCCGCTGATGCGCCCGAGCCCCGCCATGCTGCGTACGGCCGCGGCCACTGCCTCGTCGTCGGCGACGTCGCACTCGATCGCAGCGGTGGTTCCTCCGCTCGCCTCGATCGATCCGGCGACGGCCGCTGCGTGCTCGAGCGAGCGATCGACCACACCCACCGTCGCGCCGCGCGCCGCGGCGAGGCGCGCCGTCGCCGCACCGATGCCGCTGCCGCCTCCCGTCACGAGGACCACCGAACCTGTGAGCGACACCGCCTGGCTCTCCATGGAGACCGAGCTTGGCGCGCCGTTAGGGTGACTCGCACGTCAGGAACCTCGGGAAGGCTTGGGGAAGTGCGCTCGTGACGGAGACCTGGACCTACACCGACGGCGACTACCCGCTCCCGATGCCCGACGACGCCAGGGCGATGCACACCGTCGAGGGCAAGGTGATCATCGTGACCGGATCGGGACGAGGCATCGGGCGCGGCATGGCGTTGCACCTCGCGAAGGGCGGCGCCAAGGTCGTCGTCGCGGAGTGGAAGGACGACCTGCTCGCGTCGACTCTCGACGCGCTCGCAACGCTCGGCGCGGAGTGCCTGGGGATCGCGACGAACATCATGGTGAAGGCCGACATCGACGCGATGGTCGCGGCGACCGTCGAGCGGTTCGGTCGGGTCGACGCGCTCATCAACAACGCGCAGACGTTCCGGCCGCTCGCCGACATCGCGACCGTCAGCGAGCACGACGTCGATGTGTTCTACGAGTCGGGAGTCAAGGGAACCTTGTGGGCGATGCAAGCCGTCCACCCCCACATGGCCGGGCAACGGTGGGGACGGATCGTCAACTTCGCGTCGTCGATGGGCATCACCGGCGGTGCAGGCTTCGCCGCCTACAACGCGTCGAAGGAGGCGATCCGTGCGCTCACCCGCACCGCCGCGCGCGAGTGGGCGATGGACGGCATCGTCGTGAACGCGATCGCGCCCGCGGCCGCGACCCACAAGGGCGACTCCGCGAAGCAGAGCGACGGCTACCGCCAGTTCATCGAGAACTGCCCGATGAAACGCCAGGGCGACCCCGAGTGGGATCTCGGGCCGCTGGCATGGTTTCTCTGCTCCGACGCCTGCAGGTACGTGACCGGCCACACGTTCATGGCCGACGGCGGCGCCTTCATGTGGGCATGAGCGGCGCGGGCGCCGGCCACGACGCGCTGCGCGCCGACGGCTATGCGTGGTCGGCCGGCGTGGCGACGAGCGACGGCGACTTCGACGCGCAGGGGCACCTGAACAACTCGGCGATCGTTCGCCATTTCAACGACCTTCGCATCGGGTACGTGCAGGCGAACCTCGGCGACGTCTGGATCGACTGGCTGTCGAGGACCGGCTCGGTCGTGGTCGCGCGCGAGGTCCACGTGTTGTACGAGAGCGAGGGATTCCCCGACGAGCGCTTCGTCGGCGCGACGAGGATCCTGCGACGCGACGGCCTCGCGGGCATCCTCGAACAGCGGGTGGTCGAGGCGGCGAACGCCCGCCCGATCGCCCGGGCCTGGGTCGTGCAGCTGCTCGTGAAGGGCGGGCGCGCGATCGCGTGGCCCGACTTCTACTGGCCGCTCGTCGCGACGATCGAGGGCCACACGATCCCGCATCGCGAGCAGGTGCCGCGCGCCGCGTGGGGCCCGCCGGCATGGTGAGCGCCGGCGATCGCTACCGGATACAGGCCCAAGGGTGCCGCCACGGCGAGTCGAAGAGCCTCTTCTACGCCGAGCTGTTCGACGCCCTGGCGGTCGACGCCGACAGCGGCGGACCTGCCGCGCGCGTGCTCGCGTCCTGCGATGACCTGCCGCTCGAAGCGGTGACGCCGCTGCGGCTGCTCGGCGGCATCCACCGCGAGGTGCTCGCGGGCGCGTTGCCCGAGCTCGCACGGCGGTTCCCGTCAACCGGCGGCGACGGCGACGCCCATACCACGCTGCCCGCGCTGCTCGCCGCGCTCGCGGCGCCGTCGGCCGTCGTTCAGGAGGCGCTCACGCGCGATCCCCAGACGAACGAGGTCGGCCGGGCTGCGGCGCTCGCGGCGGGCTTCTGCGTCGTCGCGCGCGACTTCGACAACCCGCTTCGGATCCTGGAGATCGGCGCGAGCGGTGGGTTGAACCTCCGTCTCGATCGGTTCTGGTTCGACGCGGGGAACGGCGCGGTGTGGGGAGATCCCGAGTCCGCGGTGCGGTTCGAGCGCGCCTCCTACGACGGGGACGCGCCGTTCACGCCGGGCGCGCAGATCGCAGAACGCCGCGGCTGCGACCTCCATCCGATCGACGCCTCGACCGACGCCGGCCGACTGACCCTGCTCGGTTACGTGTGGCCGGACCAGCCGGAGCGGCTCGCGCGCCTGCGATCCGCGCTCGACATCGCCGCCGAGCTGCCGGTGACGATCGACACGGCCGCCGCCGACGAATGGATCGACGAGCACGCCCACCCGCGAGCCGGGGTCACCACCGTTGTCTTCCACTCGATCATGTGGCAGTACCTGCCCAACCCTCTGCGGCGAGCGATCGCCGGCATGCTCCTCGAGCGGGGCGCGACTGCGACGGCGGACGCGCCGTTCGCGTGGTTGCGCTTCGAACCGGCGCGCGACTGGTCGGGGGCCGAGCTCCGGCTGCAGCGCTGGCCGGGCGGGACCGAGCGCCTGCTCGCGACGAGCAGCTTCCACGGCCCGCCGGTCCGCTTCGTCGCCGGCGAGTGATCACTTTCGCGTTCTGACGGTCTGCGGTGGCCCCCAGAGAGACCAGGGCGCGAGCGAGCAACGTCGCACCATCCACGCTCAGGGCAGCAGGGCGGTCAGGGCCGCGATCGCGCGTGGGACGGCTGACTCGTAGCCCTCCTCGTCGATCCGGGGGCCGATCAGCTCGAGGTCGAACACTCCTGTGTAGCCAGCGTCGATCAACTCGTGCACGATGCGCTCGATCGGGATGTCGCCATCGCCGGGGACGAGCCGGTTCGGGGTCGAGAGCGTGCCGACTGCGAAGTCGGAGACCTGCACGAGACGGATCACGTCGATCGACTCGCGGATGGTCCGCGACAGGTCGCGTTCGGCCCAGCATGCGTTGACCTCCATGCAGACGCCGGCATCGAGCCGCCGGGCAAGGTCCACGACGTCGTGCAGCGTGTGCACGAAGCCGACGTCGACGCGCAACGAGTTCGTGTGCTCGAGCGCGAACGGGATCTCGCGCGCGGCGGCCTCGACGAGCACGGGCGCGATCGCCTCCTCGAGTGCATCGGCGGCGGCTTCCCATGCCAGGCGACCGGCCGGGCCGGTCGTGAACACCATGCACTCTGCGCCGACCGCGGCCGCGGCGTCGAGGGACCGGAGCAGACGCTCGCGCTGGACAGGCCAGCCGGAACGGTCGGCGAGCGCGAACGGACCGAGCCCGATGAGGTTGGCGACGCGCAGCCCGCGGCCGCGTACCGCCTCCGCGACGAGGCTCGTGCCGCGCTCCCAACCGAACGCGTCGAGCTTGGCGACCGACGCGCCGACACAGTCGATGCCGTGGCGAGCCCAGAAGTCGAGATCCTGCGCGAGATCGAAGCGGAACGTGCTGATCGCGCTGACGCAGACCCGGGGGTGCGCGGCGGCGTCGGTCATCCGAGGACGGAGCCGCGGGCGATGCTGCTGCCGCCGTCGAGCTGCAGGTTGATCCCGGTCACGAACTCGGCCTCGCTGCTCGCGAGATAGACGGCCGCGTGCGCGACGTCGTCGGCGACACCCAGGCGCGTGAGGTGCATCCCCTCGTAGCGGGATCGGCGCTCGCCGGTCAGGTCGGCATCGCGCCGATCGTTGACGACGTAGCCGGGGCTGATCGTGTTGCAACGGATGTTGCGATCGGCGTAATCGACGGCGATCGCCCGTGTCAGGCCGTTGAGCCCGGCCTTGCTCGCGATGTAGGCGCTGAACCCTGGGCTCGCGCGCTCGGCCTGCCGCGTGGAGATGTTGACGATCGATCCGTGGCCGGCATCGATCATGTGCGGCACCGCCGCCCGGCAGAGCCAGAACGGGGCGGTGAGGTTGATGCGCAACACGGCCTGCCACGCATCGGTCGACAGTTCACGGACCGGACCGTCGCTCCCCCCACCACCTGCAGCGTTGTTGACGAGCACGGTGAGACCACCGAGCCGCTCGATCGCTTCGGCGACGAGTGCCGCGCACTCGTCCTCGTCGGTGAGATCGGCCGCGACGAAGCTCGCACGACCACCGACCGCTTCGATGTCGGCGACGACGTCCGCGCCGCGTTGTGCGTCGCGGCCGGTGACGCACACGTGAGCGCCCTCCGCGGCGAACCGCTTCGCGATCGCGCGCCCGATGCCGGCGGTCGACCCGCTGACGAGCGCGCGCTCGTCGTGCATGCGCAGCGAAGGGGTCATCCGCATCGGCGTCGACGATAACCGGCAAACTGGCTCCCGTGGCAGACGACGCCGCGCCCGACCATGCGCCCGACCATGCGCCCGACCATGCGCCCGACCATGCTCACGGTCACTCGCATGACCACGCAGACCTCGACGTGAACGCGCGCGTGCGGCGGGTCCTCGACATCGTCGCGATCGTGCTCGCTGCGGTCACCGTCGCGGGGATGTTCTGGACTGTACGCGACCGCGACCCGATCCGGCTCAGCTCCGACTTTCCCGACGGTGTCCACCGAGCGGTCGTCGAGTCGGTGGCGCTCGGGCCGTGCACCGGTACCGGCCCCGACGGCCCCGAGTGTCAGATCACGACCTTCCGGCTGCGTGACGGACCGGACGCGGGCGAGACGCGTACGCAGGAGTTCGGCAGACTTGCCACCGCGACTCGGAGCTTGCGCACGGGCGACGAGGTCGTGCTGTATCGCTACGACGACACCGAACCCCCGAACGACTACGTCTACGCAGACCGCGAGCGGCGCGCCACGTTGTGGTGGCTGGCGCTCCTCTTCGCCGGCGTGATCGTCGTCCTCGGTCGATGGCGCGGGCTCGCCGCACTCGCGGGTCTCGTCGCGAGCCTGATCGTCATCCTGCAGTACATGCTGCCGGCGTTGCTCGACGGGCGCGATCCTGTGATCGTCGCGGTTCTCGCGGCGACGGCGATCGCGTACCTCGCGCTCTACCTTGCGCACGGGTTCAACCCTCTTACCACCGTTGCACTGCTCGGCACGATCCTCGCGTTGGGCCTCACTGCGTTGCTGTCGTGGCTGTTCACGTCGGCCGCACACTTCACCGGCCTCGCGACGGAGGAGGCGCTGACGCTGGACGCCTACTTCGCCGGCATCGATTTCGTCGGGTTGATCCTCGCCGGCACGGTGATCGGTGCGCTCGGCGCGCTCGACGACATGACCGTCACCCAGGCGAGCGCGGTGGCAGAGCTGCACGCTGCCAACCCCTTGCTCAGCGCCCGCGAGCTGTACATCCGCGCCCTTCGCATCGGCCGCGATCACATCTCCTCGACCGTCAACACGCTCGCGCTCGCGTATGCGGGTGCCTCGTTGCCCACCCTGTTGTTGTTCGAGATCTCGGGGCAGTCGCTCGGAAGCGTGCTCAACGGCGAGGTCATCGCGGTCGAGCTCGTGCGAACGCTCGTCGGTTCGATCGGTCTTGCCGCTTCGGTGCCGCTCACCACTGCGCTCGCCGCGTTCGTCGTACGGGCGGGAATCCACGAGACCGGCCGCCACGCCCCGGAGACATCTCGGCGCAGCGTCCGGCGCCGTCGCGACCGGCGCGACCGGCCGGCACCCGAGACGGAGAACGATGAGGAGCAGTTCTGGCGGCGCTGACCGGCGTCAGTGTTGGTGGGTGTGGGGCGGAGGGCTCGCCGCGCGCACCCCGGCGGCGAGCGTCACCACGCCGAAGATCGCTGCCGCGGTCAGCACGATCGTGCCGCCGGGCGCGAGGTTCCATGTACGCGACGCGGTGAGCCCGGCAGCGACGGCGATCTCGCCGAACACCGTCGCGAGCAGCAGCGTCGCCCGGAACGAGCGCGCGACTGCACGGCTCGTCGCCACCGGCAGCACCATGAGCGCGGCGACGAGCAAGGTGCCGACGACATCGATCGCGGCGACGACCGTGAGCGCGGTGAGCGCTGCGAGCAGCAGGTTCAGCCGATCGACGGGGAGACCGTTCACGCGCGCCGATTCCTCGTCGAGCACCACTGCGAACAGCGCGCGGCCGGCGACGGCGATCGCGAGCACGATGCCGACTGTCAGCGCCGCGACGGTGCGCACGTCGGCCCACGAGGCGGTCAGCACCGAACCGAACAGGTACTGGCCCGGGCGGGCGTCGCCGGATTTCGCGAGCAGCACGCTCCCTGCGGCGAGCCCGCTGTAGAAGAACAGCGCGAGCGCGAGATCACTGGTGGCGCGTCCGTGCGCCCGCAGCCACTCCACACTCATGGCCCCCGCCGCGGCGACGACCAGCGCGGTCCACGTCGGCCACACGTCGAGCAGCAAGCCCGCACCCACCCCCGCGAACGCAGCGTGGCCGATGCCGTCGCCGAACAGGGCCATGCGACGTTGGACGAGGAACGTGCCGACGAGCGGCGCCGCTACACCGATCGCGAGCCCCGCGAGGAGCGCCCGCTGCATGAACTCGAGCTCGAACGGCCAGGGCATCAAGGCACCAGAGACCAGGGCGCTCAGGGGATCTCGATGTGGTTGCGGTCTTCGAGGTGCTCGAGCCAAAGCGGCAGGTCGTCGTGGTGGACGCCGAGGCTGACGCCCCGCTCCACGAGCTCGGCCGGCGCGCCGTCGAACAGCACCCTGCGCTTCAGCACGATGACCCGATCGAGATCGTCGGCCACCGCACCAAGCTCGTGGCTCACGAGCAGGACGGTCGCGCCGTGGTGCTCGACGAGGTGGACGACCGAGTCACGGAACTGTTGCTGCGCCTCGCGGTCGACGCCGGCGATCGGCTCGTCGAGCACGAGGAGGTCGGGCTCACCTGCGAGTGCCTTGGCGATCATCACCCGTTGCTGCTGGCCGCCCGAGAGCTCGGCGGTCGGCCGGCGCCGGAGGTCGGCGAGCGCGACGGCAACGAGCGCGTGCTCGACCGCTTCGCTGTCGAGCGGCTTCGGGCGGCGCCACCATCCCCGGTGTGCGAGCCGGCCCGCCTGCACCACCTCCTCCACCGTGGCGGGGAGGTCGCCGGTGAGCGCGGGGCGTTGCGGCACGTACCCGATCCGCCAGCGGTCGCGCAACGCCCGCGGTTCGACGCCGAAGATGCGCGCCTCGCCCTGCTGGGGCCGCAGCAGACCGACGAGCACGCGCAGCAGGGTCGACTTCCCTGACCCGTTCGGCCCGACGAGTGCGGCGAACTCGCCACGTCGCACCGAGAACGAGACGTCGGTCAGGACGGGCTCACGGCCGTAGGCGAACGTCACCGACCGCGCGGCGAGGACGACATCTGAGGACTGCTCCGAGGGGGCAGAGTTGAGGATGATTCTTAGTCTACGGCCGCGGGCGCCGCGACTCCCCGGGGCCGACCTTCCTGGGGCCGACCTTCCTGGAGTTCGGGCGACCGGAGCCATCGGGCCGTCTCGTGCGGCCAAGCGGTGAGCACGTCGACGCCGTCGGGGAGGACGAGCACGGTGTGTTCGAACTGGGCGGAGCGGCTGCCATCGCGGGTCGGTGCGGTCCAGCCGTCGGGCCAGATCGTGCCGACCTCCCATCCGCCGAGGTTGATCATCGGTTCGATCGTGAACGTCGTGCCGGCGACCATCGGCTGGTTCGCGGTCGGGTCGTAGTAGTGCGGCACCGACGGCGCAGTGTGGAACTCCGTGCCGATGCCGTGCCCGACGAACGTCCGCACGACCCCGAACCCGTGCGGCTCGGCGTGCCGTTGGATCGCTCGCCCAACGTTGTGGAGCGGCTCGCCGCCACGGACCTGCGCGATGCCGTGCCACATCGATTCGTGGGTGACCTCGATCAGCCGCGCGCTGTCGTCGTCGATCGCGCCGACGGCGTAGGTCGCGTTGCAATCGCCGTGGACGCCGTCGAGATAGATCGTGACGTCGATGTCGACGATGTCGCCCTCGACGAGTGGCCGATCGTCGGGGATGCCGTGGCAGATGACCTCGTTGACCGACGTACACACCGACTTCGGATAGCCGCGGTAGCGAAGCGTGCTCGGGTAGCCGCCACGCGCCAGGTAGGCCGCGTGCGCGATGCGGTCGAGCTCATCGGTGGTCACCCCGGGTGCGACGGCCGCGCCCGTTTCGTCGAGCACCTCGCGTGCCGCGCGCCCCGCGGCGCGCATCCGTTCGATGAAATCACCCGGCGGTGTCGCGCCCTGCAGGGACGCGGGATCGAGCGCGTACGGCGGCCTGCGGATCCCCGGGGGAACCGCGAGCTCGGGGCTGATGCGGCCCGCCCGGACGCGCCCCGGATCACGCGCAAGGTCGACGCGCGCGCCAGGTGCCGTCGCCGCCTTGCGCCGGAGCTGCTTTCTCTTGTCCTGCCGTCGACTCACCGGGAATCTTCTCGTGAACTGTTGTCGGCGTGCGCGCTTGCATGAACGGCTCCCACGTTATGACCAGTAACGTTCTCGATCCTCGTTGCCGCCCGCAGCACCGTGTCGAGCCCTCCGACGGAGTCAGTATCCATGAGCAGCGCGTCCTATCTCACGCCGAAGGTGACGGTCCGCGACGCCGGCCGCAAGGGGCTGGGGCTCTTCGCCTCGGAGCCGGTCGCGGCGGGTGAGACGATCGCCGGCTGGGGCGGCGCGGTGATGCACCGCACCGACTTCGACCGCCTTTCGGAGCATCGCCGGGTGCACTCGATCCAGATCGACGAGGACCTCTACATGGTCGGGCCGGACGAGCCGGAGGTCGCCGACTACGCGAACCATTCCTGCGAGCCGAACGCCGGCATCGTCGGCAACGTGCTGCTGGTCGCGATGGCACCGATCCGTGTCGACGACGAGGTGTGCTTCGATTACGCGATGGCCGACACGGCCGACTACGACGAGTTCGTCTGCGAGTGCGCGGTCGCAGGTTGCCGGCGGCTGATCACGGGTGCCGACTGGCGCCGCCCCGAGCTGCAGGACCGGTACCGGGGGTTCATGTCGTCCTACATCGCCCGGCGCATCGCCGCAGAGGCCGAAGCCTCCGGCTGAGACGTGTCTCGCTGGTGTGGACGTCCTTGGCGTGGGCCTCCCTCGTGCTGGCGGAGGGCACGGGCTGCGGCCGCGGTGCATAGCGCGCCCGCGCCGAGGATGATCGCCACGATCGTGCGCCACAGCGCCGCAGGGCCCGACGCCGGCAGGTGCGCGTTTGCCAACCACGGCACCAGCGCCAGGCCAGAGGCGATCGTCAGCGAGCCTGCGCCGAACAACGCGAGCGGCGCGGCCCGCGGCAGACCGCGCTGCGCGACCCGCACCGCCGCGACCGTTCCGAGCGCGGCCGCGAGCAACGGCCAGCTCACGACCGCGAGCTTCGCGGCGGACGACTCCGTCGATGCCGTCCAGCGAGCGATGCTGAGCGCGATCGCGGCTGCGGCGAGCAACGCCAGCGCCGACGCGACCGCCGACGCCGGCCGGCGGCGGGCGGCGATCACCACCGCCGCGCCGCTGCCGGACAACGGGATGAGCACCAACGCAAGCGCGGGCGAGGTCAGTGGCTCCACGTCACCGCGCACCGAGATCGTGGTCGCGCCGGCGCGGAGCTCGATCGTCCACACGAACGAACGATCGCGGCCCATCGGGTGGGCACGGTGGTCGTGCCAACGGAACGACGGCCCGTCGCCGATGCGCTCCCACTCCGGCGCCGCGGCCGCGTCGAACTCTGCCGGCGGAGCTTCCCGTGCCGCTCGCGACCTGTTGAAGAACACGGCCGGCGATCGTTCGTTCCGCCAGACACCATCGGGACCGACGCGGAGAAACTGCTCGCCGTCGTAGCCGATGACGATGACCTCGCGCTCGTCGCTCGTTACCTCGACGTGCTCCCCGAGATCGGTTGTTCGAACCGACAACCCCGCCACCGCCGGTTCGATCGCGATGACGCGGCTCCGCCAGTTCCTCGGTGACTGCCCGGCGGTGCCGTGCGCGTGCGCGGCGGGCGCCGGCCCGGCGAGCGAGGCGACGACGACCGTCACGACGGCGATCAGGGCGAGCGAGAGCGGCCGCGGCACGCGCGATGTTCGCGCCGCCGAAACGGTCAGGCGCAGTCGGCGCAGCGCCCGATGAGGTCGAGGCGGTGCTCGTCGGCCCGGAAGCCGTGGCGGCGCTGGGCTTGCACGACCGCGGTCGACACCGCCCGTTCGAGCGCGGCCGTCGCCGGCAGGTCGACCACGACGCCGCATCGCTGGCAGACGAGGTGGTGGTGATGGCCGGTCAGATCCTCCGCGAGCTCGTATCGCGCGAACTCGTCGTGCGTGACGATCCGGTGCACGATGCCGGCCTCTTCCAGCACGACGAGGTTGCGGTACACCGAGCTCTGCGCGAGCCGCGCCCGCTCGGCGAGGATCTCGGGGATCGTGAGCGGCCGGTCGGCGGCCGCCAGCACCTCGAGCAAGGTCATGCGGCCGGCGGTGAGGCGTTGGCGCAACCGCCGCAGGCGTGGCTCCGCGACCGATCGCACGTCGGGCCCGCTGGCCACGCGGGCCGGTCGGGGCGCGCCGCTCATCGGGCGGCATCGTACCGGCGAGCAGTACCGTCCGTTCCGATGGACGCTCGCGAGCGATTCGAGGAGTTGCTCGCGCTTCCCGAGTTGCCGCTCGCGTCCGCGGCGCTCTGCATCGCCGCGTGCGCGCGCCCCGACGCCGACGTGGACGGCACCCTGTCGCAACTCGACGCCTTCGCGCGCGCCGTCCGTTCCGCGACCCTCGACGATCTCGTATCGCAGTTGTATTCGGTCGCGGGGTTCGCCGGCGACCGCCAGCGCTACGAGCATCCACGCAACTCGATGCTCGATCTCGTCGTCGCACGCCGGCGCGGAATCCCGATCACGCTCGCGGTCGTCCTGATCGAGGTCGGCGACCGGAGTGGGGTCGCGCTGGAACCGATCGGTATGCCCGGCCACTTCCTCGTTCGTAGCGTCGACGACACGCAGCGGTACTGCGATCCATTCGAAGGCACCCTGCTCGATCCCGATGGATGCCGCCGCATCTTCGAGCAGATCTTCGGGCCGGACCGATCGTTGCGGTCGGAGGATCTCGCCCCGGTCTCCCGAGGCGCGGTCGTGGCTCGCATGCTCAACAACCTGGAGGCGGGTTCGCTCGGGCGTGACCTCGCTGCGCTCGACTGGATGCTCGACCTGCACCAGCGCATTCCCGGCCTCGGCGCCGGTGAACGGGTCGCGCTCGCGACGCGTCTCGAGCTCCTCGGCCGCTACGACGACGCCGCACGCCAGATCGATCTCGCGACGCCCGAGGTCGACGATCGTGTTCGCGAGCGGCTCGCGGCTCGAGGTCGGATGTACCGCGCGAAGTGGAATTGACCGAGTGAAGCCGCCAAACGGAGTTGATGCTCCCCGGAGAGTGCCGAGATGACGGACCGTCGCGAGATGCCGATGTTCCCGCTCGGCACGGTCCTGTTCCCGTACGCCTCGCTCCCGCTGCACGTGTTCGAGCCTCGATATCGCGTCATGGTGCGCGATCTGCTCGACGGCGACGGCGAGTTCGGGATCGTGCTGATCGAGCGCGGCCACGAGGTCGGCGGTGGCGACGTGCGATTCGACGTCGGCACGATCGCCCCTCTCGTGCATGCCGAGGAATTGCCCGATGGTCGTTTTGCTCTGGGTTGTGTCGGTGTGGCGCGTGCCGAGGTGCACGAGTGGCTCCCCGATGACCCCTACCCGCGCGCGATCGTCGGGGTGCTCGACGAGCGCGGGCCGTCCGCGGGTGTCGACGTCGCGCGCACGGCCGCGCTCGAGTCACTCGAGCGCGTGTACGAGCTCGTGGCGCGTCTCAGCCCGCGAGTCGAGCTACCCGATCTGCTCGAGATCGCCGACGACGCTGCGCGGGCGTCGTACGAATGCTGCAGGTTGGCACCCGTCGGTGCTCTCGACGCGCAGCGTCTGCTCGAGGCGGCCGACGCCACCGCTCGCTTCCGGGCGCTCGCCGAGTTGCTCGACGACGCGGCCGTGGTGCTCCGCGCACAACTCGGCGATCGTTAGCCTTCCGCGATGACCCACGACGAGCGCGACCCCACCCCGAGCGATGCGACGCTGCTGGCGTCGCTCGAACAGGACATCGCCGAGCTCGAGGCCGCGCTCGAAGTGCTCGACAAGCCGCCCGAGCCCGAACCGCCCGAGCCCGGAACGCCGGCGTGAGCCGGGTCCGGCTGCTCCTGTTCGCGCGAGCGCGGGAGATCGCCGGACGGCCGAGGGATGATTTCGATGCCGCCTCGCTCGCCCAGCTGCTCGACGCGGCGCGCGCCCGCTACGGCGCCGACTTCGGCGACGTCCTCGAGCACGCCCGGATCTGGATCAACGGCGACGAGCCCCCGTCGGGGTTGCTCACCGACCTCGCCGACGGCGACGAGGTCGCGGTGCTGCCGCCGGTCAGTGGGGGCTGAGCCGAGACCCTGCTCGCACGACGATTCGGGCAGTTTGGGCCGGTTGGTTTGAGCGTCCCGACAGCCTCGGCACTACGGTGCCCCCGACGCGCCATGTTGTTCCTTCGACGCTGCTTCCTTTGCTCGGCCGCCGCGGCCCTGCTCCTGCCCGCCCTGGCTGCGACGCCCGCGGGTGCCGCCGATTCGGTGGCAGACGCTCGCGAGCGCGCCGAGGCGGCGCGCGACGAGGCGCAGGAGGCCACCGACCACTACGAGGAGGCCAACTCCTTGCGTTACGAGCTCGAACAGGAGGTGACCGAGCTCGAAGCCCGGCTCGAGTCGACCATGGCCGATGCCAGGGTCGCGCGCCGGACCGCCGCGCACCGAGCGATCGAGGAGTACACGCGCGGGCGAGGTCAGGCGCTCCCGCTCTTCGACGCCGACTCCGCGATCGACGCGGCCCGCCGCGACACGTTGCTGGCGGCGGTCGAATCGAAGAGCACCGGCGAGCTCGACGATCTGCGAGCGGTCGGCCAGGACATCCGCGCCGAACAGGAAGAGCTCGACGCCACGGTCCGCGCGCAGGAACAGCTCATCGGCGAGCTGGCAGATCGCGAGGAGGCGATGTACGCGGCGCTTCGCGATGCCGAGGAGGCCGAGGCGGACGCGGAGGCAGAGGCGCAGCGGCAGGCTGCAGCCAGCCAGAACGCACAGGCCAGCTCGACTGGGGGCGACGAGTTCGACGGCGGGCCCGGGCAGGTGATCGCGAGCGGCGACTGGGTCTGTCCCGTGCAGGGCGGACACACCTTCAGCGATACGTGGGGTGCGCCTCGGTCCGGCGGCCGGCGCCACAAGGGCACCGACATCATGGCGAGCATGGGCACGCCGCTGGTCGCCGTGGTCGGGGGCTCGGTGAACTTCAGTGATTCGAACCTGGGCGGCAACCAGATCTGGCTCAACGGCAACGACGGCATCACCTACTTCTACGCGCACCTCTCGAGCTACGTAGGCGGCGCTCGCTCCGTGAGCGCGGGTGAGGTGATCGGCGCGGTCGGCGATACCGGCAACGCGAGTGGCACCCCACACCTCCATTTCGAGATCCATCCGGGTGGCGGCTCGGCGGTGAACCCGTACCCGACGGTCGCGCAATACTGCTGACGGCTGCCGAGAACACGTAACCAAGCAAGTACCCTCGCGCCGCCGCGCACACCGTCTGCGCGCTCACCATGGGGAGGTGGTCACCCTGCAGCGAATCATGCGAGTGCTCGAGCCTGCGTACACGGCGGGCCTCGCGCGCAGGGGCGACGACGAGCTCCGCGCCATGAAGAACGAATGCAGCGAGATCGAGACATCCGTGTCGTACGCGCGCCGGCTCGCACAAGGTCGCATCGAGATCCTCGAGGCCGAGCAACGCCGCCGCGCGGAAGGCGGGTCGCTGTCGGAGCTCATCGATGCGCTCCCGAGCATCCTCGCGGGCGACGGCGGCCGTCCCGGTGTCGCGCACACCCGCTTGGCCGAGCCCGACGAAGCGATCCACGACCTCGTATGGCCCGACGAACGCGATCGGCTGCTCGCCGACGATTCGCTCGCAAACCTGCCCACGCTCTCCGACGACGAGCTCACCGCGACGATCGACGCGTTGCACGGCTTCGAGCACGATCTCTCTGCGTACCGCCGCTCGCTGCACGGCGTGATCGACAGCATCGAACGCGAGATCGCCACGCGCGCCGCGGCCGGTGCCTGATCGACGACAGCAGGCGCGCGTGATGGCACCCGAGTTCGAGTCCCGCCTCGCAGACCTCGGCGGCTTCATCCGCGATCAGCGCCGTCACGCTCGTTTGAGCCTTCGCAAGCTGAGCGAAGCCGCCGGGATCTCGAACCCGTACCTCAGCCAGATCGAGCGGGGGCTCCGCAAACCTTCGGCCGAGATCCTGCAGGCAATCGCGCGCGGCTTGCGGATCTCCGCGGAGACGCTCTATGAGCGTGCAGGGCTACTGGACGCATCCACCGACGACGCCCCTGACCTGATCGCCACCATCGTTCGCGATCCGACGATCACCGAGCGCCAGAAGGACGCGTTGATCTCGATCTATCGGTCGTTCCAGTCGGAGACGGCCGTCGATCGCGGTGGTCGCTCTCAGCGCACCGGCACCACGGATGGCACCACCGATAGCGCCGGCACCACGGATGGCACCGCCGGGGGACAGGCCGGCGCCTCGGGATAGCCTGCCCGCCGTGGTTCGGCGTGTTGCGGCGTTCAGCGTGCACACGTCGCCGCTCGTGCAGCCCGGTCTGGGCGACGGCGGCGGGATGAACGTCTACGTCGACTCCCTCGCCCGTTCGCTCGCGAGGGCCGGCGTGCACGTCGACGTCTTCTGCCGGGCGGATTCGCTCGCCGCTCGCGAGATCGTCGATGTGATCCCGGGGTACCGGGTCGTGCACCTCGAAGCCGGTCCCCGACTGCCGCTCGCCCGACGCCTCTGGCCCTCGATCATCGACGAGTACACCGCTGCGACGCGCGCCTTCGTGGCGCGCAACGGTGGTTACGACGCGCTGCACGCGCACTACTGGCTTTCGGGAGCGATCGCTCATCGGCTGAAGCACGAGCTCGATGCGCCGCTGGTCACGACCTTTCACACACTCGCTCGGGTCAAGCGGCGGGCGGGTTTCGACGAGGATCCCGAACGGGCGCGCATCGAGTCGGAGGTCGTCCGGTGCGCCGACCTGATGCTCGCGAACACCCGCGACGAGCGCGAGCAGCTCGTGGAGATGTACGACGCAGATCCGGCGCGCATCGAGGTCGTCGCGCCGGGCGTCGATCACGCGGTGTTCCATGCCGGAGCGAACCCGCTGGGTGAGCGCCGCCGGGCAAAGGCCGCGCTCGGGATCGCGGACCGCAAGGCCGTGCTGTTTGCCGGTCGTATCCAACCCTTGAAGGGCGCCGACGTCGCGGTGCGGGTCGTCGCGGCGCTGAAGGACCCGTCCGTCATGCTGCTGCTCGTGGGGGGGCCGAGCGGTATCGACGGCGAACGCGAGATGCAGCGCCTCGAACGGCTCGTCGCCGAGCTGGGGATCGCGGAGCAGGTGCGGTTCGTGCCGCCCCAGGCGCACGAGGCCCTCGCCACCTACTACCGCGCCGCCGACGTGTGCATCGTGCCGTCGCGCACCGAGTCGTTCGGGCTGGTCGCGCTCGAGGCCGCGTCGTGCGGCACGCCGGTCGTCGCGTCCGCCGTCGGCGGCCTGCGCTATGTCGTCGAAGATGACGTCAGCGGCTACTTGGTCGGGTGCTGCGATGCCGCGAACTTCGTCGAGCCAGTGCGCGCCATCCTCGACGATCCGGCGCTGGCGGCGCGCTTGCGCGCTGGTGCCCTCGGGCTCGCAGCGACCTACTCGTGGAGCATGACCGCCGCGAGACTCCGCCGTCTCTACTCCGACCTCGCGGTGCGCGAACTCGTGCAGTGCTAGCGCGGGATGGTCGACTTCGCCGGGCCGGACACTGAGTTGCCAGACCCCGGCGCGCCAGACCCCGGCGCGCCAGACCCCGGCGCGCCAGACCCCGGCGCGCGTGCTGCGGCGCACACGCTGTTGCACGAGCATCTCTTCGGCCCGGTTGCGGCCGAGGCGTGGGTGCAAGCGGTCGAGCACGACCCCGAGATCCCGCGTTGGTACGTACGCTTCGGGTGCGACGGGCGCGATGCGGCGACGATCTACTTCGATCTGCACCAGCGGTCACTGCACTTCGAGCTGTACTTCCTGCCCGATCCACCGCGCGGCCACGAAGCCCTCTACCGCTCGCTGTTGCGCTGGAACCACGCAACCTACGGCGCGCGGTTTTCGATCGGGCCCGACGGCGACATCTACCTGACCGGGCGCAGATTGCTCGAGCACCTCGACGGCGCCGAGCTCGACCGGCTGCTCGGCGTGCTCTACGCGCTCACGGAGCGCTATTTCCAGACCGCGGTTGCACTCGGTTTCCGAGCGTGATTGGTTCGTCAGATTGCGTGAAACAGTGCCAGCTTGTAACTTGCGGCTCGCGGCGGCGGGCAAGCCAGCCTGCGGGCCGTACCGGGGGCCCGGGGCCGCCGGTCTGCCTGCTTGGGGAAGACGGCGGGCCCCAACCGGCCCCGTGGTCCTCGGCCTGCTTCCCGATCGGCACCGTTGGACGACTTCGTTTCGCAGCCGCTGCCGGTCCGCCGTTCCCCGTAGCGTTGCGGTGTGATGATCGCGTTGCTCGGGGGCGGCAAGATGGGCGCCGCCCTGATCGGTGGATGGCTCGACTCGGGGTGGGCGGAGGACGCCATCGTGGTCGCCGAGCCGGAGGCCGAACGGCGCCGCGAGCTCGAGACGACCTGGCCGGGAATTCGTGTCGTGCCGTCTGCGGCGTGGGCCGTCCCCGATGTCGACGTCGTGGTCGTCGCCGTGAAGCCAACCGACGTCGCTGCAGCGCTCGAGGCCGCGCGGCCGGCGCTCGGCGAACGATCCCTCGTGCTGTCGATCGCGGCCGGCGTCACGATTGGCCAGCTCGAAGAGCTCGCGCCCGGCCGCCCGGTCGTGCGGGCCATGCCGAACACGCCGGCGCTGGTACGGCAGGCCGCCTCGGCGATCGCCGCCGGCCGCGACGCCACCGACCTCGACATCGACCTCGCCGCCTCCCTCCTCGGAGCCGTCGGCACGGTCGTCCGGGTCGACGAGTCGCTGCTCGACGCCGTCACAGGGTTGTCCGGCTCGGGACCTGCCTATGTCTTCCTGGTCGCCGAGGCGTTGATCGAGGCAGGGGTGCTCGTCGGGCTGCCCAGGCCGACCGCGGCCGAGCTCGTCATCCAGACATTGCTCGGATCGGCAACATTGCTCGCCGCGGAACGTGATCCTGAGCGGCTCCGCGCCATGGTCACCTCGCCGGGTGGCACGACGGCCGCCGGCCTGCTCGAGCTGGAGCGCTCGGGGGTGCGGGCAGCGCTGCTCGAAGCGGTGGCTGCGGCCACGGCCCGGTCGCGGGATCTCGGCCGCTGAGAGCTTGTGGCGCGCTCGGTGATGTGTGACGGATCACCAGCCTCCTGCGCCACGGTGGACAGCAACTCGTTGCCCGCTCTACCCTTCGTTTCTGGCGGGATGGAGTAGGGGAGTCCCAGTGGCCCAAGAGTTGAGCAAGTCGCGCTTTCTCACGGTACAAGAGGTCGCCGATCTGATGCGCGTCTCCTCGATGACCGTGTACCGGCTCATCAAGGCGGGCGACCTTCCCGCGGTGCGCGTCGGGCGCTCGTTCCGCGTCGCCGACTCCGACGTCGATCGCTACCTCTCGTCGCGCTACACGCAGGCCGGCTGACCCTGGTCCGGCGCACCGCGTCGTCCAGCCGCGGCCACGTTCGTCCTTGTCGTTTCGATCCCGCACGAGTGCTCGGTTCCCGGTACCGTCGCTCGCCGTGACCGAGCTGCCTCAGTTCGTCTCGTTCCTCTCCGACTACGGCATCCGCGACGAGTTCGTCGGCGTGTGCAAGGCCGTGATGCTCGAGCTCGCGCCCCACGTGCAGGTCGTCGATGTGACGCACGAGGTCGCACCGTTCGACGTCCGCGGGGGCGCGCTCACGCTCGTGCGCGCGATCCAGTACTTGCCGAGCGGGATCGTGCTCGCGATCGTCGATCCCGGCGTCGGCACCGACCGCCGCGCGATCGCGGTCGAAGTCGAGAACGGCGTGCTCATCGGCCCCGACAACGGCCTGCTCGCCCCGAGCGTGTCGATGCTGGGCGGCGCGACCCGTGTCGTCATGCTCGACAACGCGGAGTACCAGCTTCCCGCGCCGGGCGGCACCTTCGCCGGGCGCGACGTGATGGCGCCGGCGGCCGGTCATCTCGCCGCGGGTGTCCCGATCACCGAGCTCGGTCGGGAGATCGACGCGAACGGGCTGGTGCCCGGCCTGTTGCCGCTGCCGCAGGAAGGTGATGACGGCCGCATCGACGGCGAGGTGCTCTGGGTCGATCGCTTCGGCAACTGCCAGCTGAACATCGACCCCGACATGCTCGTTGCCCGCGGCGTCGCGCCCGGCGACGGCGTGGAGTTGCACGTTGCGGGACAGGCGCGCCGCGCGCGCTGGGTCGGCGCATACGCCCACGCGCGTCCGTCGGAGCTGGTGCTCGTCACCGACAGCTACGGGCTGGTCGCAATCGCGCTCGACCGCCAGAGCGCGGCCGAGCACCTCGACGCGCGGCCGGGAACCGCGGTGCTCGTCGTACCGCCGCATGCGGGGAGCGCACCGTGAGGCGGGGGACGACGATCGCGCTCGTCGCGTTGCTCGCCGCGATCCTGCTCGCCAACCTGATCGTCTTCGTCAAGCTGTCCTGAGCCGCGCCGCCGCGCGAGTGTTTGGACGTTTCCCCTGCTGGCCGCCGGAAAGGGACAATTGCCAGCGTCCATTCGGTCCGGACGGCCGCGGCGAACGAGTTACGGGGTTCCGGCCGCCGTCGCGGACGCTTCTGGGGCGGGCTGGGAGGCTACGTTGCGTGACCCTCCGACGGTCTCGCCGCCGACGGGCCACACGCCCACGCCACGTACCGGAACCCCGGTGCTCGTGCTCGCTCCGTGGTCGACGGGCGAGCGTGCCTACTTCTACGGCTCGCTCCGCGCGCGTCTTGAGCGCTTTCTGCCACGTAGGGTGAGATCTGACGCTCGGGAGAACGCTGCCGGGGTCACGGTTATGCTCCGCCGCCGTGAACCTCGCCGCGGTGCTGCTCGGCGCTGCCGTCTCGCCCGATGCGCCCGCGCTGATCACCCCCAGTGCTGCGTGGAGCCGGGCGGACCTCTTCGCCCGAGCCGCAACCATCGGGGGACACGTGGCGAGCCGGACCGGGCCCGACGCCCGGGTCGCGATCCTCGCCGACAACGACGAGCACTTCGTTGCCGCCTACCTCGGGATCCTGTGGGCGGGTCGAGTGGCCGTACCCCTGAACCATCTCGCCCCCCATGCCGAGCAGCGCGCGGAGCTGGGCGCCGTCGCTCCCGAGCTCGTGCTCGCCGGTCCGACGATCGGGTCCTCGCCCGCGGCCGCCGGTGCCGGGGTACCGGTCGTGTCGATCGAGGAAGTGAGCCTCGCGCCGGGCGCGGCGCGCCTCGAAGCGCCGGGCGAGCGGGCGGACGGCGATGTCGCCGTCCTGCTGTTCACGTCGGGAACTGCCGGGATGCCGAAGGCGGCGATGCTCTCGCACGGCAACCTCGCGGCCAACCTGCACCAGGTGCAGTCGACGCCTGGTCTCGCGATCCGGCCGAGCGATGTCGCGCTCGGCGTGCTGCCCTACTTCCACGTGTTCGGGCTCAACGTCGTGCTCGGCCTCTCGCTCGTCGCCGGCGCGCCGGTTGTGTGCCTGCCGCGATTCGATCCCGCAGCCTCGCTCGCCGCGATCACTCGGCATCAGGTCACCGTGATTGCGGCCGTTCCCGCGATCTACCACGCGTGGCTCGATGTCGCGGACGCACCCAGTGACGCCTTCGCTCGAGTCCGCCTCGCGGTCTCGGGAGCCGCTGCGCTCGGCACGGACACGATCGCCGCGGTGCGGGAGCGTTTCGGGTTGCACGTGCACGAGGGGTACGGGCTCACCGAAGCGGCGCCGATCGTGACGACCACGGCCGTGCAACGCGCAGTCCGGCCGGGCTCGATCGGACCGCCGTTGCGCGGTGTCGAGGTTCGCCTCGTGGACTCCGACGGCGGCGAGGTGCTCGCCGGCGACCCGGGTGAGATCCTCGTGCGTGGCGACAACGTGTTCATGGGCTACTGGAACGACGCCGAACAGACGGCGCGCGTCCTCCGCGACGGTTGGTTGCGCACCGGCGACATCGCCGTCGCCGACGACGAGGGGTGGCTCACGCTCGTCGACCGCGCGAAGGATCTCATCATCGTTTCGGGCTTCAACGTCTACCCCGGCGAGGTCGAAGCGGCCCTGGTCGAACACGACGACGTGGTCGAGGCTGCGGTCGTGGGCGAGCCCGATCCACGGGCAGGCGAGCGAGTCGTCGCGTTCGTCGTGCCCCGCGCCGGGACGTCACCGACGCCGACGATCCTCACCGCGCACCTCCGGAGGCGCGTGGCGCGGTACAAGATTCCGCAGCGCATCGAGCTGGTCGATGCCCTCCCTCACACGTTCGCGGGCAAGGTGCTGCGGCGCGCGCTGCGCGAGGGCACGCCGGACAGCGACGCGATCCAGAAGCCCGCGTAGATCACCGAGATTCCGGTCGCGGTGCAGATCGCGAACGCCTCGTCCTTGTCGATGTTCGCGACGCGCCCCTGCACGAGTCCACCGCTGGACAGCACGAGAGTGCCGAGGGCGATGAGACCGTTCGCGCCTGCGAGCCTTGCCGCGCCGGGCTCGCCCCGGCCGCGGCGACCGAGGTAACGAACCGACGACGTCAGGGCGCCGACCAGCAGCACGGTTGCGCCGAGGCCCGACCCGACGGCCGCGAGGATGCGCGGCAGCGCGTCGAGGTGCTCCTTGCCGACCGGGATCCGTTCGTCGGGCAACGTGCCGTGGATCGGTGTGCTCAGCAACGCGCCGACGGCCAGACCCGAGAAGAAGACGAGCCCGGTGCGGACCCGATCCGCGAGCCGGCGCCCACCCATCAGGTAGACGGTGCCGAGCGCCAGCCAGGGCACGTTCAGCACGGCGCCGAGCAGGAAGAATGCGCGGTAGGTCCCGCCGTCCCAACCCGTGGATGCACCGAGGAACAGCGCGACCGACGCCAACGCGAACAGGGCCAGGGCCACCGTCCATGCCAGCTCGTGGGGTTTGCGCCCACGGTGGTACCGCACCGACGTGGCCTGCGCGAACACCGTCGAGACGACCGTGGCGACGACAGCGGCGAAGGCGACCACGCGGCATTGATAGTCGCGATCGGCGTCCGACATGGAGTTCGGCCGTCAGCGGCCAGGAGCGGCGAGCTTGCGAGCGCGGCCAGGATGGCGAGCGCGACCATCATTACGAGAAAACGATCACAAGCTCGGTACCCTCGCTGCCGTCAGCAACACGACGCGCAACACGACGCAATCTCCAAGGAGCCCCGGTGCCCGGATCCGGCCGCCGCATCCCTGAAGCCACCGTCAGCCGGTTGCCGCTCTACTACCGGGCCCTGCTCGAAACCGCGGAGGCGCGGGTCACGACCGTTTCCTCCGACAGGCTGGCCGAGCTCGCAGGCGTCAACGCCGCGAAGGTGCGCAAGGACCTGTCGTACCTCGGCAGCTACGGCACCCGCGGTGTCGGCTACGACGTCGACTACCTGCTGCACGAGATCGCGAGAGAGTTGGGCCTGACCCAAGACTGGCCGTGCGCGATCGTCGGCGTCGGCAACCTGGGCGCCGCGCTCGCGAACTATCGAGGCTTCGGCGCACGCGGGTTCCGGGTCGTCGCGCTGATCGATTCCGACGAACGCAAGATCGGTTCACCGATGGCCGACCTGTGCATCGAGCCGATGGACGCACTCGCCGAGGTCGTCGCGCGGCATCAGGTGGCGATCGGCATCATCACGACGCCCGCTTCTGCAGCGCAAGAGGTTGCCGACGCTCTCGTCGGTGCCGGCGTGCGATCGATCCTGAACTTCGCTCCGGGCGTGATCACCGTGCCGGCCGACGTGTCGGTGCGCAAGGTCGATCTCGCGACCGAACTGCAGATCCTCAGCTTCTACCAACTGCGCGGCCTCACCGGCAGCGCGGCAAGTAGGAACGGGCAGCGGTGAGCTCGGCCGGCGCCGAGCCGGGCCGTCCGGGCCTGCGGGGCTGGCCGGTGAACCTGCTCGTCGCCGGACGCAAGGTCGTCGTCGCCGGCGGTGGTCGGATCGCCGCTCGGAAGGTCGCGCCGCTGCTCGAGCTCGGCGCGGTCGTCGTCGTCATCGCGCCCAGCCTCGGTGCAGAGCTCCTCGCCGCGCGTGATGCCGGCAGGATCGAGGTGCGCGAACGACCGTTCGAGCCCGCAGATCTCGACGGCGCCTGGCTCGCGGTCACCGCGACCGACGACCCTGCGGTCAACGCCGCCGTGCACGAGGCCGCCGAACGCCTCCGGATCTGGTGCAACAGCGCGGACGACCCGGCGAACTGCTCGTTTACGCTGATGTCGGTCGTCCGCCAGGCCGACCTCGTCGTCGCGATCGGCACGGGCGGGAGGAGCCCCTCGCTGGCGACCTGGCTCCGGAGCCATGTGGAGGAGGAGATGGGACCCGAGTACGCGACGCTCCTCGACCTGCTCTCCGAAGCGCGCGAGCAGCTGCGCGCGTCCGGCGGTTCCAGCGCGGATGCCGATTGGCAACGGGCGCTGCAATCCGGCATCGTTGCGCTCGTGCGCGAGGGGCGGGTTGCCGAGGCGAAGGAGTTGTTGAGCTCGTGTCTTTGATCGTTGTCGGCCTCAACCACCGCACCGTGCCCGTCGGCTTGCTCGAGCGCATGACCGTTCCCGAGAACGCGCTCGCCAAGGTGCTCCACGACCTCGCTGCTCGCGAACACCTCGTCGAGGTCGCCGCGCTCTCGACGTGCAATCGCACGGAGATCTATGCGTACTCGTCGCGTTTCCACGCGGCGGTCGGCGATGTCGTGCAGTTCCTCGGCGACTACTCCGGCGCTGACCCCGACGAACTCTCACCACACCTCTACACCTATTACGACGACGCCGCGGTCACGCACCTGTTCAACGTCGCGGCGGGGCTCGACTCGATGATCGTCGGCGAGACCGAGATCCTCGGGCAGGTGCGCGACGCGTGGCAGGTCGCAACCGAAGAAGGAACGGCTGCCACGCTGTTGGGCTACGTGTTCCGCCACGCGGTCGAGTCCGGCAAGCGAGTGCGTACCGAGACGCAGATCAGCCGGCACCCTGTGTCGGTGTCGTCGGCCGCTGTCGCGGTCGCAGGCGAGCGGCTCGGCGGGATCGAGGGTTGCCGCGTGCTCGTCATCGGCGCAGGAGAGATGGCGGAGGGGATGGCGGTCGCGGTCGCTCGCCGCGACGTCGAGAGCATCACGATCGCGAACCGCACGCTCGAGCGAGCCGAGAGGGTCGCGCACCGGGTGAAGGGCTCGGCGGTGCCGCTCGCTGCCGTCGGCGAGGAGCTGGCGCGCGCCGACCTCGTGTTCGCCTCCACCGGCTCGCGCGACGTGCTCGTGGAACGTGCAGCCGTGGAGACCGCGATGGCCGATCGCCCCGATCGGCGGCTGCTCATCGTCGACGTTGCCCTGCCGCGCGACTTCGATGCCGGCGTGGGCGAGGTCCGCAACGTGACGCTGCTCGACCTCGACGACCTGAAGGATTTCGCCCAACGAAGCAGCGACCGCCGCCGCGCCGCGATTGCCCGCGCGCGGGAGATCGTCGCGAGCTCCGTCGACCGTTACCTCGACGAACGCCGCCAGCGGATCGTGGCGCCGGCGGTCACCGCGCTCCGCGAGCGCGGTCGCGCGGTGAAAGCCTCGGAGCTCGATCGGTTCGCGTCGCGGTTGGCCTCGCTCGACGGCGAGACCCGCCGGAGTGTCGAGGCGCTCGTCGACAGCGTGGTGAACAAGCTGCTCCACGAACCGACAGTCCGCCTGAAGGCGGCCGCCGGCACCGACCACGGCGATCTCTACATCGATGCGATCCGGGCCCTCTTCCACCTCGACGAGCACGACGACCAGGGTTGAGGGTGCTGCGAGTCGCGACGCGGGGCAGTGCCCTCGCTCGCTGGCAGGCTGCGCGCGTCGTGGAGCTGCTCGGCGGCCCGGCCCACGAGCTCGTGATCGTCGCCACCTCCGGCGACAAGAACGCCGACACTCCGATCCACCAACTCGGGGGCCAGGGCGTGTTCGTGAAAGAGGTGCAGCAGGCCGTGCTGAGCGGCCGCGCCGACATCGCCGTCCACTCCGCGAAGGATCTCCCCGCGCTGACACCCGATGGTCTGATCATCGGCGCGATCCCCGAGCGCGCCGATCCGCGTGACGTGCTTGTCGGCACGGCGCTCGCCGCGCTTCCGCAACGGGCGACTGTCGCGACCGGCGCGGTCCGCAGGCGCGTCCAGCTCGCGCACGTGCGCCCCGACCTGCGTTTCGCCGAGCTGCGCGGCAATATCGACACCCGCCTCGCCAAGGCGGCCGACTTCGATGCGATCGTCGTGGCTCGCGCCGCGCTCGAACGCCTCGGCCGGCTCGATGCGATCACCGAGGTGCTCGACCCGAACATGATGCTGCCCCAGGTCGGCCAGGGCGCCCTTGCCGTGGAGTGCAGGGTCGACGATCGCACGAGCCGCGAGCTGCTCGCCGCGATCGACGACCCCGCCGTACGGCCGTTGGTCGACACCGAGCGAGCGTTCCTTGCCGAGTTGGGTGGCGGGTGCGACCTGCCGGTCGGCGCGCTCGCTCACCACTCCGCGGATGGGCGGCTGGCACTCGACGTCATGCAGGCCGACGAACGCGGCGTTGCCCGCGCCCACGTCGTCGGCATGCAACCGGAGCAGGTCGCGGCGGCGGCGATCGCGACGCTCGACGCGGCGCGGGCGCGGTGACCGTCTTCCTCGTCGGTGCAGGTCCCGGGGATCCGGGGCTGCTGACCCGCCGCGGAGCCGAGCTGCTCGGGGCCGCCGACGTCGTCGTGTATGACCGGCTCGCGAGCGTGCGCCTGCTCGATCTCGCGCCGGCGAGCGCGGAGCGCCTTGATGTCGGCAAGGCGCCCGGTGGCGCCGCGATGTCGCAGGACGCGATCAATGGGTTGCTCGTCGAGCACGGTCGGGCGGGGCGAGCGGTCGTGCGCCTGAAGGGCGGCGATCCGTTCGTCTTCGGGCGCGGCGGTGAGGAGGCCGAGGCGCTGCTCGCGGCGGGTGTGCCATTCGAGGTCGTGCCCGGTGTCACGAGCGCGATCGCGGCACCCGCGTACGCGGGCATCCCGGTGACCCACCGCGGGATCTCGACCCACGTGACGATCGTGACCGGCCACGAGGATCCAACGAAGGCAACGGCAGCAGGCACGACCGGCACCGACTGGGAAGCGCTCGCCCGCGCCGGCGGGACGATCGTCGTGCTGATGGGCGCCGGCAACCTGGCCGACATCGCCGCGCGGCTCATCACGGGCGGCCTCCCGCCCGGCACCCCCGTCGCGGCCGTACGGTGGGGGACCCGACCCGAGCAGCAGACCGTCCGGACCACGCTCGCCGGCGCGGGAACGGCCGCGATCGAGGCGCCGAGCGCCATCGTGATCGGTCCGGTGGCCGCGCTCGATCTCGGATGGTTCGAGCGGCGGCCCCTTTTCGGGCGTCGCGTCGTGATCACGCGCGCCCGAGAGCAGGCGAGTGAGCTGCGATCGCGGCTCGAGACGCTCGGAGCCGACGTCGTCGAGCTCCCGGCGATCGCGATCGAACCGATCCGATTCGCGCTCCCCGACTTCGCCGGGCTCTCCTGGCTCGTGTTCACGTCGCCCAACGGTGTCGAGGCGTTCTTCCGCGCGCTCGACGACGCAGGTCACGACGCGCGCGTGCTTGCCACGACCCGGGTCGCGGTGATCGGGCCGGGTACCGCGCGTGCACTCGCTGCGCACGCCCTACGCGCGGACCTGATCCCGGATCGCTTCGTCGCGGAGGCGCTTGTCGAAGCGTTCCCGCCGCCCGCGACAGCGAGCGCCAGGCTCGTGATCGCTCGCGCCGAAACCGCTCGCGACGTCCTGCCGGAAGGGCTCGCCGGCGCGGGCTACGACGTCACCGTCCTGCCGGTCTACCGCACCATCGTCGCGACCCCTCGCGCCGAGGACCTCGCGAGCCTTCGCGACGGCAAGGTCGATGCGATCACGTTCACATCGTCGTCGACGGTGACCAACTTCTGCGAGACCGTCGGTGGCCTCCCCGATCCGCTGCCGACCGTGATCAGCATCGGTCCGATCACGTCCGCGACCGCGCGCGAACGCGGTCTGCCCGTCGACGTCGAGGCCGATCCACACGATCTCGAAGGGCTTGTCGCCGCGATCGTCGAGCACCTCGGCCGGTAGCCTTCCGGACATGACGTTCCCCGCGTCGCGGCTGCGCAGGCTCCGGCGGACGCCCGCGCTGCGCCGCCTGGTCGCCGAGACGTCGTTGCGGGTCGACGACCTGGTGGCGCCACTCTTCGTGAAGGAGGGCATCACCTCACCCGAGCAAGTCGTGTCGATGCCCGGCGTCGCCCAGCACACGCTCGAGAGCCTCCGCAAGGAGGTGCGCACGCTCTGCGATCTCGGCGTCCCCGCGGTCATCCTTTTCGGTGTCCCTGCGGTCAAGGACGCCCGCGGCTCGGGCGCCGACGCGGCCGACGGCATCGTGCAACTCGCAGTGCAGACATTGCGCGACGAGATCGGCGACTCGATGGTGCTGATGACCGACGACTGCCTCGACGAGTACACCGACCACGGCCACTGCGGGATCGTCACGGTCGACGGTCAGGTCGACAACGACGCGACGCTCGAGCGATACGCGGGGATCGCGGTCGCGCAGGCGAACGCAGGCGCCGACGTCATCGCCCCGTCGGGAATGATGGATGGTCAGGTCGGCGCGATCCGCGCTGCGCTCGACGGGAGCGGACACGAGACGGTACCGATTCTCGCGTACGCCGCGAAGTACGCGTCGGCGCTCTACGGGCCGTTCCGCGACGCGGCGGAGTGTGCTCCGCAGTTCGGCGATCGCAAGAGCTACCAGATGGACCCGGCAAACGTACGCGAGGCGATCCGCGAGGTCGCGCTCGACCTCGCCGAGGGCGCCGACATCATCATGGTGAAGCCGGCGCTGGCGTACCTCGATGTGATCGCGCGACTCCGCTCCGAGTACGACGTGCCGATCGCCGCGTACCACGTGAGCGGTGAGTACTCGATGCTGAAAGCGGCCGCCGCAAACGGCTGGATCGACGGCACGGCTGTGGCGATCGAGCATCTGCTGTCCGTGAAGCGCGCGGGTGCCGACTTCGTGCTCACGTACCTCGCTCGCGAGGTCGCCGAGCTCTTGCAGTGAGCGCCGGCCGATGAACGAGCAATGGCTTGCGCGAGCTCGGGCGCGGATCCCCGGTGGCGTGAACTCGCCGGTGCGCGCCTTTGCCAGCGTGGGCGCCGAGCCGTTCTTCACGGAGAGGGCCGAAGGTGCGTGGCTCTTCGACACGGAGGGCGGCCGCTACCTCGACTATGTGCAGTCGTGGGGAGCGATCATTCTCGGGCACGCGCATCCGCAGGTCGTCGACGCCCTGCAACGCGCCGCGTCGCGCGGCACGAGCTACGGCACGCCGACGGCCGCGGAGGTCGAGCTCGCCGAAGCGATCTGCGGTCGCGTGCCCTCGATCGAAAAGGTTCGGCTCGTTTCCTCGGGCACAGAGGCCGCGATGACGGCTGTCCGCCTTGCGCGAGGCGCCACCGGCCGCAGCAAGATCGTGAAGTTTGCGGGCTGTTATCACGGCCACCTCGACTCGTTGCTGGTCGCGGCGGGTTCGGGCGTCGCCACACTCGGCTTGCCGGGGAGCGCGGGCGTGACGGCGGGAACCGTCGCCGACACGATCGTGTGCCCCTACAACGATCTTGTTGCTGTCGACAGCGTCTTTGCGGAGCACGGCGACGACATCGCCACGGTGCTCTTGGAGCCGATCGCCGCGAACATGGGGCTCGTGCCGCCCGCACGGGGATTTCTCGAAGGTTTGCGCGCGATCTGCTCACGCCACGGTTCGCTCCTCGTGTTCGACGAGGTGATCACGGGGTTTCGCGTTGCCCGCGGCGGCGCGCAGCAACGGTTCGCGATCACGCCCGATCTCACGATCTTGGGCAAGGTGGCTGGGGGCGGCCTGCCACTCGCCGGCGTCGGCGGCCGCG
>Ga0247727_10001835_pt1 | contig 49349 bp, 47 predicted proteins | sample WisWelCaveWW1625_FD_202498 | JGI IMG/M metagenome (GOLD analysis project Ga0247727, IMG submission 202498) | Biofilm microbial communities from Wishing Well Cave, Virginia, United States - WW16-25 | ecosystem: Environmental > Aquatic > Deep subsurface > Groundwater > Cave microbial mat | place...
TGATCTGCACCACGTATTCGATTTCGTCCTGCTCCAGCGCCGCCGGGTCGGGCTCGGGCCAGGGCGCGAGCATGATGTCCTCGCCGAAGCCGAGCTCGCGCCACAGGGCGTGGCAGACGTGCGGCGTGATCGGCGCAAGCAGCCGCAGCAGGATCGACAGGCCGTCTTTGATGATGGGCTCGTGATATCCGCCGGCGACGCGCTCGAGCGCGTTCAGCATCTTCATCGCGGCAGATGCCACCGTATTGAACTGGTGCTTCGAGAGATCGTAATTCGCCTGCTTGAGAACGGAATGTATTTCAAAATTCGTGATTTTCCGTAGATGGGGTTGGACATCACCTGTATCCCCTTTGCTGAATTTTTCACAATAAGTCCACAACCGCTTCAAGAACCGGTACGAGCCCTCGACGCCCTCGTCCGACCATTCGAGCGTGCTGGTCGGGGGGGAGGCGAAGATCACGTAGAAGCGGGCGGTGTCCGCGCCGTACTTGTCGATCAGTGCCTGCGGGTCGACGCCGTTGTTCTTCGACTTAGACATCGTGCCGATGCCGTCGTAGACGACCTCGCGCCCGTCCGTGGTCCTGGCGGAAACGATCTTTCCCTTTGCATCCCGCGTCACTTCGACTTCCGCGGGATCGATCCACTCGCGGCGGCCCTGCGCATCGCTGTAATATGACTCCGCGAGCACCATGCCCTGCGTGAGCAGATTCGTGAACGGTTCGGAAATACCGGGCAGCAAGCCCTCATCGCGCATCGCGCGCGCAAAGAAGCGCGAGTACAGCAAATGCAGAATGGCATGCTCGATGCCGCCGATGTACTGGTCCACTGCCATCCAGTACCTGGCGCGCTCGTCCACCATCGCGCGGTCCTGGCCGGGGCAGGCAAAGCGCGCGAAGTACCAGGACGAATCGACAAAAGTATCCATGGTGTCGGTTTCGCGCTTCGCCGGCTTGCCGCAGGACGGGCAGGTGGTCTCGTAGAACGCGGGCAGCTTGGCGAGCGGGTTGCCGGTGCCATCGGGCACAAGGTGCTCGGGCAGGACCACCGGCAACTGCTCGTCGGGCACCGGCACGTCGCCGCAGGCGGCGCAGTGCACGATCGGGATCGGGCAGCCCCAGTAGCGCTGGCGCGAGACGCCCCAGTCGCGCAGGCGCCACTGCAGCTGTTTTTCGCCGAGATTCTTCGCCTTCAGGTCGGCCGCGATGGAGTCGACCGAGGCCTGGAAGTCCATGCCGTCGTACTTGCCGGAGTTGATGCACCTGCCGTGGTCGGTGTAGTGCTCGGCCCAGATGCGAGTGTCGAAATCCCTGACATCGATGACTTGCGGGATCGGCAAGCCATATTGGTTCGCGAAATGAAAATCGCGCTCGTCGTGCGCCGGCACGCCCATCACCGCGCCCTCGCCATAGGTCATGAGGACGTAATTGCCTACCCAGACGGGAAGTTTCTCGCCGCTGATCGGGTGCGTACAGAAAATGCCGGTCGGCATCCCCTGTTTCTCGATTTTTGCGAGATCTGCTTCCATTACCGCGCCGCGCTTGCACGCTTCGACAAAATCCTTTATTTCAGAATTTCTTTCCGCTGCCCACCCGGCAATTGGATGCTCGGCGGCGACCGCGCAGAAGGTCGTGCCCATCAGGGTATCGGCACGCGTCGTGAATACCCACAGGATACGGTCCTGATTTTCAAGTTTGTATGGAAAACCGATCCGCACGCCTTCCGAGCGGCCGATCCAGTTCTTCTGCATCAGCTTGACTTGTTCGGGCCAGCCGGTCATGCCATCGAGGGCGCCGAGCAGTTCCTCCGCATAGTGCGTGATCCTGAAGAAGTACATCGGGATCTCGCGCTTCTCCACCGGCGCGCCGGTGCGCCAGCCGCAGCCGTCGATCACCTGCTCGTTGGCGAGCACGGTCTGGTCCACCGGGTCCCAGTTGACGACGCCGGTCTTCTTGTAGGCGAGGCCCTTGCGGTAAAGGCGCGTGAACAGCCACTGGTTCCACCGGTAGTAGTCGGGGTTGCAGGTGGCGAGCTCGCGCTCCCAGTCGAGCGCGAAGCCGAGGCTCTTCAGCTGCTGCTTCATGTAGGCGATGTTGTCGCGCGTCCATCGGGCGGGCGGCACCTTGTTGGCCATCGCCGCGTTCTCCGCGGGCAGGCCGAACGCGTCCCAGCCCATCGGCTGCAGCACGTTCATGCCGCGCATGCGGTGGTGCCGCGTCAGCACGTCGCCGATGGTGTAGTTGCGAACGTGCCCCATGTGCAGATTGCCCGACGGATAGGGAAACATCGACAGGCAGTAGAATTTGGGCCGTGACGGGTCCTCGGTGACGCAGAATGAGCGGCGCTCTTCCCAGAACGACTGGGAATCGCTTTCGATGCTGCGGGGATCGTAGCGGTCTTGCACGTGGGTTCGTTCTTGGTAGCCGCGCTTGGGAGCGGCGGATTATAAAGGGCTTGGAGCACAGACATGACTTTCAGAAGAATTTTCCTGGTGATCTTTCTATTCGCCGCGGGCGCGCTCCAGGCACAGGACTGGCCGACGCGGCCGCTGCGCATGGTGGTCGCGTTCCCGCCCGGGGGCTCGACCGACATCGCGGTGCGCGTGCTCGCCGAGCGCATTGCGCCGGCGCTGGGACAACCGGTGCTGGTCGAGAACCGCGCCGGCGCGAGCGGAAACGTCGCAGCCGAGTATGTGCTCAAACAGCCTGCCGACGGTCATCTGGTGCTGGCGACGGCCGACGCGCTCGCCTCGACACCGCACCTGTTCAAGCTTGCTTTCGATCCGGCTAAGGAATTCCTCCCGGTGGTGCAGCTCACGCGCCAGCCGGTGGTGCTCGCCGCGCACCCGTCGACAGGCGTCAACACGGTCGCCGAGTTGATCGCGCTGGCAAAGTCGAAGCCCGGTCTCGGCTACGCCACCTCGGGCTCGGGTTCCCTGCAGCACATGGCCGGCGAGTGGTTCGCGAAGCTCGCTGGAATTCAGCTCACCCACGTTCCCTACAAAGGCGGCGGGCAGGCGGTCACGGATCTGGTCGGCGGTCAGGTGCCGCTCGGCTCGCTCGGCAATACGCCGTTGCTGCCGCACTACCGCGCCGGCAAGCTGAAAATCCTCGCCCAGACCACGCGCTCGCGCTCGGCGTCACTGCCCGATGTGCCGACTTACGAAGAGGCGGGCCAGCGCGGCCTGGTGCTCGAGCAATGGTTGGGCCTCTTCCTCGCTGCAGGCTCTCCGCCTGCGGCGATCGCACGCCTCAGCGCCGAGATCGGCAGAGCGCTCGGCGAGCCGGCGGTGCGCGAGCGCTTCGCACAGGTCGGCCTCGAGCCGGTCGGCGGCACGCCGCAGGAGTTCGCCAGGCTGTACCGCGACGACTACGAAAAGTACGCGCGCCTGACCAGAGAACTGAGCATCAAGCTGGATTGAGCGCGTGAGATAATGCGCGCGCTTTGTCGCTGCATCTCGAACACCTAAACCCCGAACAGCTCGCCGCGGTCACCCTGCACGAAGGGCAAACTGCGGGGCACGCCCTCGTGCTGGCGGGTGCGGGCAGCGGCAAGACGCGCGTGCTCACCACCCGCATCGCCTGGCTGATCAAGTCCGGCCACGTCACGCCCGGTGGCGTACTGGCGGTCACCTTCACCAACAAGGCGGCGCGCGAGATGGTGACGCGCCTCACGGCGATGCTGCCCGTGAGTCCGCGCGGACTTTGGATCGGCACCTTCCACGGCCTGGCAAATCGCCTGCTGCGCGCGCACCACCAGGAAGCCGGCCTGCCGCGCGAGTTCCAGATCCTCGACACGCAGGACCAGCTTTCGGTGGTGAAGCGGCTCGCGCGCTCGCTCAACATCGACGAGGATCGCTTGCCGCCGCGCGAACTGCAGCGCTTCATCAACGCGCAGAAGGAGGAGGGGCTGCGGGCGCGCGACGTGCCGGCGGGCGATGATCTCACGCGCCGCCAGGTGGAGTTCTTCGCTGCCTACGACGCACAGTGCCAGCGCGAAGGCGTCGCGGATTTCGCGGAATTGCTGTTGAGAAGTTTTGAATTGTTAAATAGAAATGAAATACTAAGGCAGCACTATCAGGCGCGCTTCCGCTACATCCTGGTGGACGAGTTCCAGGACACCAACCGCCTGCAGTACCGCTGGCTGAAGCTTTTCGCGGGGCCCGGGTCGCGCCTCTTCGCCGTGGGCGACGACGACCAGTCGATCTACGGCTTTCGCGGCGCCAACGTCGGCAACCTTGCGGAATTCGAGAAGGAATACTCGAAGGGCCAGGTGATCCGCCTGGAGCAGAACTACCGCTCGCAGGGCAACATCCTCGACGCGGCGAACGCGCTGATCGCCAACAACGCGAAGCGCCTGGGCAAGAACCTCTGGACCGCAGCGGGGCAGGGCGATCCGCTGCGCGTGTTCGAGGGGGAAAGCGACGCGGACGAGGCGCGCTTTATCGCCGAGGAGGTGGGCGCGCTCAGGCGTGAAGGCATGCGCCTAGTGGATATCGCGGTGCTGTACCGCTCGAACGCACAGTCGCGGGTGCTCGAGCACGCCCTCTTCGGCGCCGCCGTTCCCTACCGCGTCTACGGCGGCCTGCGCTTCTTCGAGCGCGCCGAGGTGAAGCACGCGCTCGCCTACCTGCGTTTGATCGCCTCGCCCGCGGACGACAATTCCTTCCTGCGCGTCGCCAATTTCCCGCCGCGCGGCATCGGCGCGCGCTCGATGGAGCAATTGCAGGACGCGGCGAAGCAAAGGGGCACATCGCTTTTTGCCGCGCTTGATTTTTCGTCGGCAAAGGCTTTGCTGTTCAAGAAATTGATCGAAGAATTGCAAACCGAAACAAAGGACCTGACGCTGCCGGAAATCGTCGAGCATGCAATCCAGCGCAGCGGTCTCGTCGAGCATTTCAAGAACGAGCGCGAAAGCGCCGACCGCGTCGAGAACCTCGAGGAACTGGTCAATGCGGCGGCAGTTTTCACGCAGGAAGAACGTAATTTTGAATCTGGAGAAGAAGTAAGTCCGCTTGTCGCGTTCCTCACCCACGCGGCGCTGGAGGCGGGCGAGCACCAAGCGGCCGAGGGCCAGGATGCGTTGCAGCTCATGACGGTGCATTCGGCCAAGGGCCTGGAGTTCGACGCCGTGTTCATGAGCGGCCTGGAGGAGGGGCTGTTCCCGCACCAGCAGAGCCTGGTGGAGAAGGACGGCCTGGAAGAGGAGCGGCGCCTCGCCTACGTCGCCATCACGCGCGCGCGCCAGCGCCTGACCCTCTCCTTCGCGCAGACCCGCATGCTGCACGGCCAGACGCGCTACAGCCTGCCTTCGCGCTTCCTCGAGGAGATTCCGCAAGGCCTGAAAAAATGGCTGACGCCGAGGTTTTCCCGCCAGCCTGCAGTTGCTTTTGGCTTTTCATCCAAGAAAGAAAAACCGTTTGCAGAGAAAAATTCTTTCGGCCTGTTCCACATCGGCCAGAGCGTCACGCACCCGAAATTCGGTGCCGGCGTGATCGTGGATGCCGAGGGCGACGGCGGCGACGCGCGCGTGCAGGTGAACTTCGGTCGCCAGGGCGTGAAATGGCTAGCGGTGGCGGTGGCGAAGCTCGAAGCCGCGTAAAAATGCTAGGCTGAAGCGATGAAGCACGGCGACTATCTCGAGCGGGTGCTCAAGGCGCGCGTCTACGACGTGGCGATCGAGTCGCCGCTCGAGCTCGCGCCCGGACTGTCGCGCCGCCTGGGCAACCGGCTGCTGCTCAAGCGCGAGGACCTGCAGGCAGTGTTCTCCTTCAAGCTGCGCGGCGCCTATAACAAGATGTCTCATCTTGCGCCGGCCAGGCTCGCCAGGGGCGTGATCACCGCCAGTGCCGGCAACCACGCGCAGGGCGTGGCGCTTGCGGCGCAGAAGCTCGGCTGCCGCGCGGTCATCGTGATGCCGGTGACGACGCCGCGGATCAAGATCGACGCGGTCGCGGCGCGTGGCGCCGAAGTGGTGTTGCGCGGCGACAGCTACGCTGAAGCCCTGACGCACGCCAAGCGGATGCGGCGCCGGCTCGGGTCGACCTTCGTCCATGCCTACGACGATCCGGAGGTGATCGCCGGGCAGGGCACCATCGGCATGGAAATCCTGCGCCAGCATGCGCGGCCGATCCATGCGGTGTTCGTGCCGGTCGGCGGCGGCGGCCTGATTGCCGGCATCGCCGCCTACATCAAGCGGGTGCGGCCCGCGGTCCGCATCATCGGCGTGGAGCCCACCGACGCCGACGCGATGGCACGCTCGCTGAAGGCCGGCCGGCGCGTGCTGCTCGATCACGTGGGCCTCTTCGCCGATGGCGTCGCGGTAAAACAGGTGGGCAGGGAGACGTTCCGGCTGGCGAAAAACCTGGTGGACGAGATGGTGCGGGTGGACACCGACGAGATGTGCGCCGCGATCAAGGACGTATTCGAGGACACGCGCGTGGTGCTCGAGCCCGCCGGCGCGCTGGCGATCGCCGGCGCCAAGGCCTGGGTGGAAAAGCGCAGCAAGGGCAGGAAAATCCGGGGCAAGACGCTGGTTGCCATCGCCTCGGGCGCCAACACCAACTTCGACCGGCTGCGCTTCGTCGCCGAGCAGGCGGAGCTGGGCGAGCATCGCGAAGCCGTGCTCGCGGTGACCATCCCCGAGCGCCGCGGCAGCTTCCGGCGCTTCTGCGAGACGTTGAGGGGTCGCAACATCACCGAGTTCAACTACCGCATGTCGGGCCCCGACGCGGCGCATATCTTCGTCGGCGTCGGCGTGCACGGGCGCGAGGAGACCGCGCGGATTGCTCGGCGCCTCGAGCGCGCCGGCTGCCGCACCCTGGACCTCTCGGACAACGAGGTCGCCAAGTCGCACGTGCGCCACATGGTGGGCGGACGTTCGGCATTGGCGAAGAATGAGTTGCTATATCGTTTCGAGTTTCCCGAGCGCCAGGGCGCGCTGATGAAATTCCTGCGCAGCATGAACCCGAGCTGGAACATCAGTCTGTTCCATTACCGCAACCACGGCGCCGACTACGGCCGCGTACTGGTGGGCATCCAGGTGCCGAAGGCGGAAATGGGCCAGTTCCGCCGCTTCCTTGCCAGGCTCGGCTATCCGTACGCCGACGAAACGCGCAACCCGGCGTATCGCCTCTTTCTGGGCTGACCATGGGACGCGGCGCGGCCGATCTGCCCGCGAAGTTGTTCGAGTACGTAGTCGCCAGGGGCACGCGCGAAACCGCGGTTCAGCGGCGGCTGCGCGCAGCGACGCGCAGGATTCCCATGGGTGGCATGCAGATCGGCGCCGACCAGGGCGCGCTGATGCAGATCCTGGTGCGTGCGATCGGCGCGCGGCGCTGCATCGAGATCGGCACCTTTACCGGCTATTCCGCGCTTGCCGTCGCGCTCGCGCTGCCTCCAGGCGGAAAGATCGTCTGTTTTGACAGGAGCGAAGAGTGGACTTCGATCGCGCGGCGCTACTGGAGGCAGGCGCGTGTCGAGAAGAAGATCGACCTGCGGCTCGGCCCCGCCCTCGAATCCCTGAAAAAACTCAAAGGCAGTTTCGATTTCGCTTTCATCGATGCCGACAAGGAAAACTACTGGAAATACTACGAGCGCTGCCTCAAACTCGTGCGCCGCGGCGGCCTGATTGCCATCGACAACACGCTCTGGTATGCGCGCGTTGTCGACCGCAGGGACCAGTCCGTCGACACGCGCGCGATCCGCGCCTTCAACAAGAGGCTGCGCCGCGACCGCCGCGTCGAGATTTCGCTGGTGCCGATCGGCGACGGCCTGACGCTGGCGTTGAAGAGGTAGGTCTGTAGTCAATTGAGAAATTTTGGACATTTCTAGGCCGATCAAGCATACGATACTAAGAGAATACATAACGCCAGTTGCCGAAATCGTGGGGGAGGGGCTATGGCAATGCAGGAAGATGGCGATGTTCCTAAATCGATAGAACGCGATCTAGAGAGGAGTCTAGAGCGTAGCGTATACATGATCGTCGGCGTATTGGCGATGGTATCGCTCTCGGGCGGAATAATTCTTCAGAAAATTTCCGCTGGCGCTCCAGAATCGTTGTGGGTAGATATTGCTTCCTCCTTTATGAAGGAGCTAGGAATTGCAGGGATTGTGGCGCTCCTAATAATCGCTACGATTGAGCAATTTACTCGAAGCAAACATCAAAAAGCAGCCGACAGCTTGATGGATCGAATAAAGACAAACCTCTTTTATGCCATTTACCATCGACATATTCCTACAGAAGTATTTGAAGAGGTGGAACGATGCCTGCTTACGAAAAACATAATTAGACGGAATTACAGTGTCAGTTACTCGCTCAGCATAATTCCACCGGCGCTGGTTGCGGAAGGCAAGATCTCGCAGCAGGACGCCGATGGACACCTATTCGCAACTGTCTCATCGAGATATGAACTTCATAACATTAGCGATGGGTCTGCCAAAGCGCCCATCGAGATGTATTTAGAATTGCCGATTGACGAAAATTTACGAAGCTACGTCGAGATAATGGAAGTCAAGATTGATAACAGCGTCACGCAGATTGAGCCGTTTGAGTATGTAAAGTCGGCAGCCGATTCAGGATTCAAAAAAGAAACCACCATCTCTCCGCATGGAAGCGTAAAGATTTCATTGAAAGCACGGACTATTAAGAGGAAAACTGACATGGAAGTATGGGCCTCCAGGCTTCCATCCGACGGACTAAAGTTGCAAGTCGTCGCGCCCGAGTTTATTGAGGTCAAAGCGAAGGCCAATCATTCTAGCCAACTGACATTTGAGCAACTTGACGCCCAAACTCGTGTTTGGGAGTTGGAAAGCGGCATCTTCCCGTTTCAATCAGTGATTTTTTGGTGGAGGGCAAATTGAGGAATGTTCCTAGGTGTGACCAAAGTCCTAGACGCTAGGGGCGACATGGCCCAAAAATTGCTCATGTAAGTGAGAGGTAGACATAAGGAAAGTAACCCTGAAAAATTAGTGTTATCATATGGTTAGAATTTGGTTTAAGGGTGAGGGCAACGGAATGGCTTTTGAAGCGTTATTTACACCAGTTCGCTAAATAGCAATGGCTAGTGTATTGTTCCGCATTCTTAATTTTCTCTGTGATCTGAGAGGGGTTCGCATGCTTAATATTGAAATTGGCGGTGGGTCCAGCAATTAAGAAGAAGAAAGCGCATCCGCGCAGCCTACGTTTAGTTTAGACAAACCTAGAAGCCCGCCCCAAGCGGGCTTCTGGTTTTTGGGCGACGGAGAAGTGTTTTTAGTCCTATCGTTCCCCGAAATATCCCGGCGAGATCTTCGCTGCATAGCAAACTGGAGATGCAAGCGTGCTCGGTTCGCCCGCGAAGACCTCGCCCAGAAACGCCAGTTTGTCCCCGTCCCGCCTGTACACACCGCGCTCTGTTACCACCCAGTCCACCGGGATGTCCCAGCTTTGCGGGTGAATGGTCGGTATTCTCGCCAGCTCGTAGGTAACGCCGATCACGACGGGTTTCTTTGGCATGCTTGCGAGCGTTCGGTCGAAGAAGCCACCGCCGTAGCCCAGCCGGTAGCCGCCGTCGTCCCAGCCGTTCATCGGCAGCAGCACTGTCTCGGGAACGACCTCGGGGGAGTTCACCGGGTAGGGAATGTCGAGCGGTCCGGCGGCCATGGCCACGCCGGGATGCCATGCGCGGAAAACGAGCGGCTGCTTCGGCGCCACGACCACCGGCAGCGCGGTCAACGCGCCGCGCTCGCGCAACGTTCTTATCAGGTGCCTCGCGTCGTATTCGCCCCGGATCGGCCAGCAGAATGCGAGCTTGGCCGTTGCCAGTGCGGGGAACGAGCGCTCGAGATGGGCGTCTATCCTTTGCCGGTATCGCTCGAGCGTCTCCCGACCAAGCGCGGCGCGCGCGGCGATCAACCTCTCTCGCTCGGCCTTGCGCCAGCGCTGTAGCTCGGATGGGCTCATGCTATGCTTAGTGTATGATTTTTAGGCATTTATTCCTAATGCTGGCGATTGTCGCCGCAGACGCCGGATTCGCCGCGCCCAAATTGGCCCCGGTCGATGAGGCGTTTCTGAAGGCCTATGACGCGTTTCGCGCCGGCGATCCGCTCAAGCTGCAGAAATTCTCCAGCTTGCCCGCGCGCCATGTGCTTGCGCCATATCCCGAGTACTGGCGTCTGAAGCTGCAGCTGGAAGAGATGCACGATGCCGATGTGCGCGCCTTCCTTGAGCTGCAGGCCGGCAGCTATCTCGCCGACCGGCTGCGCGCCGATTGGCTGAAGGAACTGGGCAAGCGCGGCGACTGGCAGAGCTTCGACCGGGAATTGCCGCTGCTCGCGCAGGATGACCTGGAAATCCGCTGTTATGACTGGCTGTCGCGCCTCACGCGTGCCGACGAAGGCGCGCACGAGGAAGCGCGGGCGATCTGGCTCGAGCCGCGCGAGTTGCCCGACGGCTGCCAGGCGCTCGCCAACAGGATGATCGACGCCGGCCGCGTCAGCGTCGACGACGTCTGGCGGCGCGTGCGCCTGCTGTTCGAGAACGGCCAGCTGAGCGCCGCGCGCCGTGCGCTGGTGCATCTGCCGGCCAGCGAAAAGCACGATGAAGCGCAGCTCAATCAGGCCGCCACCGCGCCCAGGAAACTTCTCGCCAGCCTGCCGCGCAACCTCGGGCGGCGCGCGGTGCGGGAGATGACGTTGTTCGCGGTGCTGCGGCTCGGGCGCAACGACCCGGAGGCGGCGGTCGAAGTGCTGCGCGGCAAGCTGGGCGAGCGGCTGCCCGCGGAGGACGTGCAGTACCTCTGGGGCCGGCTCGCATACGAAGGCGCCCGCCGCCTGGTGCCGGAAGCGCACGAGTGGTACCGGCTGGCCGACAGCGCCGCGCTCAGCGACGAGCAGCTGGCATGGAAAGCGCGCGCCGCGCTGCGCGCCGCGGATTGGCAGGTGGTGCGCGATGCGATCGACCGCATGTCGGTGAGCGCGCGCCAGGATCCGGCCTGGACCTACTGGTACGGCCGCGCGCTGGGCGTGCAGGGACGCGAGGACGGCGCGCGCGCCTACTTCCTGCGGATTTCAGGCCAGCCGAACTTCTACGGGCTGCTCGCAGCCGAGGAGCTTGGCGCCATCGCGGGGGTGCCCGAGCCCTACCACGTCGCCAGCGACGCGGAGGTGGAGGCCGCCAACGGCAACCCCGGCCTCGCGCGCGCGCTCGAGCTCTACCGCCTCGACCTGCGCATCGAGGCGACGCGCGAGTGGGTGTTCGCCATCCGGGGCATGGGGGACGCGCAGCTGCTGGCGGCTGCCGAGCTTGCGCGCCGCGCGGAGATTTTCGACCGCGCGATCAACACCGCCGACCGCACCGCGCACCGGCACAACTACCAGGTGAGGTTCCTCGCGCCATTCAAGGAGGTGTTTGGCGAGCATGCGCGCAGCGCTGGCCTGGAAGAAGCCTGGGTGCTGGGGCTGGTGCGCCAGGAGAGCCGCTTCATCGTCAACGCCAGGTCTTCCGCCGGCGCGCGGGGACTCATGCAGCTGATGCCGGCTACCGCGCGCTGGGTCGCCAAGCGCAGCGGGCTGCGCAATTTCACTCAGGCGCGCGTCGCGGAGGTGCCGGTCAACGTCGCCCTTGGCACCAACTATCTTAAACTCGTGCTCGACGACCTGGGCCACATGGTGCTCGCTTCGGCGGCCTATAACGCGGGTCCCGGGCGCGCGCGCCGCTGGCGCGACGCGCGGCCGCTGGAAGGCGCGATCTACGCCGAAACGATCCCGTTCAACGAGACGCGCGATTATGTGAAGAAGGTGATGTCGAACACCATGTACTACTCGCAGCTGATCGGCGGCAAGCTGATTCCGCTCAAGGACCGGCTCGGCCTGATACCGGCGAAGGCCGCCGGCGAACACGTCAACGAGGAGTTGCCGTGAACGACGAGAATTTCCTGGTCGTCGGCGGTTCCGGCTTCGTCGGCCGGCACCTGGTCGCGGCGCTGGCGGCGCGCGGCGCGCGCGTCACGGTGCCGACGCGCCGGCGCGACCGCGCCAAACATCTGATCCTGTTGCCCACGGTCGACGTGGTCGAGGCCGACGTGCGCGACCCGCAGGTGCTCGCGGGGCTCGCGGCCGGGCGCGACGCGGTGGTGAACCTCGCGGGCATCTTGCACGGCCCGGGCTTCACGGCCACGCACGTAGAACTCGCGCAGGCAGTGGTGAACGCCTGCCGCGCGGCGGGCGTGCGGCGGCTACTGCACATGAGCGCACTGGGGTCCGATCCCGCGGCGCCCTCGGAGTACCTGCGCTCCAAGGGCATCGGCGAGCAGGCCGTGCTCGCTGCCGATGACCTTGCCGCAACCGTGTTCCGGCCCTCGGTGATCTTCGGGCCCGAGGACCGTTTTCTCAACCTGTTCGCGCGGCTCGCAATGCTCTCGCCGGTGCTCGCGCTCGGCTCGCCGGATGCGCGCTTCCAGCCGGTTTACGTAGGCGACGTGGTGCGGGCGATGCTCGCCGCGCTGGATGATCGCGATGCCGCCGGCAAGCGCTACGACCTGTGCGGGCCGCGGGAGTGGACGCTGCGAGAGTTGATGGAATTCGTCTGCGCGATAACCGGGAAAAAGCGTCTCATCATCGGACTTCCCGACACGCTCTCTTATTTGCAAGCCTGGACGATGGAACTGCTGCCCGTAAAGCTGCTCACGCGCGACAACTATTACTCGATGCAGGTGCCGAGCGTCTGTGATTGCGCGTTTCCATTCGGCATCGAGCCGGTCGCGCTCGACGCAACCGCGCCCGCATGGCTCGCGCCCTCGGGCCCGCGCGAGCGCTACCCGAAATTACGTTGGAAGGCCGGGCGCTAAGCGCCTTGGCAGGGATGCTGCTTCAGCCAGTGGCGCGCGATGTCGATGCGGCGCGCGCACCAGACGCCTGATTTCGATTTCACGTATTTGAGAAATTTTTCGAGGGCGGCGATGCGGCCTGGTTTTCCCACCAGGCGGCAATGCAGACCCACCGACATCATGCGCGGCGTGCGCGCGCCTTCCGCGTAGAGCGCATCGAACGAATCCTTCAGATACTGGAAGAACTGCGCGCCCGAGTTGAAACCCTGCGGCGTGGCAAAGCGCATGTCGTTTGCGTCCAGCGTGTAGGGCACGACCAGCTGCGGCTTGCCGCAGCGCCGGTCGTACCACGGCAGCTCGTCCGAGTAGTCGTCGGCGTCGTAGACGAAGCCGCCATCCTCGACCACGAGCTGGCGCGTGTTGGGGCTGGTGCGCCCCGTATACCAGCCGAGCGGCCGCGCGCCGGTGAGCTGGCGGTGGATTTCGATCGCGCGCCGCATGTGCTCGCGTTCTTCGTCGATCGGCATGTGCTGGTAGTTGATCCAGCGCCAGCCATGGCTGGCGATCTCATGGCCCGCCTTGAGGAACGATTCCACCACGGCCGGGTTGCGCTGCATGGCCATCGCCACGCCGAATACGGTGAGCGGCATGCCGTAACGCTGGAACAGCGCGAGAATGCGCCAGACACCGACCCGCGCACCGTACTCGTAGAGCGACTCCATCGACATGTGGCGCGCGCCCTCTACCGGCTGCGCGCCGACGATCTCGGAGAGAAAGGCTTCGGAAGCCCGATCGCCGTGCAGCACCGAATTCTCGCCGCCCTCCTCGTAGTTGAGCACGAACTGGAGCGCGACGCGCGCCTTGCGCGGCCATTGCGCGCGCGGCGGCCTGGCGCCGTAGCCGGCGAGGTCCCTGGGATAGGAGCTGCTCATGCCTTCCCTGAGAGAAAATCGCGCAGCGTCAGAGCGATTACCTCAGTCGCCTTGTAAAGATCGTCGAGCTTCAGGTTTTCGTCGGCCATGTGGCCGTTCGCCTCCTCGAGCGTTCTCGGCCCGGCGCCGTAGAGCACCGTCGGAACGCCGGCAGCGCTGTAATGGCGGGCGTCAGTGTAGAGCGGAACGCCGTGAGCCTCGATCCGCTCGTCGAGAATTTTCTCGGCGTGCCGGCGGATGGCACCGACCAGTTTTTCCTGTCCGGGCCGCGGCGTAAAGGGCTGGGCGAGAAGAATCCGCTTCGCCTGCAAGCGGATGCCCGGCCACTTTGCCGCGATTTCGTGCAACTGCGCGACGAGCGCGCGCTCGGCCTGCGTCGCGTCTTCTTCGGGAACAATGCGCCGGTCGATGCGAAAACTCACCCGGTCCGGAACGACGTTGGTGTTGACCCCGCCGGACACCAGGCCGATCACCAGAGTCGGGTGCGCGATGCCGGGCGTGGCGGAGCGCTGCGCGGCGAGCGATTTGCGCAGCGCATACAGCCCGCCCATGATCGCGGTCGCGGCCTCCAGCGCGTCGACGCCGGTCTCGGGGCGCGCGGCATGCCCCGACCGGCCGAGAACCTCGACTTCGAGATGCAGGCAACCGTTGTGGGCGATGGTGATGCCGTGCGCGAAGCCGGCGCTGATGGCGTAGTCGGGCTTTGACAGCCCCTGCGCTAGCAGCCATTGGGGACCGATCGCGCCGCCCGCCTCTTCATCGTAGGTGAAGTGAAGCTCGATGCTGCCGCGCAGTCCACTGGGCAGATTCTTCAGCGACAGCAGCGCGAAGGCGTAGGTGGCGAAATCGGATTTCGACACCGCGACGCCGCGGCCGTACATCGCGCCGCCGCGGATCTCGGCGCCATAGGGGTCGCTGCTCCAGCCCAGGCCGGGCGGCACCACGTCGCCATGCGCGTTCAGCGCGATCGTCGGTCCGCCGCTGCCGAAGCTTTCGCGCACGATGAGGTTGGTGCACGAAAGCATGCCGTTTGCCTGGACCAATTCCGCCGGCACCGGGTGGCGTTCTACCGTGAAACCGAGGCCTTCGAGCAGGCGCGCGGCCGTCTCGGCGTTGGGCCGGCAGTCGCCCGGCGGATTGTCGGAGGCGACCTTGACCAGTTCGGCGAGAAAGCGCGTCTGGGGATCCCGCTGGCTTCTCAGATAGTCGCCGATGGGTTCGTTCAAGCGCGTGCCCTGGCCCGGAAGTTCTCGATGAAGCGCAGGAATATTCGCGCTCCGGTTTCGGCGTCAGCGGCGCTGATCGCCTCGGCGGGGTTGTGGCTGATGCCTTTCTCGCAGCGCACGAAGAGCATGCCGATGTCGCACAACTCGATCATCGCCATGCCGTCGTGGCCGGCGCCGCTCGGCAGCTTTCGCACCGTGATCTCCTCCGCCGCGATTGCCGCACCGATCTGCTCCATCAGCCAGGGCGCGCAGGCCGCGACGCCGCCCTCGTGCGTCCTGGCAACCTTGACCGCAACATTGCGGCGCCCTGCGATCGCCTGCATCTCGGCCACGATCTTGCTCACTGCCGACAGACGTTCGGGGTCGCGCGGCGACCGAACATCGATCGTGAAGCGCACTTTGCCCGGAATCACGTTGACCGCACCCGGCAGCGTTTCCAGTTTGCCGACGGTGCCGACCAGCTCGGCAACGCCGCCGCAGCGCCGCTCGATCGCAAGCACGCATTCGGCGGCTGCCGCGAGCGCGTCCTGCCTCAAGTTCATCGGCACCGTGCCCGCGTGTCCGGCGGTGCCGTTGATCTCGACGGCGAGCCGGGTCGCGCCATTGATCGCAGTCACGACGCCCGCGGGCAGTCCCTCGGCCTCGAGCACCGGCCCCTGGTCGATGTGCAGCTCGGCGTAGGCGAGCACGTCCTCGCGGCGGCGCGCCGCCTGCGCGACGCGCTCGGGATCGAGGCCGTACTCACGCATCGCGGCGCGCATGCCGACCCCGTTCGCGTCCACGCTGTCGAGCACCTCCGGCTTGAAGGTTCCGGCGACGGCGCGGCTGCCGAGCAGGGTGGAACCGAAGCGCACGCCTTCCTCGTCCGCAAATCCGATCACCTCGATCGCGAAGGCGAGACGCCGCTGCGCCGCATTGAGGACGGCCACGCACTCTATCGCGCTCACCACGCCGAGCATGCCGTCGTACCTGCCCGCGTCGCGCACGGTATCGAGGTGCGATCCCAGCAGCAGCGCAGGCAGCCCCGGCCGCTCGCCCTCGTAGCGCCCCACGCAGTTGCCGATCGCATCCAGCCGCGCGCTCATGCCGGCCTCGCGCATCCAGCCGAGCACCAGTTCGTTTGCCGCACGCTGTTCGGGCGAGAGATACACCCGCGTCAGGCCGCCGGCGAGTTCCGAATGGCGGGCGAGCGCGTCGCAGCGTTCCATGATGCGGCGTGGATCGAGCATGCTCCAAGAATATACTAGGCCGTACATGGATCTTGCGCGGATCAACGCACTGCCACTCGAGCAGTTCACGGCGCGGTTGGGGGGAGTGTTCGAACATTCCCCCTGGGTCGCCGAGCGCACGTGGCAGGCGAGGCCGTTTGCATCGGTTCAAGCTCTTCATGAGCGGATGATCGAGGTTGTCCGCAACGCAAGCAGGACCGAACAACTCGACCTTATTCGCGCGCATCCGGAGCTTGCCGGCAGGGAAGCGAAAAGCGGCAGTCTTACCGTAGACTCTACGAGCGAACAGAGCCGGCTTGGCTTCATGAATCTCGATCGCAGCCATTTCGAGCAGATGCAAGAACTGAACCGGACCTACCGCCAGCGTTTTGGCATCCCGTGCATCGTGGCCCTGCGGCTGCACGCCAGCCGTGCGAGCGTGATGGCCGAGATGCAACGGCGGCTTGGCAATACCGTGCACGCCGAGATGGTCACTGCACTGGAGCAGATCGGGCACATCGCGCGCGGCCGACTCGAGAAATTCGTGAAGGAAAAATAGGATGGGCAAGCTCACTACCCATGTGCTGGACACCGCGAGCGGCAAACCCGCCGTGGGCATGAAAATCGAGCTGTCGGTGCTCGAGGGAAAGGATTGGCGGAAACTAAGGAGCCTCCAGACCAACGCCGACGGGCGCACCGATTTGCCGCTGCTTGAGGGCGCGGCGCTCGCGAAGGGCCAGTACCGTCTGGTGTTCGACGTCGCGGCGTATTATCGAAACCAGGGCGCGACGCTGCCGGAGCCACCGTTCCTCGATCGTGTGCCGCTGCGCTTCGGCGTTGCCGATCCTACGCTGCATTATCATGTGCCGTTGCTTTGTTCACCGTGGACCTACACCACTTACCGAGGAAGCTGAAATGACAATGCGTTTGCTGCTTTCGATGCTGTTACTTTTCATTGGGACCGTCTCGGCGCAGACTTGGCCGACCAAACCCGTCTCCGTCGTCGTCACATTTTCCCCCGGCGGTTCGAGCGACATCGTGGCGCGCCTGATCGGCGGGCCGCTGCAGGCCAAGCTCGGACAACCGGTGATCGTCGATAACCGGCCGGGCGCCGGCGGCACCATCGGCGCCGCGGTGGTGGCCAAGGCGGCGCCCGACGGCTACACGCTGCTCTTGTCCAATAGCGCGCCGATCAGTATCTCGCCGTTCATGCTCACCACTCCCACCTACGACCCGGTCAAGGGCTTCACGCACGTGTCTTACATCGGCTCGGTGGCGAACGTGTTCGTCGTGCATCCTTCGGTGCCGGCGAAAAACATGGCCGAGCTGATCGCCTGGATCAAGGCGCAGCCGAATCCGGTCAACTACGGTTCGGGCGGCATCGGCTCGATCGGCCACATCGTCGGCGAAACGTTCAAGAACGACCACGGCCTCAGGATGGAGCACGTCGGCTACAAGGGTTCCTCGCCGATGCACAACGATCTGCTCGGCGGCAACATCAAATTGGCGATCGACACGCTGCCGCAGAACGTGCCGTTCATGAAGGACGGCAAGCTGCGCGCTCTGGCCGTGACTTCGCCCGCGCGTGCGACGATGGCGGCCGAGGTGCCGAGCGTCCTCGAGCTGGGACAGAAGAAGCTGGTCGCCGAGAATTTCCTCGGTGTGTCCGGTCCCGCCGGACTGCCGCAGGCCGTGGTGAGCCGGCTGCATGCCGCGATGCTCGACGTGCTTGCCGATCCGGTGGTCGTCAAACGTCTGGATGATCTCGGTGTCGCCGGCCGGAAGATGACGCCCGCGGAGTTCACGGCGTTCGTGCAGAACCAGGTGAACGAGTGGGCCGCGCCGGTGAAGGCCTCGGGCGCCAAGCTGAACTAACGTGCCAGGGGTTTCGATCCACGTCGTGGATGTCTCGCGCGGCGTCGTCGCCGCGGGCATGCGGGTGGAGCTCTCGCGGGACGGGGCATTGATTGCGGCAGGCAAGGTATCGTCCAAGGGCATGCTGGAAGAAAAAGCCTTGAACGAAAAATTTCCGCCCGCCAGCTACGAGGCGCGCTTTCACGTAGGCGCGTGGTACCGGGCGCAGGGCGTCGCGTTGCCCACGCTGCCGTTTCTCGATATCGTGAGCTACCGGTTCGGGATATCGGATCCGGAGCAGCACTATCATCTGCCGTTCAAGTGCACGCCCTGGGGCTACTCCTGCTTTCGCGGCGGCGCGTGAGCGCCGCTGCGCGCTTTTTCTTTTTTCTTTTTTTCGCCGCGACAGGCTTTGCCTGTCAGGCCCAGATTGCCCCGACGGCTGCGGAGCGGGTGGGGTACAAGGGTTTGTTCGCCGCGGCGGCGGCAGGGGATGCGGTCGCGGTTAAGGCGCAGCTCGCCAGGCAAGCCAAAGCGCAGGAAAGCGATGCGTACGGACGCACCCCGTTGCATGTCGCCGCCCATGGCGGGCATCGGGACGTCATGCGCGTGCTCGTACAAGCGGGTGCGGACCCGAACGCGCTCGAGCGCGATCGCTACGACATCGTCACCATTGCCGCCGTCGCCAACGACCTGACGACGCTCAAAGCTGCACTCGAACTGGGCGCGAGCGCAAAGAACGTCACCAGCCGCTACGACGGCACGGCGCTGATCGCCGCGGCGCACCTGGGGCACGTGGAAGTCGTGCGTACGCTGATTCGGGCGGGCGCGCCGCTCGATCATGTCAACAACCTCGGCTGGACGGCGCTGATCGAAGCGATCGTTCTGGGCGACGGCGGTTCGCGCCATACCGCGACGCTGCAAGCGCTGGTCGAGGCAGGCGCAGACGTGAACCTTGCCGATCGCGCCGGACGTACACCACTCGCGCTCGCGCGGCAGCGCGGCCATGCCGGGATGATCAGGCTGCTGGAGCGCGCACGTGCCAGGTAAGGCCGGAGGCAACTGAGTTGGAGGCGTATTTCCTCGACTGGCTGAGCCTGCTGCTGAGGTGGGCACATCTCGTGGTCGGCATCGCCTGGATTGGCGCTTCTTTCTATTTCATCTGGCTCGACAACCATCTCGAGGATTCCACCGACGCGAGGCTGGTGGGCGACCTGTGGGCGGTGCACGGCGGCGGCTTCTACCACGCCGAGAAATTCAAGGCCGCGCCGCCGCAGATACCGGCGCGGCTGCACTGGTTCAAGTGGGAAGCCTATTGGACCTGGATCACCGGATTCTTTCTGCTGGTGTTGATCTACTACGCGGGCGCGGAACTGTACCTGATCGATCCGGCGGTGCTGCCGTTGTCGAAGCCGATGGCGATTGCGATTGGAATCGGTTCCTTGATTATTTCGCTTGTAGTCTATGAAGTGCTTTGCCGTTCACCGCTCGCAAGAGACGACGCGCTGCTCGGCAGTGTGGTGTTCGTGCTGCTCGCCGCCGCGGCTTGGGGCCTGTGCCAGCTGTTCGGCGGGCGCGGCGCGTTCATCCACTACGGCGCCATCATCGGCACGATCATGGCCGGCAACGTCGCGCACGTGATCATTCCCGGCCAGCGCCGCACGGTCGACGCGCTTGCCGGGGGCCGCGCGCCGGACCCGAAGGACGCCGCGGCCGGCAAGCAGCGCAGCGTGCACAACACCTACTTCACGCTGCCGGTGCTGTTCACCATGGTCTCCAGCCACTACGCCTTCGCCTTCGGCACGCGCTGGAACTGGCTGGTGCTGGTCGCGCTCACGCTCGCTGGCGCGCTGATCCGCGTCTGGTTCGTCCTGCGCCACAAGGGCGCCGCTCCGGCCTGGCCTATTGTGGCCGGGTTAGGTTTGATTATTGTTCTGGGACTTTTCATGGCACCAGGAATGGAAAAATCGCTGCAGAGTGAAGTCAAATTCCAGGCAGTGAGGAACATTATCGATTCGCGCTGCCTCGGCTGCCATGCAGCGAAACCGACTTTCCAGGGACTGAACGAGGCGCCCAAAGGCATCGTGCTCGATACGCCGCAGCAGATCCGGGCGCAAGCAGGCGCAATCCTTGCGCAGACGGTCGTGTCGAATGCGATGCCGCCGGGAAACCTGACCGCGATAACGGACCAGGAACGCGCGCTGCTCGGTCGCTGGGTCCGCGCGGGCGCCCGCACGGACTAAGCTCCCACCCGATCATGACGTCTCCTTCCAGAAGCGCGCGAGCAGGTTGCCCGCGACGCGGCTGCGGTAGGCGGCGGTGGAGCGAATGTCGTCGATCGGCGTGATTTCAGTTTCGAGCATCGCGCGCGCCTCGTCGATCGAGGCGCCAGCCGCGAGCGCTTCTTCCGTCCTGGGCGCGCGCACCACTGTCGGGCCGACGCTTCCCAGCGCGATCCGCGGCCGGGTGTCGCGCACGGCAGCGACGACGATTTTGGAGATGGCCTGGGCGAGGCGGGTACCGACCTTGCGGAACCACTGCCTGCCGGGGACCGGCGGAATCTCGAACGCGACGATCAGTTCGTCGGGGCGCATGACGCTCGCGCGGTAGCCCGTGTAGAACGAGTCGAACGGCACCCGCCGCGCACCGCCCGCCGCGCTACGCAGCACGACGATGGCTTCGGCTGCGGCCAGCACCGGAAGGGCGTCGCCGGCGGGGGAGGCGTTGGCGACGTTGCCGCCGAGCGTGCCCCGGTTCTGGATCTGGGCGCCGCCGACTTCGCGGGCAGCGGCGGCGAGCATCGGCAGGCGCCGGCGCACGAGCGGGGAGCGCTGGCAGTCGGTGAAGGTCGCGAGGGCGCCGATCGAGAGCAGGCCGCGCTTCGCCTCGATGCGCCGGAGCTCGTCAAGCCCCCACAGGTTTACGAAGCGCTGCGGCTTGAGCGACCCCGCATTCAGGTGGACGTAGAGGTCGGTCGCGCCCGCGAGCGGGGTCGCGGGCCCGCGGTCGCGCAGCACGCGAAGCGCGTCGCTCAACGAACGCGGTTCGAACACCTCGAGTGCGGAGACGGCGGATCTCACCGCTTGTTCGCCCTGCGCGCCGACTTCACGGCGCGATAGATTGCGGTATATCCGGTGCAGCGGCACAGATTCCCGGCCAATGCGGCGCGGACTTGATCCTGGTGCGCGTCCCTGGGAATCGGAAGCGCCGCCACGATCATCCCCGGCGTGCAGATGCCGCACTGGGCGCCGCCCTCGCGCACGAAAGCATCCTGAAGCGGGGACTTCACGCCCTCGATCGTCTGCACCTTGCGGCCCCTGACCTGCGCGAAAGGCACGAGGCAGCTCACGACCGGCACGCCGTCGATGAGGACGGTGCAAGCGCCGCACTCGCCTTCGCCGCAGCCTTCCTTGGTCCCGTGCAAGTCGCACACCTCGCGCAGCACGTCGAGCAGCCGCGCCATCGGCGGCGCTTTCACGCCGGTTTTCTTCCCGTTCAGCGTGAAGCGCACAGGGCCTCCATGATGCGCTCGGGAGTGGCGGGGATGCGGCGAATATCCGCGCCGGCGTAGCGCAGCGCATTGACGATCGCGGGCGCGGCGCCGTCAACCGGGAGCTCGCCGACGCCCTTGGCGCCGAACGGCCCGTGCCGGTACGGGCGCTCGAGAATGACGGTCTCGATCGGCGGCGTGTCGATCGTCGTCGGGATGATGTAGTTCGTCATCGACGCGTTCGCCACCCGGCCGTCGCGCAGGATCGCCTCTTCCAGGAGGGCGTAGCCGATTCCCTGTGTCACGCCGCCTTCGACCTGCCCGGCGGCGAGGACGGGGTGGATCGCCTTGCCGATCTCGACGACCGCGGTAAATTTTGTCAGCTTCGCCTCATACGTATCCGGATCCACCTCGAGCTCGGCGACCTCGCACCCCCAGCCGAACGTTCCGTACGCGTCGCCGCGGTACGTCTCGTCGTTCCAGACGATGTCGGGCGGATGTTGGTACGACCGCGTCACCACCAGGGAGCCGTTGCGTTTCAGGTACTCGCGCGGCGTCAGCCGGCCGAGCTTCGCCTTGAGTTCTTGCGCGCAGGCCTGCAGGATTCCGCCAACGATCATGCACGTGCGCGACGCAACCGTCGGCCCGCTGTCGGGGACGCGTGCGGTGTCGACTTGCGCGACCTCTATCGCCTCGTACGGCCAGCCCAGCGCCTCGGCGACGATCTGCGCGTGCGTCGTGCGCTGCCCCTGCCCCATCTCGGTCGTCCCGGTCAGGATCCGCGCCCCGCGCTCGGTCAGTTCGAGCGCCGCCCGCGACGCGAGATTCACCTCGCCCGACCCCGTGAACCCGGCGCCGTGATAAAAGAGCGCCAGCCCGATCCCGCGCCCCGTGCGCCGCCACTTGCGCCGTTTCTCCCGGAAGCGCGTCCGTTTTACCGCTTCGCGCAGCACGTCGAGCGCCGCGCAGTCGTTATGCATGCGCTGGCCGGTCGCCGTCGTGTCGCCGGGCCGCAGCGCGTTGGCGAGCCGCAGCTTGACCGAATCGGCGCCGAGAGCCTCCGCGATCCGCTCCATGTGCGCTTCGCCGGCGAATTGCGTCTGTGGCGCGCCGAAGCCGCGGAAGGCACCGGTCGGTACGGAATTCGTGAACATGGCGCGCCCGCGAATGCGCACGTTCGCGCACCGGTACGGGCCCGCTGCGTGGATGCACGCGCGCGAAAGCACGACCGGTGACAGCGTGACGTAAGCACCGCCGTCGAGGATCACCTCGATGTCCTGCGCCACGAGACGCCCGTCTTTCGCCACCCCCGTCCGGTGCCGCACGATCGCAGGGTGCCGCTTCGTCGTCGCCGCCATCTCTTCTGCGCGGTCGTAGACGATCTTCACCGGGCGTTGCGATTTCAGTGCCAACAGCGCCGCGTGCCCCGCGAGCATCGAAGGGTATTCTTCCTTGCCGCCGAATGCGCCGCCGGTCTCGGCCTGCAGGACGCGGACTTTCTCCGGTGCAAGCGCCAGCAGCGTGACGAGCGCGCGCTGGACGTAGTAAGGACACTGCAGCGACCCGAGCACCGCGATGCCGCCGTTCTCCGGCCACGCGATGACGCCGTTCGGCTCGATCGAGACGTGCTCCTGGAGCCCCGCCCGGTACTCGCCCTCGAGGATCAGCGCGGCCTGCGCGAATCCCTTCGCGACGTCCCCTTTTTCGATGAGGATGTCCTTGAACGACCGCGGCGACGCCAGCGGGTCGAACACCGGCGCGCCCGGCCGGCAGTCCAGCTCGACACGCGCGGCGAGCAGCGCTTCCCGGTCCTCGTGCGCGAGCAGCAAGACCGGTTCCTCGGCGTGGCGGATTTCGCGTTCGACGAGGCACGGCTGGTCATCGGCAATCAGCGACACGACGTTCTTTCCCGGGATGTCGCGGAAGGAGACGCTCGTGAACCCGGGCAGCACCAAATCGGACTTGATGGCAAGCAGCTCGCCGCACGCAATCGGTGCGCGCACCGTCCGGCCGTGCAGCATCCCCGGCATGCGGAGGTCATCGACGTAGCGCGCCGCGCCCGTGACCTTGGCGCGGCCCTCCTTCCTCCGGACATTCCGCCCGACAACGCGCATCGCCTTCTCCCACGCTCAAGGTCGATAAGGTTAGACTTATCTTCTCAGGAAAACCGAATTCAAGGGAGTCATCCATGCGCCTGCTTGCCCTCACTGCCGCGTTGCTCGTCTCGGGCGCCGCGCTCGCCCAGAAGCAAATTCCGGTCCGCTTCGCGCTCGACTGGCGCTTCGAGGGTCCGGCCGCGCCGTACTTCGTCGCCATCGACAGGGGCTACTACAAATCGGAAGGGCTGGATGTGACCATCGATCCGGGTGCGGGCTCCGTGGAAGGCATCAACCGGGTCGCATCCGGCGCTTACGAGATGGGTTTCGCCGACATCAATTCGCTGGTCAAGTACCGCGACAACCCGCGCAACCTGGCGGTGAAGGCGGTGATGATGGTGTACGACACCCCTGCGTTTTCGATCGTCACGCTGAGGAAGACGGGCATCAAGGCCCCCAAGGACCTCGAGGGCAAAATCCTCGGCGCGCCGGCACCCGACGGCGCCTACGCGCAGTGGCCGATTTTCGTGCAGGCGAACAAGATCGATGCCGCCAGAGTGAGGATCGAAAACGTCGGCTTCCCGGTGCGCGAGCCGATGCTGGCGCAGGGCAAGGTGGATGCGATCACCGGGTTCTGGTTTTCCTCCTACATGAACCTGCGCGCCAACAACGTGGCCGCCGACGACATCGTCGTCCTGCATATGCGCGATCACGGCGTCGACCTGTACGGCAATGCGATCATCGCCAACCCGGACTTCATGCGCTTCTCGCCCAAGGCGGTGGCGGGTTTCGTCAAGGCGACCATCAGGGGTATCCAGGACACCATCAGGAGCCCGGAAACCGCGATCGACTCACTGATGAAGCGCAACCCGATCGCCAAGCGCGACGTGGAACTCGAGCGCCTCAGGCTGGCGCTGTCGAAGAATTTCATCACGCCGGACGTGCAGAAGAACGGCCTCGGCGCGGTCGACCTGAAGCGACTGGAGCGCTCCTTCGAGCAGATCGGCCTCACGTTCAAGTACACCAGCAAACCGAAGGCGGCGGATATCTTCACGGCGCAGTACCTGCCGGCGAAGGAGCAACGGCTGGTGAAGTAGCGCTGTCCGAACGGATCCGCCGCGCAGTGTCGCTCGTCAAGCTGGAGCAGGTGTCGATGGCCTATGGCCGCGGCGCCGCTGCAGCCTGCGTGATCGAGGACGTGAGCCTGGAGATCGCGCACGGCGAGTTCATCGCCGTGGTCGGCCCCTCGGGTTGCGGCAAGTCTTCGCTGATGAAGCTGATTTCGGGCTTGCACCCGCCACTTGCCGGGGCGTTCAGCATCGAAGGGCGCCCGGTGAGCGGGCCGCTCAAGTCGGTCGGCATGGCGTTCCAGAACTCCAGTCTGCTGCCCTGGCGCAGCGCGCTCGACAATGTCCTGCTGCCGCTGGAAATCGTGCAGCCGTTTCGCAGCGATTTCAGGAAAGACAGGAAAAAACATGCGCGCAGGGCCGAAGAACTTCTCGGCTCCGTCGGCCTCGCGGGTTTCACGCACAAATTTCCCTGGGAACTCTCCGGCGGCATGCAGCAGCGCGCTTCGATCTGCCGGGCGCTGATCCACGAGCCCGAAATCCTGATGCTGGACGAACCCTTCGGCGCGCTCGATGCCTTCACGCGCGAGGAGCTCTGGTGCACGCTGCGCGACATTCAGGCCGCGCGCAAGGTCACGGTGATGCTGGTGACGCACGACCTGCGCGAGGCGGTCTTTCTCGCCGATACCGTCTACGTGATGTCCAACCGGCCGGGCAGAATCCTCAGGCGCTGCGAGGTGAATATCGCGCGTCCGCGCGACCTGGATGTTACCTATACGCAGCCGTTCCAGGACATCGTGCATGAATTGCGCGCCTTGATCGGCGGCCGGCACTGATGGATCGCGGTGCAATCCTGCTCAAGGTCGCCGCGCCTGCCGTGTTCACGCTGGCGCTGTTCCTGCTCTGGGAACTCGTCTGTGCCGTGTTCGACGTGCCGCTCACCATCCTGCCGGCGCCCTCGGACATATTCGAGGCGCTGTGGCAGTACCGCGCGCCGATCCTGGACAATTCCTGGGTCACGCTCTGGACCACGCTCGCCGGATTTCTGATCGCCACCTTGTTCGGCCTTGGCCTGGGCATCGCCATCGGCTGGCACCGCGCCGTCTACGCCGGCATCTATCCGGTGCTCGTGGGCTTCAATTCGATTCCGAAGGTCGCGGTGGTGCCGGTGCTGATCCTGTGGTTCGGCCTGGGCGAGATCCCGGCGGTGCTGACCGCGTTCCTGATCTCCTTTTTCCCGATCGCGGTCAATGTCGCCACCGGTCTCGCCACCACCGAGCCGGAGCTGGAAGACGTGCTGCGCGCCCTGGGCGCCTCCAAGCTGGACATCATGAAGAAGGTCGGCATCCCGCGCTCGCTGCCGTACTTTTTCGGCTCGCTCAAGGTCGCGATCACGCTCGCCTTCGTCGGTGCGGTGGTGTCGGAGACGGTGGGCGCCAACAAAGGCCTCGGCAAGCTGATGCTCGATGCGCAGGCCTCGTTCCAGGTGCCGATCGTGTTCGCCGGCCTGCTGGTGCTGGCGGTGCTCGGCATTCTCCTTTACGCGGCGACGGCGATCGTCGAGACGCGTTTTACCGGTTGGGCATTCCGCGGCCAGGCGAATCGCTAGACTGCGGCATGGCAGGAATTCCGCAGTAACATGCGCGCCATGGCGCGCATTCCGTACGAAGACGAAATCATCATTTCGTGGGTCGAGCTGCACCGCGATTCGCGCTACCTGTCGGAGATCCTGCACCGGAAGGGCCCCTGGACGGGGATCATCGCGGTGACGCGCGGCGGCCTCGTGCCCGCGGCGCTGGTCGCGCGCGAGCTCGACATCCGCCTGGTGGACACAGTCTGCGTGGCCAGCTACGACGCGGCCGAGGCCGGCGCAGCGGCAACCGTGCAGGGCGAGATCAAGGTGCTGAAGAGCGTGGCCGGCGACGGCGCAGGCTATCTGCTGATCGACGACCTGGTAGATTCCGGCCGCACTGCGCGCATCGTGCGCGCGCTCCTGCCCAGGGCCTACTTTGCGACGCTCTACGCCAAGCCCGCGGGCCGGCCGGTCATCGACGTGTGCATCAAGGAATTCAAACAGGACAAATGGATTCATTTTCCCTGGGACATCGAGTACCGCTTCGCCACGCCGATCAAGGAGGGCGGCAAGGTGACCTCGGGGCCGTGAAAACCTACGTCGTCGGCGGCGCGGTGCGCGACGAGCTGCTGGGCCTTCCCGTTCTAGACAGGGATTTCGTCGTCGTCGGCGCTACGCCGGAGGAAATGACTGCGGCCGGCTTCCGGCCGGTCGGCAGGGATTTTCCGGTGTTCCTGCATCCCGAGACGCACGAGGAATACGCGCTCGCGCGCACCGAGAGGAAGAGCGGGCGCGGCTACAAGGGTTTCACCGTCTACAGCGCGCCCGACGTCACGCTGGCGGACGACCTCGCGCGGCGCGATCTCACCATCAACGCCATCGCCAGGGCCGAGGACGGCACGCTCATCGATCCCTTCCACGGCGAGCGGGACCTGCGCGACGGCGTGCTGCGCCACGTCAGCGAAGCCTTCCATGAGGACCCGGTGCGCATCCTGCGCGTGGCGCGCTTCGCCGCGCGCTTCGGTTTCCGTATCGCCGATGAAACCATGGCGCTGATGAAGTCCATGGTCGATTCCGGCGAGGCCGACCACCTCGTGCCTGAGCGCGTCTGGCAGGAATTCGCGCGCGGCCTGGCCGAGCCGAAGCCGGAACTGATGTTCGCTGCGCTGGAGCGCTGCGATCTCCGCCCGAAGCTGTTGCCGGAGTTGAAGGCCATTCCAGGGAGCTTCTCCGGCCCGCTGCCGGTGCGCTTCGCGCTGCTGTGCTGGCCGCTCGCTGAAAACCAGATCGAGGCGCTCTGCGATCGCATCAAGACGCCAAGCGAGGAACGTGAGCTGGCCTTGCTCGCCTGCCGTAGCAAAAGCCTGCTGGATGCGTCGCGGGCCGATGAATTGCTGAATCTGTTCAAGCGTGCCGACGCGTTGCGTCGTCCGGAACGCTTCGCCCTGTTGCAGCAGGCGGCAAAGCTGGCGCAACCGGGCTTCAGCGCGGAACGAATCGAGAAAGCACTCGCCGCGGCCGCGGCGGTCGACGCCAGGGAAATCGCGCGCCGCGCATCGGCGCCCGCGGCGATCCCGGCGCTGCTCGACGCGGCGCGCGAGCAGGCGATTGCAACCGCGTTAGGCGGGTAGGTCCGACTCCGCGAACAGCCGCCGGCGCAGGTCGTGGCAGCGCTGCTGCAGGTCGGCGCTCGAGCCGGCGCCCAGGTTCACCACCGCGTAGCGATAGCTGCCCAGCCACTTCATCTCGTTGGCGAGCGCGAGGCCGCGCTTGAGGTACAGCATCAGGCGCGCCTCGGGAAAGTCGCGACTCACGCCGGCGATCTGCGCCGCGGTCGGACGCGCGGCGAGCGGCCGGCCGTCGAATTTGCGCAACGCGAAGCTGGCTGCGTGGCGAAATTGCGGCGCGGCCCGTTCATGGCTGGGCGCCTCGCCGCAGGCGAGCTCGAGCAGCATGCGGTAGGGGTTGATCCCGTCCACCCACTCGTAGAACACCGCGAGCTGTGAGGCCATGCGCGCGTTCAACTCGATGACGCGGATGCGCCCGGTCTCCTCGTCCCAGGCGAACTCCAGGTTGAAGAAGCCCTGCCGGTAGCTGATGCCGGCCAGCATCTTTACCGCCAGCTCGCGCATGCGCGCCTGGACCGGCGCCGGCACGCGCGAGGGATACTCGAAACTGCGGAACGCATAGGTGCCGGGGAACAGGTTTTCGTCGATGACCCCGAGCACTCTGACGTTCCCTTCATGCACGTAGCCGTCCACGTTCACCTGGTGGCCGGGCAGGATCTCCTCGGCGATCATGTTGTGGGCGTTGACGCTGAAGTCGGTGTACCAGGGCAGCAGGTCGTTGAACGGCTTCACCAGCCGCTTGATGACGAACTTCTCGAACGGCCAGAACGACAGGTGGCGGCGCAGCTCGGCGAAGCTGTCGATGCGGCGCGCCAGCACCGAGTAGGTGGCCTTCACCGGCTTGACGAAGCACGGCAGCTCGAACGGGAACTCGCCGCGGTCGCGCACCGTGTAGGCAAAGGCGGCGAAGCGCGGCGAGGCCTCGGGCGCGGCTTCGGCGAAGGCCTTGCGGGCGTAGAACTTGTGCTGCGCGGTGAGGACGACGCGCGGATGGTTGCCCGGCAGGCCCAGCTTCTCGGCCACCACCGCGGCGACCAGCGCGCCGAAGTACTCGTTGTTGCTGAATACCCCGTCCAGCCGCTCGCCGCGGAAGCGCTGCACCACCTCGCCCACGAAGCGGAACACGTCGAAACTGGCGAGGCGCAGGTTTTCCGGGAAGCGGAACAGGTCGAAGCCGGCGTAGACGAACTCGTAACGGCCGGCATACTCCGGCCGGGAGAACTCCAGGCGGTCCCACTCCTTGGGAAAGAGGACGAGGATGCGTTTCACGGTCGCCGTTCCACGGTATGGAACAGTCCGTGGCCGCGGCCTATTCCTTACAGGATTCGAGATAAACTGCGCCGCTTCGATTTCACCGAGGCCGCGATGATCGACCTGTACACCTGGAGCACCCCGAACGGGCGCAAGGTTTCCGTGATGCTGGAGGAATGCGGCCTGCGCTATCGCGTCCATCCGGTCGACATCGGCAAGGGCGAGCAGTTCAAGCCCGGGTTTCTCGCCATCAGCCCCAACAACCGCATCCCGGCGATCGTCGATCCGGAGGGGCCCGACGGCAAGCCGCTGCCGCTGTTCGAGTCGGGCGCGATCCTGATCTACCTCGCGGAGAAGACGGGGAAGTTTTTCCCTCAAAAAAACAAATATCAAATCCTGCAATGGCTGATGTTCCAGATGGGCGGGGTGGGGCCCATGTTCGGGCAGGCGCACCATTTCATGCGCGCCAAGAAGGACGAGATCCCCTATGGCAGCGAGCGCTACGGCACCGAGGCGAAGCGCCTCTACGGCGTGCTCGAGAAGCGCTTGTCGGCGGTGGCCTACCTGGCAGATGAGTATTCCATTGCGGACATCGCCACCTATCCCTGGGTGGCGCGCCACGAATGGCATCGTGTCGACCTCGCCGGGTTTCCCTCCGTAAAGCGCTGGTACGACAGCATCGGCGCGCGGCCGGCTGTGGTGAGGGGCATGGCGGTTCCGGCTTAGCTGCCTATTTTCGCGCGTGGCGCGCGAGAAAGGCGTTGATGTCCTCGATGCGCAGCAGCAGCTCGCCCGGTACCGGCTTCGAGCCCACCACGCGGTTCATCCAATCCATGTTCTTCTGCATGCGCTCGACCACCGCGGGCCATTCCTTCGCCGTGTAACGGCGCGGGTCAGGCAGCGAGTGGCACTGGTTGCAGGCCACGCGGAACGGCGCGCCGGACGGCGCATTCACTTCCGGGACCCGCTTTGGATCGAGCGGCCGCAATGCGTGCTTGCGCAGGTACGCAACCAGGCGCTTTGTTTCCCCGGGCTCGGGCGCGAGGACCCCGGCCATCATCTCGGACATCAGCGTGCCCATATTGCCGCGGCCCTGCATGCGCAGCACCATGCGCTCGACGATCACGGGCCACCTGCCCCTGTCGTGCATCGCCGGGTTGGCGAGGTTGTGGCACTGGACGCAGTAACGCAGAGTGAGGCGCGCGCCCTCCGACGCAGGCTCGGGCAGCATTTTCGCTTCGAAGCCAGGCGGCAGGATGCGCTCGAGCAGCGGGCCGTGCGGGCTCTCCGCCCAGCGCTTGCGGGGGCCGTCCATTTCATCTGCCCGCACGGTAAATGCCATTAGAAGAAAAAATAAAATACTAAAGCGCATGCGAACGATCCCCGTTCGAGAAGCCCAGCAGCGGGAGCAACACGCCTTTGCCAACCGCGAGCACCTTGAACAGCTCTCCCATTTCCGAGGGAGACAGCAGTTTCTGCGCGGCGGCCGCGGCCGGCAGGTAGCGCCTGGCGTCCGCCGGGTTCTCCTGCGCGAGCAGGTCGGTGATGCCGCAATTGACCAGGAACTGCGCTTGGGTTGCGTAGCCCAGCAGCTCCAGCCCCGCGTCGGAGGCAGCACGCGCGAGCGCGCTGAAGTCCACATGCGCCGTGACGTCCTGCAACCCCGGCAGGAAGAACGGGTCGCCGTGGACGTGGTGGCGGTAGTGGCAAGCGAGCGTGCCCATACCGCGCTGTGGATGGAAGTATTCGCGAGCAGGAAAACCGTAATCGATCACCAGGATGGCGCCGCGCTCAAGGAACCTGCCGAGCGAGCGCATCCAGGCGCGAGCGAAGAGCGCAAGCTCGCTTTCATACCGGCCGGAAGGAGGAATATCCAGTTCAAGCCGCTCCGCAGCGGCGAGCACCGGACCGGTCGCGGGCCGATCCGACCAGGCAAGCTGACCTTCGTTTGCGCACACGCCGCGCTCCAGAATGGCCGCGCGTGTCCAGGCGAGCGCGTGCACCGGCATTGCGTCCAGCACCTCGTTGGCGAGCATCACGCCGCGGAATCGCTGCGGCAGCTGGTCGAGCCACTGCACGCGACTGCCCAGGCGCTTCTGCTGCCGGTCGCGAAGCTCGGGACTGGTTTCGAGGATTTCGTAATTCACGCCTTCAAGCTCAGAAAGCAAAATCTCCGCAAGCAAACCCGACCCCGCGCCGAACTCAAGCAGCGCTTCACCTGGCGCAAGCAGCTGCGCAATCTGCCGCGCGAGCGCGCGGCCGAACAGCGGCGAGAGTTCGGGCGCGGTGACGAAATCGCCGCCCGCGCCAAGTTTGCTCGCGCCGCCCGCGTAGTAGCCGAGGCCGGGCTCGTGCAGCACGAGCTCCATGTAGCGCGCGAAAGAGATCCAGTTGCCGGCGGCGGCGAGCTCCGCGCCGATGCGCTCGAGCAGCGCGCGGCTCGCGGCAAGCGCCTGCGGCTCGGGCGAGGGCAGCTCTGCAGGGCGCATGCCGCTGAATTTACCCTAGAATCCCGCCCTTACATGGACACCGACCTGCAGGGGAAAACCGCTCTCGTCACCGGCGCCGCGCGGCGCATCGGCGCGGCGATCGCGCGCCGCCTGCACGCGGCCGGCGCGAATCTGGTGCTGCACTATCGGGGCGCCGAGGCAGATGCCGCCAAGCTTGAAGCCGAACTGAATGCCCTGCGCGCAAAGAGCGCGTCGAAAGTGAAGGCGGATCTGCTCGCGCCCATCGCGCCCAGGGCCCTGGTCAGCGCTGCCATGGAGCAATTCGGCCGGCTCGATGTGCTGGTCAACAACGCATCGACGTTCTATCCGACCGCGATGGGATCGATCGAAGCGGGCCATTGGGAAGAACTGGTGGGATCGAACCTGCGCGCACCGCTGTTCCTCGCGCAAGAGGCCGCGCCTGAACTTGGCAAACGCGGCGGGGTAATCGTGAATATCGCGGATATACATGCGGAGCGGCCGCTGCAGGGCTATCTCGTCTACAGCGTCGCCAAGGCGGGCCTCTCGGCGCTCACGCGCGCGCTCGCGCTCGAGCTCGCGCCCGCGGTGCGCGTCAACGCGGTCGCGCCGGGCGCCATCGCCTGGCCCGAGGACGGCCAGTTCGAGCCGCCCGAGCGCGGGCGCATCATCGCCAGCACGCCGCTCGCGCGCCTCGGTGCGCCCGAGGAGGTCGCGCGGGCGGTACACTTCCTCGCTACGGCCCCTTTCGTCACCGGCCAGATCCTGGCGGTGGATGGTGGCAGATCGGTTTTTCTCTGATGAGCGACGCGCGCAAACAGGTTTACGAGGTCAACAAGCTCGCCAAGCGCATCCGGCGCCAGGCGGGGGATGCGATCGTCGATTTCGGCATGATCGTGGAAGGCGACCGGGTCATGGTCTGCCTCTCGGGCGGCAAGGACAGCTACGCCATGCTGGATGTCCTGATGTCCTTGCGACAAAAGGCCCCGGTCAATTTTGAGCTGATCGCAGTCAATCTCGACCAGAAGCAACCTGGCTTCCCGGCGCGGGTGCTGCCCGATTACCTCGCCGCGCTGGGCGTGCCGTTCCGCATCGTCGAGCAGGACACCTATTCGATCGTGAAGCGGGTGATCCCCGCAGGCAAGACGATGTGCTCGCTTTGCTCGCGGCTGCGCCGCGGCGTGCTGTACCGCGTAGCGGGCGAGCTGGGCGCCACCAAGATAGCGCTGGGTCATCACCGCGACGACGTGCTCTCGACCTTTTTCCTCAATCTGTTCCACGCCGGGACACTGAAGGCGATGCCGGCCAAGCTCCTGTCGGACGACGGCTGCCACATCGTGATCCGCCCGCTCGCCTATGTTGCCGAAGCCGACCTCGCCGCTTATGCAGAGGCGAAGGCGTTCCCGATCATTCCCTGCACGCTGTGCGGCTCGCAGGACAAGCTGCAGCGCAAGGTGGTCGGCCGGATGCTGAAGCAATGGGAGAAGAGCGAACCGGGCCGCGTCCAGTCCATCCTGCGCGCGCTGACCGATGTGCGGCCTTCGCAGTTGCTGGACCGGAAACTGTTTGATTTTTCCAAATTGAAACCATCTCTCCCGCAGGCTAACGTCGTGCGGTTCAGGGAACTCGGCGAGCCTTTGTTTGCCGAATAACAGATGAATCTGGGCCGGCGCAACAATCTCATGGCCTTTCTGTTTTTCACAGGATTGATGCTGTTCGCGCTGCTGGTCGGTCGCAGCGTGATCGCGCAGGACTGGCGCAGCGCCAGCCACGAACCGGCCGGCCTCGCGCCCGACCCGGCGGCGACGCCCGAGGCGGTGGTGCAGGTCTACGGCGCGCGCACCTGGGGCTGGCGCGGCAGTTTCGGCGTGCACACCTGGGTCGCGGTCAAGCCGGCGAACGCGGCGGCGTACACGGTCTACGAGGTCATCGGCTGGCGGCTGCGCTGGGCCGATTCGGTGGTGGCGATCCACGCGCGCGCGGCGGATGCACGCTGGTACGGCAATCCCCCGGAACTCTATGCCGACAGGCGCGGCGAGGAAGCGGAGAAGCTGATTCCGCGCATCGACGCAGCGGCGCGCTCCTATCCCCATGCCAGCGAGTACAGCGCCTGGCCGGGGCCGAATTCCAATACCTTCGTCGCCTGGATCACGCGCGCGGTGCCCGAACTCGGGGTGGACCTGCCGCCCACTGCCATCGGCAAGGATTATCTGGGCAGCGCGCTGGTCGGCGCTGCACCCAGCGGCAGCGGCGTGCAGTTTTCCCTCGGCGGCCTGTTTGCGCTGACGGCGAGCGGCGTCGAGGGGCTGGAAGTGAACCTGCTCGGGCTGACTTTCGGCATCAATCCCTTCGACCCGTCGCTCAAGCTCCCTCTCCTCGGCCGCCTCGGGCCGTCCCGGCAGTAGCTCAGTGCTCCAGCAAAAGTAGGCCGAGGGACTCAACTCGGCCTTGTCAATCTTGATTTGACAAACTAAAATGCTCGAATGAACTGCGCGTCGCGCCTCGTCGAATTGTTCGGCAGCCAGGCCGAGGTGGCGCGCGCGTTCCAGCTCGACCGGGCGGTGGTGCACAACTGGGTGAAGACGGGCTACGTCCCCGCGCGTTGGGCGGGCGAGGTGGAGCGCGTCACCGAGGGCCGCATCGGCTCGGCAGAAATCGTCAACGAAGCCAGCGCGAAGAACCCGGTGCGCGTCAAGTCGCGCCCCGATGACGCCTTGTTCGGCATCCAGGAGAGTGAACCCATGAGCCAGTACGCCCCTTCGAAGCGCATCCAGTCCTTCCATCCGCCGCAGCGCACGCTGATGGGCCCCGGTCCGACCGAGATCCATCCGCGCGTGCTCACCACCATGAGCCAGCCGGCGATCGGCTACCTCGACCCGGTCTTCGTCGAGATGATGGAGGAGCTGAAATCGCTGCTGCGCTACGCCTACCAGACGAAGAATCCGCTCACGTTCCCGATCTCGGGCCCCGGCTCGGTCGGCATGGAGGTCTGCTTCGTCAACCTGGTCGCGCCGGGCGACAAGGTGATCGTGTGCCAGAACGGCGTGTTCGGCGGCCGCATGCTGGAGAACGTCATCCGCGCCGGCGGCGTGCCGGTGCAGGTGGAGGACAAGTGGGGCGAACCCGTCGATCCGCAGAAGGTCGAGGACGCGCTGAAAAAGAACACGGACGCCAAGGTGGTCGCCTTCGTGCACGCCGAGACCTCCACCGGCTGCCAGTCGGACGCGAAAACCCTGGTCAAGCTCGCGCACAAGCACGATGCGCTCGTGATTGCAGACGCGGTGACTTCGTTGGGAGGCACTCCTGTGAAAGTAGATGAGTGGGAAGTCGACGCCATCTACTCGGCCAGCCAGAAGTGCCTTTCGTGCACGCCGGGTCTGTCGCCGGTGTCGTTTTCCGAGCGCGTGGTCGAGCGCGTCAAGGCGAGGAAGGACAAGATCCACAGCTGGTTCATGGACATGAACCTGCTGCTCGGCTACTGGGGCGCAAGCACGCGCACCTACCACCACACTGCGCCGACGAACTCCCTCTTCGCGTTGCACGAGGCGCTGCTGCTGATCCGCGAGGAAGGCCTGGAGAATTCCTGGGCGCGCCATTACCGGCACCACCTTGCGCTCAAGGCTGGTCTCGAAGCAATGAATTTAAGATTTTTAGTCAAAGAAAAGTTTCAATTGCCGCAGATGAACGCGGTGCGCTGCCCGGAGGGCGTGGACGAAGCGAAAGTGCGCCGCACGCTGCTCACCGAGTTCAGCCTGGAGATCGGCGCGGGGCTGGGGCCGCTCGCCGGCAAGATCTGGCGCTTCGGCCTGATGGGTTACAGCTGCCGCCCGGACAACGTGATGCTGTGCCTCTCGGCGCTCGGCTCGGTGCTGCAGGACGCGGGCCTGCCGGTGCACGTCGGCGATGCGGAAGCCGCGGCGCATGGCGCTTACGCGCAGATGCACGTCAGGGACGCGCAGCGGAAGAAAAGGGCCGCCTGAGCGTTCGTTAGCGCGTGGACACACTGACCCACGCGCTTTCGGGCGCATTGCTGGCGCGGGCGACCGTATCCAGAAGCACGCCGCCGCGCTCGATTCCGCGCCGCGTCGCGGCCGGGTTCTTCGCCTGCGCCGCGCCCGACCTCGATTTCCTCATCGGCTTCGTCGGCCCCGTCGAGTACCTGTTGCACCACCGTGGCGCAACCCATTCGCTGCTGCTGCTGCCGCTCTGGGCTGCGCCGGTCGCCTGGCTGCTCGCCAAGGTACTGCGCGAGCCGGGCGGCTGGAAGGCGCTCTACGGCGTCTGCGCGCTCTCGATCGGCGCGCACATCGCGGGCGACTGGATCACCAGCTTCGGCACCATGGTGCTGGCGCCGGTCTCTGACTGGCGCGCCGGGATCGGCACCACTTTCATCATCGACCTGTGGTTCAGCGGCATCATTCTGCTTGGCTTGATCTTTTCCATGTTTTTCTTCAGGAGCAGAACTCCGGCAGTGGCGGCGAGCATTGCGCTCTGCGGCTACGTCGGATTCCAGTATGTCCAGAAGCAACGCGCCATCGATTTCGGCCTGCAATACGCGCAGAGCCGCGCACTATCCGGCGCCGACATTGCGGCGCACCCGCGGCCGGTGTCGCCCTACAACTGGACGGTGTTCGTCAGCAACGAGCGCGAGCACCATTTCGCGCACGTGAATCTGGTGCGCGACACGCCGCGCAGCTTTCGCCCGGGCGACGGTTTCGTGGCGAAACTGGCTGCGCCGTACCGGCCGCTCGCGATGGTGCAATGGGAGACGCGCAGCCGCCACGGCGCGGGCGATCTGGGCAGGGAGGCCTGGAATTCTCCGGCGCTCGGCTTTATGCGCTGGTTCGCTGAGCGCCCCGCCTTCGACGGCGCGAGCAAAGATCCGCCCTGCATCTGGTTTGTGGACCTGCGCTTCGTCAACCCGGGCCGGGACTGGGTGCCGTTTCGCTTCGGCGCCTGCCGCGAGAAACCGGATTCGCCCTGGCGCGCCTACGAGCGCCTGGACGATGGCGGACGAACGCCGCTTTAGCCTCGAATTACTTCGCGCAGCGCATGGAACAGGTCCACGCTCGCGTCGATCTCGTCCTTGTTGATCGAAACGCTTTCGACATTGATGCCGAGCGGGATCTCGCGCGCATAAGGCTGGTCGAGAATGCGGCGCAAATTGTCGCGGCAGACCTCAATGGACTTCCTCAGTGGCACCGCGTTTTCCAGTATGGCGCGCGCGGTGTCGGGCGGGATCCGCACCCCGAGCCAGCCCAGGAACGCCATGGTCTTTTCGCGGCCGACCGGCGAAAAAGTGAGCACGATGCGCCGCGGCTCGACGCCCGCGCCGCGGCAGTCGCGCGCGTAGTCGGCCAGCAGCCGCACGCTTGCATCGGCGTGGTAGACGGTCTGCGAGATGAAGTAACTGCAACCTTCGATGCCCTTCGCCAGCAAGCGGGCGGATTCGCTTCTTTGCGCGGTATGCCGCTCGGCGATGGCGACGCCGCCTACCGTGAAGCCCGCGGGATGCGCCGCGGCGAGCCGGATCGCTTTCGACAACGCGAGCCGATGGCGCACTCCCGAGGTCGGCCGGCCGACGATCGAGAGGAACTGCACGCCGTGCGCGCGCGCCGCCGCGTCGAGCCAGGCCCGCCAGGCGGCTTCGTCCAGGTCGCCGACGCACTTGTAAGTGATCGCGGATTTGCCGGTACGCGCGCTGAGCAGCGCCGCATAGCTGCGCGGATCGACGGTGCCGGTGAAGGCGAAAGGGCGCGGCGTTGCCGTGCGCCCCGATTCGTCCTGGATGTCGTACACCACGACGCCGTCGATCGGCAGCGGCTGCAATCGCGCTGCGAGCTTGTCGGCCGCGGCCTGCACGGCGTCGGGGCTGGCGCCGGCGCGCGGCGGCGTGGTGCCGTAGAGCAGCACCGCGCGCGCGGGTTCGAGAAGTTTTTCCTTGAGCACTGCTTCAGCAGCGGCTAGTAGCGGTACTGATCCGATTTGTACGGCCCGTTCTTGGCAACGCCAATATATTTCGCCTGCGCGTCGGTGAGCTCGGTCAGCGTCGCATTCAGTTTCTTCAACTGCAGCCGCGCCACCTTCTCGTCGAGGTGCTTGGGCAGCGTGTAGACGCCAACCGGGTACTTCGCGGTGTTGGTGTAGAGCTCGATCTGCGCGATCGTCTGGTTGGCGAACGAGGAACTCATCACATAGGACGGATGCCCCGTGCCGCAGCCCAGGTTCACCAGCCGGCCCTTGGCGAGCAGGATGATTCTCTTGCCCGGCGCGGATCCGGAAGCAGGGAATATGATGTGGTCCACCTGCGGCTTGATTTCCTCCCAGCGGTACCGGCTCAGCGCCGCGACGTCGATCTCGTTGTCGAAGTGGCCGATGTTGCAGACGATGGCCTGGTCCTTCATCTTCTGCATGTGCTGGTGGGTGATCACGTGGTAATTGCCGGTGGCGGTGACGAAGATGTCGGCCTTGTCGGCTGCGTAGTCCATGGTCACCACGCGGTAGCCCTCCATCGCCGCCTGCAGCGCGCAGATCGGGTCGATTTCGGTCACCCAGACCTGCGCCGAGAGAGCGCGCAACGCCTGCGCCGAGCCCTTGCCGACGTCGCCGTAGCCGGCCACCACCGCGACCTTGCCCGCCACCATCACGTCGGTGGCGCGCTTGATGCCGTCCACCAGCGACTCGCGGCAGCCGTAGAGGTTGTCGAACTTCGATTTGGTCACCGAGTCGTTGACGTTGATGGCGGGAAAGAGCAGGCGCTTTTCCTTCGCCATTTCGTACAGGCGATGCACGCCGGTGGTGGTTTCCTCGGTGACGCCTTTGATCTCCTTGGCGATCTGGGAGTACCAGCCGGGTTTTCTCTGTTTTATTGCCTTAAAAAGGGAAACCTCCTCGTCGCTGGACGGCTTGGACAGCACCGAAGGGTCTTTTTCTGTCTTGATTCCCAGATGCACCAGCAGCGTGGCGTCACCGCCGTCGTCGAGGATCATGTTCGGGCCCTTGCCCTCGCCGAACTCGAAAATGCGGTGCGTGTAGTCCCAGTAGTCGTCCAGCGTCTCGCCCTTGACCGCGAACACTGGCGTGCCGCCGGCCGCGATCGCCGCGGCAGCATGGTCCTGGGTCGAGAAGATGTTGCAGGAGGCCCAGCGCACTTGCGCGCCGAGCGCCTTGAGCGTCTCGATCAGCACCGCAGTCTGGATCGTCATATGTAGTGATCCGGAGATCCTTGCGCCCTTGAGCGGCTGCGCCCTGGCGTACTCCTCGCGGATCGCCATCAGCGCCGGCATCTCGGACTCGGCGATGGCGATTTCCCTGCGGCCCCAGCCGGCCAGAGACAGGTCGGCCACCCTGTAGTCGGCAGATTTCGGCGTGATCACTGCTGCGTTCATGGCAAGTCTCCAGAAAGAAAAAGCGCCCGCACCGTTTCCGGTGCGAGCGCCGTTGTATTTGGCTGAGCCTGGTCCCGCGTGACCATCAACCTGTCGGGGAATGCAACGCTCCTCAGCAGCGCGCATTATACCCCAGCTCGGGAGTGGGATAATGCGCCTTTTTCGGTGGATCCGCGTGCAGTTATCGATCGTCGTCCCGGTGCGCAACGAGCAGGACAACGTCCTGCCGCTGCTTGCCGAAATTCACACTGCGCTGGCCGGCATCGAGGCGAACCCCGGCGAGTTCGAGGTTATCTACGTGGACGACGGCAGCAGCGACGCGACGCCCGCGCGCCTGGTCGAGGCGCTTGCGCGCTACCCGCGCCTGCGCGTGCTCGCGCACCGGCAAGGCTGCGGCCAGAGCGCGGCGCTGATGACCGGCATGCGCGCGGCGCGCGGCGAATGGATCGTCACGCTGGACGGCGACGGGCAGAACGACCCGGCCGACATCCCGAAGCTGCTGGCGGCGCGCGACGCCGCTTCGCAAGCTGCGAACCTGCAGCTGGTCGCCGGTTTCAGGAAGACGCGCCGTGATAGCTGGATGAAGCGCCTGTCTTCGCGCATCGCCAACGGCGTGCGTGCGCGCCTGCTCGGCGACGCCACGTCCGATACCGGCTGCGGCCTCAAGCTAATGGCGCGCCGCACCTGCCTGGAGCTGCCGTACTTCGACCACATGCACCGCTTCCTCCCCGCGCTGGTGCAGCGCAACGGCGGCGCCACGATATCGGTCGAAGTGAATCACCGGCCGCGAACGCGGGGCACGTCGAATTACGGCCTCCTCGACCGGCTCTGGGTCGGGATCGTCGACCTGTTCGGCGTAATGTGGCTCAAGCGCCGCGCCAGGCGTCCCGAAGCGAGCGAAGTGATGCGGCCGTGGCCCTGAAGCGCAAGCTCAAGGCGCTGGTGCCGGGCCTGGTGTTCCTCGGCACCCTGGTTGCGATCGCCTACCTGCTCGAGAGCGGCCTTGCGGTCGAATGGGTGAGCGAAGACTGGCGGGAGCGGATCGACCGCGACGTGCGCGGCAAGGGCATCGCGGGCGAACTGCTCTACCTCGCGGTCGGTGGCCTCGCCTGCGCGCTGGCGGTGCCCCGTCACATCGTCAGTTTCTTCGGCGGCTATGCCTTTGGCGTCGGTTTTGGCACGCTGCTGGCGCTCTGCGCGACTGAAATCGGCTGCGCGCTCACGTTTTTCTACGCGCGACTCATCGGCCGGCCGCTCGTCTCGGCGCGTTTCGGCGCGCGGGTGCAGCGGATCGACGATTTTCTTGCCGCGAATCCGTTCTCGATGACGCTGCTGATCCGCTTGCTGCCGGTCGGCAATAATTTCGCCACCTCGCTCGCAGCCGGCGTAGCGCGGGTACCGGCGCGGTTTTTCCTGCTTGGCTCGCTGCTGGGTTACGTCCCGCAAACCCTGGTGTTCGCGCTCGCCGGCAGCGGCATCGAAGCGGGCGCAGGCCTGCGGGTGTGGCTCGCCGTGCTGCTGTTTTTCGTCTCGGCAGCGATCGGGATCTGGCTCTATCACAAGTACCGCCACGGCAAGACGCTGGGCGAGGAAGTCGACGACGCGCTGGATGAAGAAACCAAGGCTTGAGCGCCCGCTGCTGGCGCTGCTCGCCGGCTGGGGCGTGTTTGCAGTTGCCTCGATCTGGCTGCGGCCGCTCTGGCCGGTGGACGAAACGCGTTACGCGAGCGTCGCCTGGGAGATGTGGCTGCGCGGCGATTTTCTCGTGCCCACCATCAACGGCGAATCCTACAGCCACAAGCCGCCGCTGCTGTTCTGGCTGATTCACCTGGGCTGGGGCCTGTTCGGCGTCAACGACTGGTGGCCGCGCTTGGTGGCGCCGCTGTGCGCGCTCGCCGCCGTGCCGCTGCTGCTGAAACTCGGGCAGCTGCTCTGGCCGGAGCAGCGCGAAGCGCATGCAAGCGCGATCTGGGTGCTGTTCGGCACGCTCCTTTTCGCCAGCTTCATCACCCTCGTCATGTTCGACCTGCTGCTCATGCTTGGCGTGATGGCGGCGATGCTCGGGGTGCTGACCCTCGCACGCGGCAGGCGCGGCGCGGGAATTCTCTGGCTGGGCGCCGGCATCGGCCTGGGGGCGCTCGCCAAGGGCCCGGTGATCCTGCTGCACGTGTTACCGGCGGCGCTCGTCGCGCCGTGGTGGGCGCCGTGGCTGAAAGGAAAGCTGCCTCGGTGGTATCTGGATTTGGCGCTCGGCGTCCTCCTCGGCGCCGCGATCGCGCTTGCCTGGGCGCTACCCGCCGCCTATTCCGGCGGCGAGGCCTACCGGCAGGCAATTTTCTGGGGCCAGACAGCGGGCCGGGTAGCGGAGTCCTTCGCCCATCGCGCGCCGTGGTGGCACTACCTGCCGCTCCTGCCGCTGATCCTGTTTCCCTGGCTTGTCTGGCCGCGCTTCTGGAAAGGACTGCTCGCATCGAGGTCGGAACCGGAACAGGGCGGCTTCCGGTTTCTCGCCGCCTGGCTGATCCTCACCCTGGTCGGTTTCTCGCTCGTGAGCGGCAAGCAGGCCAAGTACCTGGTGCCGTTCCTGCCCGCGTTCGCGCTGCTCGCCGGTCATGCGCTGAGCAAGGTGACGGCGCCCGCGCGCTGGTGGGAAATGCTGCCCCCGGTGATCGGCTTCCTCGCACTACCCGCGTTTCTTGCCTATCTGCGCACGCGGCCGGCGGCGATGAAACTGCCGGAATGGGCCGTGGAAATACCGCTGTGGCCGATCGCGCTCCTGGTGCTTGCCGCGCCGCTCCTGCTGTTCTTTTGGCGGACGGAGGCCGCGCTTCAGGCACGCGCTCTTGCTTTCGCGATGCTGGCCGCGGTTGTGGTGGCGGGCGCGGGCGTCATTCCCGCGTTTGTCCCGTACAGCGATCCCGGGCCCGCGGCCCGGCACCTGGCGGCGCTGCAGGAGGGCAAGGTGCCGCTCGCGCACCTGGGCAAGTACCACGCGCAGTACAACTTCGCAGGCCGCCTGCGCGCGCCGATCGAAATCCTCGATCCGCCGGAGTTGAGGCGCTGGGTCGCGGCGCATCCGGCGGGGCAGGTCATCACCATCGAACGGAGCCGGCACGACGGAAAAGGCAATGCAGGACCAGAGTACCAGGCGCCGTTCAGGGGCGCCTGGGTGCAGGTGTGGCGCGGTGCGGCGCTGCTCGTGGCCCGGCCCGAGCTGCGTTAGACTCGCACCTCGTCACACTCTGGAAAAGACGGACGACCCATGAATATCTGGCTGCAGGGAGCGTTGATCGGCGCCGGTGTGGCGGCGGTGCTCATCTTCTTCGAGTACACGGCGATCAGCGCCGAGGTGCGCGAGCGCTCCAAGAAGATCGCCCGCAAGGTTGACTGGGACCAGAACCAGCGCAGCCGAATGCGCGGCATGATGACCTTCGGCGCTGTCTTGCCGGTCGGCTTCGCGATCGGCGCGTGGCTGATCTGGGGCTAAGCCGCCTGCTTCAGAACTAGGGCTTTATCGGTCGCTTCCCAGGTGAACTCGGGTTCGTCGCGCCCGAAGTGCCCGTAGGCGGCGGTTTTTTCGTAGGTCGGCCGCAGCAGGTCCAGCATCTGGATGATGCCCTTGGGCCGCAGGTCGAAGTGCCGCAGCACCAGCTGCGCGAGCTTCTCGTCCGACAGCCTGCCGGTGCCCTGCGTGGTCGCCATGACGCTGGTCGGTTGCGCCACGCCGATGGCGTAGGACAGCTGCACCAGGCACTTCGAGGCAAGGCCCGCGGCGACGATGTTCTTTGCCACGTAGCGCGCGGCGTAGGCGGCCGAGCGGTCCACCTTCGAAGGATCCTTGCCGGAGAACGCGCCGCCGCCATGAGGCGCCGAGCCGCCGTAGGTGTCGACGATGATCTTCCTGCCTGTCACGCCGCAGTCACCCTTGGGTCCGCCGATCTCGAAGCTGCCGGTCGGGTTGACCAGGTATTTCACCTTGCCTTTGACGAGGTTCTTCGGCAGCACAGGCTTGATGACTTGCTCGATCACCGCTTCCTCGATCTGCTTGTGCGTCATGCCCGGTGCGTGCTGGGTGGAAAGCACTACCGTGTCGATGGATTCGGGCCTGTCGCTGGCGTAGCGGATGGTGACCTGCGACTTGGCGTCGGGCCGCAGCCAGGGCATGCGGCCATCGCGCCGAACCTCGGACTGGCGCTCGACCAGCCGGTGCGCCAGATAGATCGGTAGCGGCATCAGCCCCGGCGTCTCATCGCAGGCGTAGCCGAACATCAGGCCCTGGTCGCCCGCGCCCTGGTCGAGGTCGAGCCCCTTGCCTTCGTCAACGCCTTGAGCGATGTCGGGCGACTGCTGGCCGTAGGCAATCTGCACAGTGCAGCCCGCGGCGTCGAAGCCGAGCGCCGGATCGTTGTAACCGATGCGTTTGATGGTGGCGCGCGCGACCGCATCGTAATCCACTTGGGCGCGCGTGGTGATTTCGCCCGCCAGCACCACCAGGTTGTCCTTGACCAGCGTTTCGGCCGCGACGCGCGAGGTCTTGTCCTGCTTTAGAATCGCATCGAGCACCGCATCCGATATCTGGTCCGCGACCTTGTCCGGATGGCCCTCGGAAACCGACTCGGAAGTAAAAAGAAAATCGTTCATAGACTTGCTTCGAATTCGCTTCAAAAAAGGGGCCGCAAGGATACCAGATGTCGCGCTTCCTGATGGGCCTCGCAGCCCGTTTTCCGCTCCCGATACTGCACGCGCTGGGCGCGCTGCTCGGCTGGGCCATGTATGGGCTGTCGCCCACCTACCGGCGCCACTTGCGCGGCAACCTGGAAGCGGCCGGCTATACGGATGCCGCTACGCGCCGCGCGGCGATCGCGGGCGCCGGCCGCCTGCTCGCGGAGTTGCCCGCGATCTGGTTGCGCCCGCGCGCCGCAGTCGCGGGACTTGTGCGCCGCATCGACGGCCGCGAGCTCGTCGATGCCGCGCGCGCGGCCGGCCAGGGCATCGTCTTTCTCACGCCGCACCTGGGCTGTTTCGAAATCGCCGCCAAGATCGCCGCCGAGGAATTCCCGATCACCGTGCTCTACCGGGCGCCCAAGCTCGCCTGGCTGCAGCCCCTGATCGAGCGGGGCCGTGGCCAGGACAACGTGCGCCTCGCGCGCGCCGACCTCTCGGGCGTGCGCGAATTGCTCGCCGCGCTGCTGCGCAGGGAAGCCGTGGGCGTGCTGCCGGACCAGGTGCCCGGCGAAGGCGAGGGCGAATGGGTCGAGTTCTTCGGCAAGCCCGCCTACACCATGACGCTGGGCGCCAAGCTCGCCGCGCGGCCCAGCAGCGTCTGCCTGCTCGCGTTCGGCGAGCGGCTGCCACGCGGCGAGGGCTATGTGCTGCACATCCGGCCGCTGCCGGTGGCCGAGCCGGGCGAGAGCAGCACGCGGCGCATGAACCGCGCGCTGGAAGCGCTGATCCGCGAATGCCCCGGGCAATACCTGTGGGGCTACAACCGCTACAAGCGGCCCAGGGGAGCGCAGGAGAAAACATGAGCAGGATTATCTTCGGCCTGCTTTGGATTGCGCATTTTCTGCCTTACCGGTTTCTTGTGGTCATCGGCAACGCCGTAGGAACCCTCGCGTTCTGGCTGATTTCCGAACGTCGCCACGTCACCCGCATCAATCTCGAGAAGTGCTTTCCGCAAATGAATGGCGAAGAACTGGAAGCCCTGGCAAAGGCGCATTTCCGCGTTTTCTGCCGCAGCTTCGTCGATCGCGCGCTGCTGTGGTGGGCGCCGCGCGCGCGCATCGAGCGGTTGGTGCGCATCGAAGGCCTGGAGCAGCTGCGCGCGGCGATGGGAAAACCCGGCGGCGCGCCGGTCATCCTGTTCGCGCCGCACTTTGTGGGGCTGGACGCGGGCCTCACGCGCCTGACCTGCGAAGCAAACCTGGTGGTGATGTATGCCAACCAGAAGGAAGCGAAGTTCGGCGAGCTCCTCAGCTTCGGCAGGAGCCGCTTCGGCGATCAGCGGCTGGTCTCGCGCCAGGAAGGCATTCGCGCCACGCTCGCGGCGATGCGCGAAGGCCGGCCCTTCTACTACCTGCCCGACCAGGACTACGGGCCGCGCGACACGATCTTCGTGCCTTTCTTCGGCGTGGTGGCGGCGACCACGCCGGGCCTGTCCCGCATCGCGCAGGTCGCCGGGGCCCGCGTGCTGCCCTGCGTGACCATGCTGCTGCCCGGCAGCGCGGGCTACCTGCTGCGCATCGAGCCGCCGTGGGACAATTTTCCCAGCGCGGACCCGGCCGCCGACACGCGCCGCATGAACGCGTACATCGAGCGCCGCGTGCTGGAGATGCCGGAGCAGTATTTCTGGATGCACAAGCGCTTCAAGACCCGGCCCCCGGGCGAAGCCCGGTTCTACTGACAAGGCGAAGCGCGTTTCTACTGACAGGATGAACAAGACCCGCATCGCGGTCATCGGCGCCGGCCACATGGGCCGCTATCACGCAGCCAAATTCGCGGCCTGCGAGGGTGCCCGGCTGGTCGCCGTCGTGGACTGCGATCGCGAGCGCGCCGGCGCGCTCGCCGCAGAACTGGGCTGCGCCGCGCTGACGGATCATCGGCAGGTGATCGGGCAGGTCGACGCCGCCGTGATCGCCACACCGACCGCGCAGCACCACGAGATCGCGCTCGCCTGCCTCGAGGCGGGCGTGCACTTGCTGATCGAAAAACCGGTGACGCGGACTGTAGCGGAGGCCGACGCGCTGATCGCGCTGGCGACGCAGCGCGGCCTGGTGCTGCAGGTGGGCCACGTGGAACGGCACAACATCGCCTACCGGGCGCTCGCCGAGCGCATGGACAGGCCGTTGTTCATCGAAGCGGAACGGCTGTCGGGCTTCAGGCAGCGCGGCACCGACGTCGACGTGGTGCTCGATCTCATGATCCACGACATCGACCTCGCCCTGGGCCTCGCGCGCAGCGAGGTCGTGGCGCTGAGCGCGAGTGGCTTTCGCGTGCTCACGCAGGACATCGACATCGCCAATGCGCGCATCGAGTTCGTCAACGGCTGCGTGGCCAACCTGTCGGCCAGCCGCGTGAGCCAGTCGCCGGTGCGCAAGCTGCGCGTCTTCCAGCCCGGCCTGTACGTCTCGGCGGACCTGCAGGCCGGGCGCCTGCGCTACGTCCGGCAAGCGGACGGCGCCATCCACGAGACCGACGAGGTCCACGAACCCGGCGATGCGCTCGCCGCGCAGGCGCGCGAGTTCGTCGCCGCGGTGCGCGCGCTTGCGCCGGTGCAAGTGAAGGGCGAAGACGGCCGGCAGGCGCTCGCGCTGGCGCTGCAGGTGGGAGAATTGGTCAACAAGCGCTTGCGGCAGCACGCCGAGGCGAGATGACCGCGCACGACCGCATCCCCATCGCAGACCCCGCCGCCGAGTACCGCGAGCTCGCGGCGGAGATCGACGAAGCGGTGCACCGGGTGCTCGCTTCCGGGCGCTATATCCTGGGACCCGAAGGCGCGGCACTGGAGAGCGAAATCGCGGCCTACACCGGCGCGGCGCACGCGGTCGGGGTCAATTCGGGCACCGATGCGCTGCATTTCGCGCTGCGCGCCGCCGGTATCGGCTCGGGCGATGAGGTGCTGATGCCTTCGTTCACGTTCGTCGCCACCGCCGAGGCCGTTTCCTATACCGGCGCGCGGCCGGTATTCGCCGACATCGATGCACAGAGCTTCTGTCTCGAGCCGCGCGCGCTGGAGCGAAGCGTGACGCCGCGCACGCGGGCGGTGATCGTGGTGCACCTGTACGGGCAATGCGCCGCGATGGCGGAGATCGCCGCGCTGTGCCGCGAGAAAAGGCTGGTCCTCATCGAAGACTGCGCTCAATCCCTGGGCGCCGACTGCGACGGCAGGCGCGCCGGGAGCTGGGGCGACTTTGGCTGCTTTTCCTTCTACCCGACCAAGAACCTCGCCGCCGCCGGCGACGGGGGCATGATCACGGCGCGCGACGCGCGCCACGCCGAGCGCCTGCGCATGCTGCGCCACCACGGCAGCCGGCAAAGCTACCTGCACGAAGTGCTCGGCTACAACAGCCGGCTGGACGAGCTGCAGGCGGCGATCCTGCGCGTCAAGCTCCGACACCTGGACCGCTACAACGCGGCGCGAGCGGAAGTGTCCCGTCTTTACCGGGAATTATTGAAAGACCTGCCTTTGATCCTTCCCGCTGAAAGCGGCAAGGGCAAGCACGTATGGCATCAGTTCACGGTACGTAGCGAGAAGCGGGACAGGCTGCGTGCTTCGCTGGAGCAGGCGGCGATCGCGTCCATGATCTATTACCCGGTGCCCCTGCACCGCCAGCCGCTCTACGCGCCGGACAACACAGGGCGTGCATTCCCGGTCACGGACGAGGCAGCGCGCAGCGTACTTTCGCTGCCCATCTTTCCCCATCTCGGCGAGGAGCGCGTCAAGCGAGTCTGCGAGGCGCTGCGCGCATGCGCCTGACGTTCGCCAAGATGGAAGGGGCTGGCAACGATTTTCTTGTGTTCGACTGCACGGAAAAGAAATTCGAGCTGAAGAAAGAACAAATTCAAAGGCTCGCTGACCGCCACTTTGGAATCGGCTGCGATCAGATCCTCGTGGTGGAGAAACCTTTGCAGCCCGGCGTGGATTTCCGCTACCGCATCTTCAACGCCGACGGCGGCGAGGTGGAGCAGTGCGGCAACGGCGCGCGCTGCTTCGTCAAGTTCGCGCACGCGAAGGGCCTCACGGCGAAGCGCGAGATCCGGGTCGAAACGCTGGGCGGCGTGATCGTGCCGCGGCTGGAGCAGGATGAAGAGGTGAGCGTGGAGATGGGGCCGCCGGCTGTTTCGAATTTGGTCGAAGTAATTCATGTGGAAGGCAAACCCATTGAGGTGACCATACTCTCCATGGGCAACCCTCATGCCGTGCAGATCGTTCCAGACCTGGATAAGGCGCCGGTCACTACCCAAGGCCCGCTGCTCGAGCGCCATGCGCGCTTCCCGCAGCGGGTGAACGCAGGCTACCTGCAGGTTCGGGACAGAAACCGCATCGCCCTGCGCGTCTGGGAGCGCGGCGCCGGCGAGACGCTCGCCTGCGGCACCGGCGCCTGCGCGGCGGCGGTCGCGGGCATCCTGCGCGGCCTGCTCGATTCGCCGGTGGCGGTCGAGGCCCGCGGCGGTACATTGACCGTCTCCTGGGCGGGCGGCGACAATGCCGTCTGGATGAAGGGCCCCGCCGTAAGCGTGTTCGAAGGCGAGATCGAACTCTAGAAGGCTCAAATGGACGCAAACGACATCGCGCAGTTTCTGAAGACAAACCCGCAATTTTTCGACCAGAACCCGCAGCTGCTCGAATCGATTTACGTGCCGCACCCGCACGGCGGGCGCGCGATTCCGCTCAGCGAGCGGCAGATCGTGTCCTTGCGCGACAAGCTGCGCCTGCTGGAGGCCAAGCTGGGCGAGTTGCTGCGTTTCGGTGAGGACAACGACGCCATCGGCGAGAAGGTGCATCGCCTCTCGCTCGCGCTGCTGGGCGCGAAAGACTTCGCCGCGACCGCGCACGCGCTCTATTTCCACCTGCGCGAGGACTTCGCGGTGCCGCACGTCGCGCTGCGCGTCTGGGGCAAATCTCTGCTCGACGGCACGCTCGAGGGCTCTCCGGTCGAGGCGGCGCTGCGCGACAAGGCGGAAACCATGGGCGCGCCGCAATGCGGCCCGGCGGCGGGCAATCCGTTCCTGCCCTGGTTCCGCGACGCCGAAGCGCACATCCGCTCGGTGGCGCTGGTGCCGCTGGGGCAAACGCGCGTCATCGGCCTGCTGGCGCTCGGCAGCGAGGACGCGCAGCGCTTCTTCGCCGAGATGGGCAATCTCTACCTGCGCCGCATCGGCGAGCTCACCGCGGGCGCGCTAGCAGCACGTACTTGAAAAATGCGGTGACCGATCCCGACCTGGGCAAGGCTTGGCTCGAGACGCTCGAGCATCAGCGCCGGCTATCGGGGCACACGCTGGCGAATTACTCTCGTGCTGTCAGCGTTCTATGCAAGTTAAAGGAAAAAACTGCGCTGCGCGATCTCGATACGCAGCAAATCAGGCGCTTTGTCGCGCGGCTGCACGCCGCGGGCCTCTCGGGCCGCACGCTCGCGCTGACGCTGTCGGCCTGGCGCGGCCTGTACCGCTGGCTCGCACGCCACAAGGGCTTTCCGGCCAACCCTGCGCAGGGCGTGCGCGCGCCGAAATCGCCGCGCCACCTGCCCAAAGCGCTGTCGGTGGAGCAGGCCCAGCAGCTGCTCGAGACGGCAGCGCCGGAGACGCCGGCAGGCTTGCGCGACCGCGCCATGTTCGAGCTGCTCTATTCCTCAGGCCTTCGATTGGG